>ERZ827512.8-NODE-8-length-316849-cov-6.151395_pt1 | contig 316849 bp, 337 predicted proteins | sample MGYA00519916_ERZ827512 | MGnify/ENA primary metagenome ERZ827512 (study PRJEB31778, sample SAMEA3449335) | human gut metagenome | biome: human gut; feature: human-associated habitat; material: faeces | place: United Kingdom | collected 2010/2012 ...
AAATACTTTGCTGTATGTCCTCTTACAGTAGGAAAGGAGGTGTTATGAGCACCTTTGTCACCCCACCGAGACTCGAACTCGGACTCTCTGCATTAAAAGTGCAAGGCTTTGCCAATTAAGCTATAGGGTGAAATAACCCACATTACTGTATTAACAATAGATGTGGGTTCAGAAACCATTTTAAATACGTTGCTCTATCCAACTGAGCTAAGATGGACGTATCCACCTATGGGACTTGAACCCATGACCTACGGCTTACAAAGCTGAATAGGTATTGCTGTAAGGTTTCTTGTTGTTAAACTCAAAATAGAGTAGGGTAACGGAATCGAACCGTTCTAACTGGTTTTGCAGACCAGCCCCTAACCGCTCGGGCAACCCTACATAAACACTACTTTACGTGCATTTATGTTTCTCTATCTGGGTCTAATTTAAATAAAGAGTTGTTGAAACATGAATCTCTAAGATTCGTGGAGCAGGTGGGACTCGAACCCAATCCTCCAGATTGCAAATCTAGTGCATTAGCCAATTATGCTACCTCCCCATAGACAGAATACTTCTTTTCGCCCTTTCGGACTACCCCAACATTTCAACCTTCCCATTTAAATAGTCACACAATGGTGGGAAGGGTAGGAATCGAACCTACGTTTAAGACAAAATTACGATTTGTTTGAATTTGCTTTAAGTTTTGCTGTAAGTATTCTTATATAACTTAACCATAAATGTGTTGGGAGGACGAGATTCGAACTCGCAACCTCTACATCCCAAATGTAGTAGACTAGCCCATTGTCCTACCTCCCAATTTAACAGAAGACTATTGTTGATATTTGCGGTCCAAAATACTGCTATAATCATAATTGTTTGCTGTAAGTCTTCTTATTGATAACTAATCGCTGCACGCCGTGAGGGATTCGAACCCCCATATCACGCTTTTGGAGAGCGTTGCTTCCCAGTCATGCCACCGACGCATATAGTAGACTTGTTTCACAACAAATCTACGTAGAAGTTCTCTTTTGTGTACATATTAGTACGTGAAACCTCGCTAGGTTGAGGGGAGTGTCGGGTTCGAACCGACAACCTACGGGTTAACAGCCCGTCGCTCTAACCAATTATAGCTAACTCCCCAATTACTACAGATAACACTACCCTTGCTGTAGTACCAACGCCACCCTACGATGTGGATTCCATATTTGCTGTCAGGGATAGGAATGTCTACGTCACGCTAGCCTCACGTGCATTACGTAGTCCCTGTAGGGTTCGAACCTACGACCCTCTGGATGTAAGCCAGATACTCTCACCAACTGAGCTAAGGGACTATAGACAGAAGTCTTTATAATCATTAATTTGAATTGGAAATCAAATATTGGATTGGATAGTTGCTGTAAGACTTCTTATCGTCATCAAGATAGGTTGGGTGACTGGGACTTGAACCCAGAACCTCCTCCTTATCAGAGAGGTGCGCTAACCAATTGCGCCATCACCCAATCTAAACAGAAAGCAGTTCTTAGCGGTGTCAAATTAAAAGTTTGATGCTTGAATAGATTTGCTGTATGCTTTCTTATAGTGAGTTATGAGTTTCACCCCTCATACTCTTCGTAACTACAACAGTCCTAAGTGTATTCCACTTAGCATTGCCTGGTGTAATAGGCGCGGGGGTTGGACTCGAACCAACGACCTCTAGGTTATGAGCCTAGTGAGCTACCAACTGCTACCACCCCACACGTTAATTATCTGCTACCAGTAAAACCTTGCATTAAGACATCACCAGTAACATCACCTAATACATTTAGAAGATATTCAGATGCATTATTCTCAATAGATGGCTCTGTATCTTTGTGAATACGTTTTGCTAATACAAGCAATTCATCTAATTTTTGAATAATTAAGTCTAATTTCTCTTCCATAATGCTTAAATTTAGTTGCGGATACAAGATTCGAACTTGCGACACCTTATGAGTGTTCCAGCTTATGAGACTGGCGAGATAGACCACTTCTCTAATCCGCGATGTTAAATAAAAGGAATTTAGTTGGACATAAGGAAGACTTCAATCCTCACTTCATTGGTTTCCATCTGTTATGCTTCTAAATTCCTGTCATTAGGCTATGCTAGCTTTACCTAACCTCCACTAAAAATCTTTACGAGAGCCTTATTAGCGAATGCTCTCCATGCTTTCAAGTTAGCATGATACTAAGGTCTTCCTAACGTTGTGCCCTCAACAATACGCCTCCGTTTCACCCGTTGGAGGATTGGGGAGATGCGGTGCATACGAGAATCGAACTCACATCCTCGGCATGGCAAGCCGATGCACTAACCGTTGTGCTATATCTGCATAGTTTGAGCAGGTGAAGGGAATCGAACCCTCATCAGAAGATTGGAAGTCTCCTACACTGAACCATTGTGCTACACCTGCAAGACGAAATATGCCCATCTTCACAGACGAGCATACTCTTTACCAAAGCACTTGACTTTAGCAGATATTGTTGTGGGAGTGGTAGGATTCGAACCTACTCAGCCCGAAGGCAACGGATTTACAGTCCGCCCCAGCTCTCCAACTCTGGCGCACTCCCCTCAACAATGGGATAAATAAAACACAAACACAATCACGTTCTCTCAACGTTTCTGAGTACAAAGATAGTGTAATCTTTAGACTCTACAAAGTGAATAATGTTAAATTTTGTAACAATCAAATTTATTACTATATCCCATTATAGAAACCATTTCTTAATGCTCTACTAATAGTTATCTATCTTCACAGACCAATAACTGCTGACAAATGTAATTTTTACAAAGAATTGTAAGGAGAGAGGGATTCGAACCCTCAATGTATACACCTAGAATATTATACCACAGTCCCTAATGACTGCCGCTTTACCATTTGCGTATCCCCTTATATTACTACCTATCTTCACAGACAAGTAGTTTATTCTACTATTATTTCTTATTATGTCGAAAAGAAGCAGAGGGTGGGAGAGTCGAACTCCCACTCCCAAGAATTAAACGTTCTTGTGCTTTAACCATTAAGCTAACCCCCTAAGGACTAACTCGAAAATCCTCGATGATAGCCCCTAGTTGTGAGATAACATTCAGTAGTTTCATGCTAATGCTGTTTATTAGTCTGACGTGTTAATCCACTTCACCAACGCGCCATGTTAGTAGAAAGGTGAGAATCATACACATAAGAGTCATACTGATTGCTGCTTACTTGCAATACTGCTTATCTAGTATGTTGATTCTTATGCTTCTATCTCACCTTTTAAAACAAAGGATTATGTTTAGAGGCGCGTACAGGATTCGAACCTGCGAATGGTCAGATTTATAATCAATTGATTATTTAAGCTACTGGTTTCTCACTGTAAGGCTAAAGCTAAAGCTCTTGACTCAATGCTTATGCTAAATATCTAGGATTTAGTAATGCTGAGGCTTAAGCTAAAGCTTTAGTCAATATTTTATTTCTTACTTACCATGATGCAAGAAGTTAATGAGTTTCTCTACACTGAGGTTCGGACTCTGTGCTTCGTTATCATTAACAACCTTCAATGCTTCAATCACTGCTGCAAGAATCTTACTTCTTCTTTGCAGTAATTCAGCACGTTGTCTCTGTGTCCAGGCGCCAGTAAACTTCTGCAATGTATAATCGCCAGTTTCTACTGTTTTCTTCTTAACAGTAACCTTAGCGTTATAGTTAGCAGGTAACTTAGCTGGGTCAAGATTCGGGTCTTTAAGGATAACTTCCTCAGATTCAGTAGTACGAGTTATACCTTTCAACATTTCTGTCTCATGTACATCACGTCCCTGATATTCTGCATCAGTTCCTTCAAGCCAAACCTCAGAATCTGAACGCACTGGTACATTGGCGTACATATCTTCCAGCTGCTTACTGGTTAGGATAGTTTTAAGTCTCATAAGGTCAAGAGCAGTCAACTTACCAAATGAAACACCATCTACTATCAATTCAACTCTCGGTGCACCAGCAGAGTTAGTTGCCTCAACAGAGAATAGGTCTTTCAAATAAGGAATTGCATTCTGTTCGAACCATGCGAGCTTCTCCTCTACAGTTGTAGCTACCTTAGTAGTGCCCATATAACGAGCATCTTCTGCGTAGCCATCTCTCGGTTTGAAGGTCTTCTTGATACCCTCAAACATACCTTGCTTATTCTTAAAGAACACAGCATAATCACCAATCATTCTATTGAATGTTGATGTACCATGTTCTACTTTAGCAAGTAAAGTGTTAAGCTTAATCATACTTATTTCTTATTCTTTTTAAAGTTTGTATTCTTCTTAGTTTTGTTGACCACCTTTCGTTCAGACACAACAAGGCGATTTAACAATTCTTGGTCCATAGCTGCATTGAACAACTCTGTTGCATTCTTAGGTGTAGCCTTGAATGGTTTAGTTCCCAAGATAAATGCTACAGCAGCAGGGTCATAGCCACTGATATAGAAATTGTTCGGAGCATCTGCAAAGTCTTCAAACTTAGGACGAAGACCTCCACCATAATAACCGTTAGGTAAATCCCAAAGGATTAACTTAAAGTTATCTACATACTCCTTACTGAAACCACCTTTAAGTAGTCTTTGTCTAAATGCAGTAAAATTAGTAACGGATGCACCTGAGCCACCCCAACTACGAGCTGCATCAAATTCACCATCACTAACCAACAATGCTCCTGTTGGGAACTCGTTCTCAGAAATCTTCATTGTGCTTCTCAGCTTAACGAACATATCTGCCACAGATAATAAATTGGTATTACCAAAGTTACCATCTGTGTCGTTAGCCCATTTCTCAATAGGAGTCTTACCCTTCCATGTACAGAGCTTACAAGTACTACTAAATGTAGCATAGGCATCTTTAAATGGACCGTCCAGTAGAGCAGAGAAATATAATGCCATTGCTTTACCAATAGCATAAGAAGACATATTGGTTCCAACTGCCTTAGAGGTCATAGAACCAGAAATATCTCTAACCACTAACAGCTTGCTGTTCTGGTTAAGATTCTGTCTTCCAGTCTCAACTAGCCCATTAAACTGAGCATTGATAGTCTGTTCTCTATACTCTTCAAGCCTATTAGTACGGTAGCTGTCACCAAGCGGTTGGAACAACTCGAACACAAATCCAGTGTATTTAGCCACTTTGCGACCACTTATCCACTTAGAATACTTCTCTACCAATCCTTGATTTTTCAAGAACTTAGAGCCTACCAATAGGCTCAGAGCGCGTCCATGAATGGTATTGAAGTCCAGTTCGAGCAACTTCTTCTGACTTATTAATTGCTGCCAAGTATGAGCAGTTCCACTCTGTTTAAGTTTCCTGTATCTACGTTGTGCAGCACGGCTATCCGCAGTCTCTTTATCTGCCTTCTTGTCTTTCTTTTTACCATAGATGCAAGAAGCAAGATACTGACCGATAATAGTACGAGCTTGTGAATCAACAGTTTTACATTCTTTCATTGAACGAATGGTTGGTAGGTATTTCTTCACCAATTCACTCGTATGACCATTAGCTAATCCAGCCAAGATAATCTTACGCATGAAATTCCAATCCAACTTTCTTCCTTCCCAGCCATGATATTGTAAATCAAGGCTCATCATTTCAAATACATCCTTCCAGCTACCAGCAGCGATGAAATAAGGCATGTTAGCCATGAATGTAGGTTTGTGATGCATAGCTAACCATAGCATACGCATAATACCTTCATTCTTCAATCCCTGTCCTCTCTGAACATCTAGAGTGATAGTTTCATTAGGAAGAACAATCTGAGTCTCACGAGTAATCAACCGAATATACACAGCGAGTTGTAGACACTTCTTCGGATTAATACTCCACAATTTATACATATCTTTAGATACCTCAGCATAATCACGAGGTGCCTTAAAGTTTGCAATCATTGAGAAGTTGTCTACGAATGCATCATTACTGGTGCTATACTTCTTAGCACCGTTTCCACTCACAGTTTCAGCCGATAGCTTCAATCCCTCCTTCACAAAGTTGTTCTCTTGTGATTCAGTCTTAAAAAGACTTTTCTTTTTCTTACTAAATTCCATTGTTTATCTCTTAATTTATAAATTAATTGAGATAATTATATAGCGTGTTTTACCTACATAATCTATCCGTTAACGTTCTCATAAAACAATCACTCAGCTACTGGCAATGAAAGATGTTTGTAGCTGAGTGAAAGGTCAATAATGAAATGGAACTGACGACCTACTCTTGTATTGCTTGACCATTAATCAAAATATTGTTACACATTTAGACGAATTTTACAAGAGACATAAGGATTTTCTCCTTACATATTACATTGAGGAGTTGCACCTCATCCTCCCATTTTAAGGGCGAACACTTCTTATTCGTATGAACTAGGTTTCAACTTTTATTTATACACGTTTAAGTCAACTACATAGTGCGCACTATGTAGCCTAACTCATCAGGTCAGTTTCGTGTTTTAGACTACTAAACTAGATAGTCTGCTTGAATCAGAATCTGTCTATCATCCTCTTCTAAGGATAAATATCCAGTCTCTAATCCTTCTGGTTGAGAACTGAATGTAGTCAGCTTAGCTACCATGTCTCCACTATCCTCAATAAGGAAGTATCCCTTAGCTCTCCAAGGTGCATGGTGTGTTCTATATTGATTCATAGGGATAGTTCTATAATACAGATAGTTATCGTTATATCCTTCTGGACTACCTTTTACAGGCGGAACGAATACTATTTGTATATAATCTCTACCCCATTCGTGATTAGCTCCTGTCATTTCTAACTGGAATCTAGTCAACGAACCACCAAAGTACAATGCTAATCGCTTCAACATTGTTTCATCATCCCAACCATCGTATAATCCTCGATAGCATCTTAAATAATGTTCACGCTGTGCATCACTAATAATACCTCTCCAGCCATTAGCTTTTAAGTTCTTATAGCTTTGCAATGCCAAACACTTAGATGGGTCAGTTTTAATCAAGTCCTTAGACTCAATAAGATAAGCAAGAATGCTAGCTGTGTTAGCATTTGCTCTCTGATAAAACTCACCTACATTTACCATCTTAGATTCACGTTTCGGATTCATTCCCCCTATCATGTGAATTAGAGCTTCTAAATCATCACAATAGGACCAACTATTCTCCTTACTAAACGTAGGTTCAAGTTTAAACAAATCCACACCACTCCAATCCTCAATTCTGATATTTATATCTAAACCAGGACTGTAGTAATTCTTTATTCTGCGGTTTAGGTCTGCTAATGTAGATAAGGCAACTACTTCAGCTATGTCCAGTCTTGCACTGAAATCAGCCTTAATAGAACCCCAAGGAACTAGTACAGGAATAGGCTTTCCTATACCAACACAAGCCTTAATGATTTGACGAATGCGATACTGACCTTCTATCGAAGGCTTGGCACCATATCTAATGTTCTTAGTAGAGATAAGCAAATTAGTTATAATATCTAATGTTGCTCCATCAATCTCAGGCACAAACTTCTCATTCAAACCATATAGGTATTGCATCATATTAGATGCAAAAGGATTATCTCCTTGGCATTTCATTCTCATTTTACAGTTACCTCCTCATAGATTAAGATAGGTTTAGAAACTCGATAACCATTCTCAGTAAGTAGCTTGATAGCCTTATTAATAGCCTTATCAACTGGTACAAGCTCTTTACGTTCATGAACTGGTACTTCTTCAAGCACCTCTTCAATCTCCGTAGTTTCTTTAGGTTGTTTTACTGGTTCAACCCATGTACCTTGTTGTATAGCTTTCTTCTTTTGACTATACTTTCTTGCCTGTGCAGCTACTTTCTTACGAGTAATAGTCATAAGCTCTACTACCTTATTTATATGAATAGGCTCTGTATTAGACCAACTAAATCCATCTTGATATGCCAGTCCTGCCTGTACGAGAACACCTTGTTGAACCAATGTTGTAGCAAACTCGCTATACATGGGCACACCTAGGTCTTTAAATGCACTTCTAATGTCCTTAACTCCGAATACTCCAGAGTTCTCAGACTTCACTAGATTTACAGCAGCTGACAACTCTTCAGCTGTCATCTTACCGTAATTTCGTTTCTTTTTCTGTTCCATTTCAAATTGTCGATTAGTTAAACATAATATTGTGGACTTGGGCGGAGTCGAACCGCCGTCCAAACAACCCTTATTACAAGGATAACGTGTGTCTCATTTTTATTACATCAGCTAGTGAGTTCTAGCATGTAGATAGTTTTATTAGTCTTACTCAGAACCAGACTTATCATAGATGAAGTCAGTACACTTAAAGCCAATTTACAAGCTACCAAACTTAAAGGTTCAGAAGCTGACGCTTCCAAACCTGGGCTGACCGAAGTCGGCTCTCCACCACTCCATTTACGTTGGAGAACGAGTAGTACTTTTAGGCATAGCCCTTGCGTCTCTACCATACACATTGTGGAGAATCTCAGCTCTACTAACCTTTGGCGTTCAAGTTAAGTGGGCTGCCCTATATGCTTCTTCCCACACCTCTTCTGTTTCTAGGTCTTCTCCGTTAACCCGACTATACTAATACGTTAATATTAATAAGCCACAGCTTAAGCTGCCATTCTTACTTCAGTGTTGCCACTTAAAATTGTGTATCATTTTATAAGAGTTGGTACGAACTCTACACGTCCTTATAACTTGTAATCGCCTGTCAAAACCATACAAGCCCAGTTAGTGCAGTTATACTCCTGCACTATGAGTTATTTCTCTGCTACTGATTCTAACTATTATACCGCTAGATGTACATTCTTCCCAATATCGTATATTACCTTTTACATATGTTTTAACTATAGTAATTGGTTCAACTCCTGGTCGTTTGTACGATGAGTATTTCTCCTTAGCTATCTGACGTTCCTCTATAGGGTCATCAGCAACTATTTGGGTACTTAGAGGTACTAACATTAGAACGGTAAGTCAGTTATGTGTTTATACTTACAAAACTCATAGACACGCACATTGCTAATCTGTGCATCTTCTACAGCTTTGAGAGTTCTCTCGTAATCCCAACAAGTAGTTATTATTCTCTCTGGTTCTTTGAAGAACCATTCCTTAATAATATCTTTGTCAGGTATTGGTTCATCAATAGTCCATTCCCATTCTTTCTGTAATCGTAAATCGTAGTGATGTAATATCTTGTATTCACCTCTACCAAACAATTCATCAAGTAGGTAATGTATTAATAAACCGCTTATAGCATCGCATCCACAGAAGATGATTTTCTCTTCTTTAGAGTGTAACTTTCTTAGAGCGTAATCCTTTGGCATATTATTTATACTTTTTAGCAAGTTCCCAAGCAGCTGGAGATGTTAGTTTATTGATAGCAGATTTATATCCAGCCAATACAGACTCTCTTTGTTCTTCTGGAACTAAGAATGAGCAAGTCAATAATGGTTCAGTACCATTACCAAACTTCTTACATATTGGTGGTCTTCTATCATAAATATTGCATCTACAATTCTCAGTTAAGAATGGACATTTATTCTTGTCAGGGTTATGGTCTGTGATTGGATAACACATTACCTCACCTTTCATATTCTCATTATCAATAACGAGAATCTCCTTGACTGGATTAACTATCCTATTCTTTAATGCAAATATGTATTTCTTAGGCAATGGAGCATTGTAACAACAACTCGCATGGCATTTAGATATATCACACTTTATCATAGGAAGTAGTAATCTCCACGTTCAAACGCCCAAACAACATGCTGTAGTTCCCAGTTCTCATGCCATCTTGTACCACTCTTATCACATATAACCTTCAGAGTATCACCTTCTATTGATTGTGGTTCAACTCTTCCAGTAAAAGCGCCATTTCTACCAGAGAAAGGTTTGCCTTCTTCTAATTGCTTCAGTATATCCATTTCATTATTAGCTTTAAAAGTTGGCGGAGCTAGCTCACTTCACAGTGGACTAACCCCTTGATATTTGTCTTCAAAAACCTTCTTTAGTTATCGCCTTTCTTACGCAGCTTTGACATTACAATAGCTGCACCGAGAAGAGACTTGAGTTCCTTAGGCATACCCTCGATGATGTCCTTAATAGGGTTTTCATCAATGTCATGGTCACTGCCCTTACGATTCTCTAACGCATCTACTGTGTTGCGAACGGACTCTGCATCTTCTATAGAGATAGAGAATGTTTCACCACCGAATACAGATGCTTCCATTCTCTTGGTATCAACGTGAGCAACGTCATTGCCATCAATGTTGAATATGAAAGCTCCACAGTCCTTACACTGTTTAACTCCAAGTTCTTCTACTATACGTCCGATGTATACTGGAGCCTTGCCTACTGCAAGCAGTGCGAACGGTTCGAGAATGTTAGATAATTTGCTTATCAATGAAGGGTACTGTTCTTTAGTGCCATTCAGAATCATGTCAATCTTTTTCATGCTAAATCCTTATTTTTAAGTCGAATAATAAAAATGCCTAATAACACACATAGTACTAGAGGAATCCATAAAGATGCTCTAGTACACTGCCAGCCTAAGTATCCTACTATAAGTAGGAATGCAGCCTTAGTCAACCTTGCTTTCCACATACTTATCAAGATTAGTACGTGACAACAAGATACATACACTCCAGTCCATCTTGGACTCATCACACACTTCCTTAGCCGACTTGATGTATTCTACACAATCGTCAACTATAGCTTTGTGCTGCTCGTCATTGATTTCGCCTTTGTTGAGTTTGGCGTCTGTCTGTTCGATGATAGATGCCATTTCAGCTACAGAATAGGCAATGATACCTAACTGAATGTCTTGATTCAACACTTGAGCACGATTCACTAATTTGTTCTTTTCAATTTTCATTGTCGATTAGTTATTAAATTAAACAATATGACCAATTAGTTTCACCTATAAATAGGTTACTTATAGCATCGCCACGTAAAGGCTTAGTCATGATGCCGACCCCGTCACGGGGTATAGTAGAATCATATCTACCTATATATAAAATCTTAATTTATGGAACGCAAGACCTTCCTGTGCCTACAGTCTCGACAATAACCTCTGTTATTGAAGTGTACACGACTGTCTTCGATTGCCAGTGCAATCTCACAATACTTTGCCTTATCTCTCGATAAGACATCTCTCCAGTATCAAGGTCATACTGTTTGGTATAAGAGATGCTCTGCATTAGTCTCAGGGCGTACCCATTATGGTCCAATTCCTTTCTGATTTCAGCTAACATGGTGTCCCATGCATTTTACACCTAAAACTTATTCTACTACTTCCTCTGTCATATAATTATCCTCCCAAGGAATATCCCTATAGTATTTTAAATTATAATTATATTTAATAAAATGAATAAGAAACTGGTGTCCTCAATGTCTTGGAAAGTTATTGAGTTTTTTAAGAATGTCAGGTAAGCTGACTAGATGCCCAAAAACCTAACTGCTAAATAAGCCTGGTGGCTAGGTACACGATTTTAAGTCCTTATAGGGCTTCAGACTATTCCAAAAGTGACCGTATGAAATATTCTCTACGTTCATACAGCCTTTTCTGGCGTTACGATACCAGACCTAGGTAGTACTCCCTAGTACAGACTAGATTTAAGTGCGAGTCTGCATACACACCATACGTTTTTAGAGTAGTGTCATGGCTAATTCCTACTTTAGTTTACCTACAACCATACTTGGTGCTCTGAGTATCCACGCTTTTATGTACAATATTAAACGCTTCTTCTTATACCAAGTGAGCACAGGTCTTGGGCTACTCTACTAACAGTAATCAATCTCTAATTATTAGATGATTGCACTTGTGTTTTCACTTATTCTCCTCACGAAGAACCTGCCTTAATTATGGATAAATGGTGCTAGCTATTAAACTAGCACCCATTACGTAGGTTATGTGAAGCTCACTGTGACCTTTAGGTCAAAGGAGAATCTTTTAGCTCGTTTGTTCTTAAGATGAGTATTCCATGCGGTAGCGATAAGTGACTGTCTAGCTTTAGATGATAGTCTCTTGTATCGTGTCTCCTGCATATCCTTTAGGAATACATTTCTCAATGAGGCATATATTCCATCCCCAGTAGCTACTAAGTCCCAGAACTCAGTTACCTTCTTTGCGTCATGATGCAAGAAGATAATGAGATAAGCTGAGATTACTCCTACCTCTTTGACATTGAAATATCCAGGAAGTTTGTTTCGAAGACCTATTCCAGTTCTTACAGCCAACTGCCATATGTCTTCGTGTTTGTAATAGAGAGCTAGAGCATCGTCTCTAGTTAGTCCGTCACGTTTCAGTTTATTACCTGCACCCAAGGTATTGGTTCCGATTTTATTGTTCCTCATTGCATATGTACCTGCAACTACAGAACTCACACTATTATAATTTGGAATACCTTCGATTCTAAACACGTCGCCGAGACTTCTAGCTGTACCAGAATCCATTGTTGTCCAAGTAGAACGTTCCACACCTCTTACTACTATAAAGATAGCTGGAACACCTGAAGCAGCAACTGCCTCTAGTCTGTGATGTCCATCCATAAGACTACCTTCTGAGTCAAACACTATAGTCTCTCCATTCACTTTGAATTGGTCATTCTTCAAGTAGCTGACTAATCCTCTTAGAATGTCCTGCTTAATAACTCTATTTCCTACTGAAGTATTTAAGTATACTCTAGCCATTTCGGGAGTTATTATCTCTACTTTGAGAGATAATTGTTTAATTAAGGTATTGGCAATGCAGGTTAATTCTTCAAAAGTTCTCATGTCGATTAGTTATTTTATTTGTTATTTTTATTCTTTGTTACTATTTTTATACCAGAATACACAAGTCAGTATTCCAATAATGATGGCTATGACCGAAGCCATGCCGTCAGAGATGAATATACCACTACTTAATAGAATCATAATATTCTTCTTTTAGAACGTTAGCAATTCCATTTAATACATAGTGAGGAACATTGCCAGATAGCTGGAACCAAGGTTCTCCCACTTCATTAGTAGTATATATTACAGCCATCCTAACTTTATGAACTTTAATGACACGAGGACGTCTATCAGATGTCTTTAGGTCATTGTATTTGTTAAGATGAGCATAGAACGCATCATCGTCATCTGGTATGTCATTCCATTTAGAGGTTTTAGACTCCTTTAAGAATGGTTGACAAGGGATGAGCTTAGCAGGTTTGTCTATCTCTTCTCCATTAGGTAAAGAGACAAACTTGTTGTTGTACTTTGCAACGATTGCCTTAGTATCAGGCAAATAAAATAATTTCATAATTTAATCCTCCAATTATAGGTTTGTATACGATTAGTTAAAATTTGCCCATCCTTTACAGCGATAGGCGTTCTGTATAATTATTTGCATTCTCTAATACATATTATATTAGTTTTTGCAATTGTGCACATTGGTTTACCATTTGAATTAAGTGGTTGTACAAACCCTTCATCTTCATGATATTCGTTACAGTATACATAGTCTTTACCGTAACGATATTTAAACTCAATTCTGTACTTCATTATCCTTCGATTTTCTCAGGTGTATATCCTTTAGACATCCAATGATTGATTAAATCAACAAATGGCTTGAAATAGTTAAGAGTTGCATATATTCTTGCCTCGTAACTATCTTCAAGATGCAGTTGATTGTTATCATGCTTTATGAAATGAGCTATCTTAATTGGTTCTCCTTGATTGATGTTTAATAAACAATTTCCAAGAGATTCAGCCATCATTGTATGTACTACGTTTTGCCAGCCTGAGGTATAATCACCTTGATTTGCAATATTCCATCCAATGATTTCATACCAATTTAAAGAGCTATTTCTAGCGTTTGCCATTTCAGCTTGCATTTTCTCTTTAAAGGATGCATCTTCACTAACAATTACATCAGGAAATGGATTAGCATAATTCTTTGGATGAACTTCTTTATTCCAAAAAGCAGCTGCTTCTTTATCCAATTCACCCATTGTCATTGCTTTACCTTCTGCGTTCAAAATTCTAAATGAATTCATAATGTATTACACTTTACCCACCAAGTGTGAAGTTTTACGATTAGTTACTACCATCTGCATTTGTAGAGGCTTTGGACTCTATATTGGTGTTAATACACTAATATGCTGCATTACAATAATTTGAAGTATATATGTACACACATTTAGAACCAAACCCTTAATTTGGGTATATTTGGAATTTAATTCTTTAGAGCTTGTGTCTAAATGTGTGTACAGTTACAAATGTCCCTCAAAGAGGAATCCATTTCAGGACTGCCCAGTTGCAAAAGTCGATGGGCTGTATCAGTGCCCAGAAACTTTTGTCTTGGGGTAATGAACTCGTATCTAAGACTTGATAAATGTTATCAGAAGTCCTAATACGATACTTATCCATTACCCAAGCTTTAACTGTCTTTGTCCTTCGAGGTCTATTCGAGGACATTGATTTTCAGTACAGATGTTTCAGTCGGTCTGTCAGGTTGTCCGTTGAATCCTCTTCGGATAATAGGAACCATCTGAACACCGACAACTTCCAGAGTCTTACCGAACAGCTTCTGCCATACTTCTTTCTTCGTAATACAATTCGAAGTGAAGTTGGTGATTGAGCCAGTAACGCTGACATTCTGTTTAGTCTCTCTGTTCTGTACGGACTTCATGAGTGTACCGAGGAACAACTCCTTAACACTCTTCGTACCGTCAGATGCAGTGACTTCACACAGTGCACGAGTAACAGGATTCTGTCCTCTAGTCAGCGGAGTACAAATCCATTGTTCTGAATCAGCAGTAGCAGGAATGACAATCTTATCCCCAATATTGAACTGGGTTTCAGACAAGTCACGTCTTACTGGAGCGTCTTCAACTTCGAATGCTGCTGCACCCTTAACAATGTTACCACCAAGAGCTTTAGCTCTAGCTTCTGCATAATTAGTTGCAAAAGCGAAAAGGCTTTCGTTTGCCATAATCTTTAAAATTTATTTGAGTTTAACAATATTGCCTGTCTTTCCAGGCTGCCAACATATAGTGCTCTCCTAATGATTAACCACGTTTAGTTTATACTCCAGAACACAAAGAGTAGTGCGTTAAGATTTAGCACCATAACCAGATTTTATTTATACTCACCCTGAATGAGTTTGAATAAACTAATACACCAATACATAAAAGTATTTAGTATATTATTTTATTCAAATACATATCGAGGATGTGAGGAGTACTAGTATAAGGATGCACAGTCATTAAGAGAATAAGGAGAGCCGAAGCTCCCCTCTTATCCCCAAACTCCTTTAAATTCAATGCATTGTACTGTAGGGAATGTGTATGTATTCCCTTCTATGTGAGCATAGTCAATGATTGACTGTTCAGCTCTCCTACAACCATAAGCACCATTGTTACGTTTGTAGTGTTCATATGGAAGCTTAGGAGCTGTAACTTTAACAGTGAAATAGCCATCATCGCTGTGTTTCTCCATTTCAAACTTCTCTGCATCGAAATAGAAAGAGTGACGCTTCTCCCAATCATTGTTATTAATAGGATAAGCGTAAACTTCTAACTTGAATGTTTCCATAATATAATGTATTTAATTGTTTTAAAAAAGAAAAGGAGAGTGCTGTCACCACTCTCCATTGTGTTAGGCAACCACGTCTATGCTGTAGACTGTGGTTGTGGTAGCTCTGTCTGGCTGCCCATTCCACCCTCTTCGGATGATTGGCACCTCGACTGCATTGGTCACCTTGAGCTTCTTGCCGCACAATTTCAACCAACCTTCCTTCTGCATGATGCAGTTGCGAAGTTCGTCGACAATCGTGCCAGTAACAGCTACGGTCTGCTTCGTCTCACGATTCTGCACCGATTTGGTGAGTGTACCGTAAAACAGCTCGCGTGCTGTAACTGTCCCGTCTGATGCAGTGACCTTGCAGACTGGACGAACCACTGCATTGCCTCCTTTAGCTACGGGACACGAAACCCATTGGTCACTATCCTTTGCAGGTATTTCCACGATGTCACCAACGTGAAACATTGCGTCCTCTAAGGAACGCCGCACAACTGTGTCGTTAGACTCGAAGGCATCTAAGCCAGTCTTAATCTCAACACCTAACTTGGCACAGAATGCCTTGTTGTACTCGATTGCAAAGCTGAATAATGTATCCATATGCTTCTAACGATTTTACCCACATCGTGAAAGGGAAAGTTAATAATTCAAGGATATTCTGAAGATATTAATTAAGTAATAGTATATTGTGTTACTTAATGAAAAGAAATAAGGGAGATTACTCTCCCTCTTTAACTAAGTATGGTTCAATGATGTTATATTCATTGTAGCTCACTTGTTCAATTGTCTTGGGTTCATCATTGCCCCAAACAATAATCTTCACATCGCAAAGTCTCTTCTTTAATAGCTTTGCTTTATAAGTTCCATTGATAATCTTCTCAATCATATTGTTAAATGTTAAAGTAAAAAAATAAGGGAGTGTCGCCACTCCCATTAATGCTACTGTTCAGCGATGATTGCTTTGTATTCAGCTAAAGTAATCAATGCACCACAATAAAGAACGTATGTCGTATTCATAATTCTGATAACGGTTACACACAACCGCAAAGCCTAAGTTAATAATCAAAACCATAATGAAGATATATAACAAGTAATAGTATATAAAAGAAAAGAATTAAAGGGAGACAATCTCCCTTTTGAAAGCAGAGCACTATTGTTGCTCTGCAATCATTTCTTTGTACTCTTGTAAAGTAACCAAAACACCATTGAATAAAACGTATGTAGTTTGCATGACTGTATTGCGGTTAGCCTCTACACCGCAAGGTTTTAAGTTCAACAATTCAAGCAAAGACTGATGAAATATATTAGTAATAGTACAGGACAATTCTCTAAAACTTTTTGATTTTTCTTGAGTAACCCAGAGGGGGCGTTTTGTAGTACACTACCCTCCCTTTCATAATACACCTCATTTCACTTACTACATATCTCATAACAAACTCAGACTAAAGAATTTGCAATTCGCGAATTGCGAATCTAACAATTATCTACCAATAAAACTCAAATATTTATTGACTGGTCACCTCAATGGGGAGGGGGCGTATTTTTGGAGTACCTAGTAATTGAGTTCACCTATATTAAGTATATTTAAGTATAACTCATTAGGTAATCTATTTAGAATGTATTATCTTTGTATTACCAAACAATAAGGAAGAAATAACGTATTAATTATAAAATTTTGAATTATGGCTAAAGAAGTAAAAGAAATTGTAACAACAGAAGAAGGTTGTAAATGTCAGTGTGGTTCTTGCGAACCTAAAGAGGATTCTATTGTATGGGGTAAGGCTATGGTGGCTAAACTGACAGTATTAGATAAAATCATATCAGGACTAGAGAATGGTGCTAATATTGAGCATTGTCTAACACTATCTAACATTTACAGAAATCTATGCAATTAAAAGCTATACTTGATAAGTATGATGTTGTAGAGGCACAAGTACTCTATAATAAAGCTGTAGAACTATTACAGCTAATTAGTGATGAAGAATTGGAAGAGATATTTACTAAGTATCCAGCATTGTTCTCTAAGATTACTAATGTTCATCTAACGCATGAACAGCTATTAAGGGATAAGCAAGCTATTAAAGATGCTATTGATGTATTTATAGAGACAATTGAATCACGTAATTTATCTAAAGATGAATTTGATGCAATGACTCTGGATGATATTAAAGATTACTTGGATAGTATTATTACAAGTAAGATTCCAAGTCTTCACAGAATTATTAATGAACTAGAGGATAAGTTTAACAATGATTCCAGAAATCAGACAAATTAAAATGAATCTAACTCTGTTTGAGCAGGGTGTAGAAGAGTTTATGAAGAAGGCAGAACAGGTTAAGAATGATAACATAGAACTAGCTAAAGAGAATGATTCTTTAAAGAAGAGGATAGCTGAGCTAGAAGAAAAGCTGAAGAATAAATGATATACTACAGGGATAGAATGTGCTATATAGTCCTTCGAGAAGGAGACAGAACGGTACAAATTTCTCATACAGTCCCAACTAATCCTCAAATTGCTGAGGAGTTATTACATATGCACTTAGCCAAGGCTTATGAACAGATGGCAGAATTGATAAAGAATGACAAGAGAAGAGCGTTAGAAATTGAAACATATGGTAAGAATTACTGACAATAAAGAAATAAAGGAAGCTGTATTGGCAGGCTTACAGAGGAACAAGGAGAAGTATGGTAAAAGATACTGTCCTTGCTCCTTAGTAAGGGACGGTGATACAGTATGTATGTGTAAAGAGTTTAGAGAAATGGAAGAGGGCATGTGCCATTGCCAACTATATATAAAGACTAAGGATGAAAGTATTCAGGGATGATAGGTCTGACAAAGTTCTTTTAATAGAGAAAGGTGATTTAGATAACAGTATAGCTAGTAAGCTGAGAGGTCATCATGTATCATATATAATTGCTCCAGTAGAGGCAAAGAATAATGAAATGTTCTTAAGACAAGCTGATTGCTGCATTAGCATACAAGGAACTTATTACGGTAAAATATTATATTATGAGTAATCAATTTACATTTATAACTGGTGAGAAGGGTGCAGCATTATTTAATTTAGCTGTTCTTAATTATGCTAATCCAATGCCTCCTGCACTCTACAATCTAAAGTGTAGAGCTATACAAGAAAGAGCTTATGTACATCCAGGCTGGGACTATCTTAAATATCCAGCAGTAGAACTAGAAGTATGTTACTCTAACTTGACATCTAACAAGATGTATAATGAGGAATTAGATGAAGATGGTTATCCGATTCTCGTATTTGTGGGAAGATGCGATTCATTATAATAGTAAGAGGAACTAGAGGATATGGTGTAGACTACGGAGTTATAGACCCATTTCCATATAATGAGATAGTATCATCCTTAGATAGACTCGGAGAGAATATATTATATGCTCTAAAGAATTTCTCAACACAATGGGAAGACTCAATACTATCAGTAAAAATTAAAGGCGACTTTAGCAATTAAGCTAGAGCCGCCTTTTTGTTTATTTCTGATACTCATGTATATTATTGAATTTTACACAGATACCACTCTTCATATATACTTCTACATCTTCGTCTTTAGTAAACCAATGCCAGCATTCCTTCTCAGTAGGGAAATGGTCTTGTTCAAATCTAATTGTCTTTAATGGCTTAGAGTGTTTATCCTCTGTCCAAATCCAAACGTCCATCATAAAATGTCTCATAATTGTGTTGTGTTTAATTGTTAATAAAATTTAGGTAATATAATACCAATCATTCCTATCTCTGATATTCATATCTTGTAACTGCTTACTATCTAAATGATAATCGCCATCTCTAAAGTTCAGCTCCTTAGTACCATAATTCCAATAAAAGTATCCGTGCCAACCTGGAAGCATTAATATCTTACCAGTAGCAGCGTGAAGTGTAGCTTGATTATAATTCATAGTACTAAGATTCCTAAAACTATTCCTAATAAATCTGCTAGCAAATCATCCCAGCTCCAACCTTTGTATTTTACTTCATCATAAGTTTCTTTACCAAATGAAGCTATTAGAGCTAGAGCAATTCCACTAACTATATTTAAGATTAATCCAAATATTACTACAATAGCAAAGCAGCATATCATATGTAATATTTTATCACCCTTCAGGAATTTCTTTATTTGGTCTATCATGTTTATCAAATTTCTTCCAGATACCAGTTATTGAATCTATACCAAGTAATGCCATACAGCATACTAAGAATGTATCTATCATTAATGGGGCTTGGATAACATGAATAGTACAATATAGTAACACTATTATAGCAACTATCCATCCTAATACTCCACACACTCTCTTACTACTAATACCAGAATGTGAAGTAACCATCCCCTTTATAAAGGTTATAAATTTCATGTTCTTAGAAATTAAACATCTGTATTCTACTAGCTACATCCGTTCCACTTCCAGATTTACTCCAATGTTTATCAGATGGGTTAGCCAATCCTTGTAGATATTTTCTAACTCCACCATTACCAGCTAACCATGCCCCACCTAACAATCCAAATTTAGTATATCCTTTTTGTGCAGCTAGCTCTAAATCTTGTTTATTAAACCCTCTTTCAAATTGCTTAGCTAATTTAATAGCGGCTTTAATCTGTAGTTTAGGATTATTCCTAAATGTATCTACATCTGTTCCAGCATAAGCAGAAATATTATTATATTTCTTACCATCTTGCATGAATTGGAAGTAGCCATAAGCAGGAGCACCAGCTCTATTTTGTATTGCACTATTAAATCCAGATTCCTGTTCAGCCATCTTAGTAAGGAATTGTCTATAGTTCTTAGCTTCTGGGTCTTCTTGTTCTACCTCATCGTACCACTTATTAAACTCATCTAATCCTTTAGATGGTTTGATGTTGAATAACTCTCTCTTCATAATAGGTGTTTCTTCTTCTTTAATAATGGGTTGCTGTACATCTACTGGAGTTTCCTCTCCCTTAATAGTATAAGTTGGAGTATTATCAACTGGAAATCTGTATTCTTCAAATGTATTATCCATATTAAGAGTAGGTCTTTCTATAACATCATACCTAGTAAATCGTAACCCTTCTTGTCCCTTCCTAACTCTATTGTTACTATATGTAGGTCTGTCAGACTTCATGAATTTCTTCCTCATATCTCTCTTATTGTTAAGAGTCTTAGAGTTCTTTACTAGTGTAGAATCTTTAAACTTGAATCTTCTACCATCAGATACTAGACTACCACCTTTCTTCATAGTTAATAATGCACCTTGCATCATAGGTTGTCTTCTTATATATGGATTCTTAGGAATACTCTTAATGCTATCCCATACTCTTCTTCCACCTATATAGATAGGATTCTCTTGCTGTAATATAAATGGAGTTCCCACCTTATCCATAAGTGCAGCTTGTTTAGTAGCTCTAACCCCCTCTGCTACACTCTTGCCAGACCATCTCTTAGCATAGTCAGCTGGATTAAACTTCCACATATCTTGAGATATTTGGGTTAGCTTTCCCTTATTGTTGTAATCAATCTTTATAACATGACCTCCTACATCATCTATAGGTCCTACATAATTAGTTCCAGGCTGTCTAAAGGTTTGAAATCCATCTGGCATCTCTATAACCATATCACCTTCTTTACCTTGTAATTTACCTATACCATTAGAGTATTCATTAAACTCTTCTATATTTCTAAACCTTAAAGGTCTTGAATCTTTAACTACAGATTGCATTTGGTATCTTCTATTCTCAATACCAGGATATAGTTGATTATATCTATCTCCATGACTGAACCCTTTTCCTTTAGCAGGTTTAAATGATTTAGCTACCTTCTGAAACCAAGGACTCTTACTTATTAATGGGTCATTCTGAAATAGATACATTCCTAATAAGTCCCTATCACCATTATTACCTTCTGGTGTTGCTGAACCTGTGTATGTAGACTCATTATTCTTTATATCCTTTAAAGATACAGAAGCATTACCTTTGGTTCTTCTACCTACTTTATAAGCTGCAATTCTTGCTGGAGTCTTCTCTACATTAGATAAGAATGGCATTGCTCTATTAGCAGTAGCCATAGCAATATTAGTAGGTGTACGAGCCTCTCTATTAAATATCCAATGATTTCTATTAAGAGCATTCCAACCTAAGTCAGCATCCCCTTTAATAAACTTAGAAACTAATTTGTTCTTAGTAACATTAAGACCTTTGCCTCCTCCATATACTGCACCAGGGTTTAGATATTCTCCAACTTCAGCTGGTATTCCAACCTTACCTTCCAACCATTGACCAAATCCACCAGTAGCATTATTAACAGCTTCACTTCCTAATAAACCTCCTACTACTGTAGCTGGAGTTGTTACTAATGCAGCACCAGCCATAGCAGGCATTACAGTTCTTTCTAAGCCTACTAATGGATTAGTTCCATTCCTCATAGAAGATTTAAACCTTTCCTTAGCTCCTTTAATGGGATGCCAATAGTCTCTATTCCTTTCAGCAGCTGTTCTTGTATCAGTAGAAGGTTCTCCTCCCAAATCAATAAGTTGGTCTTGTCTAGGTTTAGCCTTAATAATTTCTGGAACAATAGGTCTAGTTACTCTAGTATTATCCTGTTTAGCTACTATATTACCTTCCTGTAACTTCTTTATCCTCATATCTAATAATATTATTATGTAGTTTCTTGTGGCAGTTTGAACAAACTACTATACATTTATTCATCTCCTTTATAAAAAGAGGAGTGGGAAGGTTCTTAACTGCTCTGGATATTGTATAGAGTTTATTCCTTATATGATGTAACTCTAAGCAGCAGTAAGTAGTCTCCCCACATATACAACATTCTTTCTTCCTCTCCCTTAATAAACTTTTGTTAATTTTAGCTGTTTCAGCATTCTCTGTCATAATTAATCGTTAATGATGCCACTTAGCTGCATTTCTAGCGAAATTAGCTCTCTTCTTCTGTAATGGAGTAGCATTAGGATTATTAAGTACAGAACGAGCATGTTCTTGTACTGATTGTCCAGCTTTCTTGGCAGATGCTGTGAACTTACCTCTATTCTCTTTCTTAATATGAATACCACTTCCATTTTTGCATCTAGGTATTAGCTTACTTCCTTGTCTGAACATAGGAATACTATCTAAATCTACATTACTACACATCTCCTTTAAAGAGACGTACATTGCATTCAATTCTCTCTGATTTAGTTCCATAATTAAATAAGTTTATGTTTCATTTTTTTATTTACAAAATTAAAGCTAAATTTGCACATTATCAAATGAAAGGTAGTAAATTATAAATAATGGATTGATGAAAATGAATTAGAGTTTATTTTTAGGCGGACTAACATTCAACATTTAAAGGAAATAGATTAATGTCGTTAAGTAGACTAGAAGCAATTTATGGCTGGATTAATAACTTAGGTCCAAACGTTAAGACTATCATTATTATAGTTTTATCAGTGATAGTAGTGGAAACTAGTTTTAGAGGTCATACGAAACTTATCTTACAAGATTATACTGAACAAGTCCAGCAGGAAAAGTACCTCGCTGAGGAATATGCAAAGATAATCTCCCCTTCTATTAATGAATACATTGAAAGAATATTGGTACAGGACAAGGATGCGTCTAATGTTATCCTATTGAATTATCACAATTCCTTGGTTAGTACTCATGGATTATCGTATAGATACCTTACAGCACTAACTGAGAAGAAGAGAGGTCTGGATACTAAGAGCTGTTTAAGAATATGGAAGGAGCTAGAATATACAAACTATGGAGATGAGATTGAAAAGATAAATGAGAATAAGTCCTTAAGAATGGATAGTATTCAACAATATAGCACAAGTCTGCCCAACTTAGTAGAGTTGTTACAACGTAGCAATGCTAAGTCAGCCGCCTTCTATAGGCTATCTGGTGTAGATGGACCTGTAGGAATGCTGGTAGTTATCTATCCTATGAAGAAGGAATATTACCTGGGATATTATCAATCTATAATAGCTCCATCTCTTCAACCTCTTACAACATGGTTAGATTATAATTCAGTAAAGGATAAATTTAAAAGGCTATATGAAAGTGGACAAGCAGAACCAGAACGTTTGCTACAACGATGAGAAGCATATGTACTGGGATGAAAATGGAGTGTATGTATCAGTAACAACATTAATTGGCAAATTCTGTCAAGATTTTGATAAGGATTTCTGGTCAGGTTATAAGGCATTAGAGAAGATGTTATCAGCAGAAGAATTTAAAGCTGAGAAATCTCAACTACTAAACACTCATAAGATAGATGTAGAATACTTCTGCAATATGTATGGATTTACTCGTAACGATTACAATAAGGCTCAACAAGACATCTTAGATGAGTGGCAGAAGACTAATGCTGAATCCTGTGAAAGAGGTTCTAAAATTCATGCTGAGTTAGAAGGTAATTATACTTCTAAGAAACAATGTGAATTAAGAAAGTTCGGACTTGGAGGTAAGTTTGAAGTAAATACCAATGACTCTTTAATGGAGCACAATAAGGATTTACTTGATATTGAAAAGGGAGTATTCCCTGAGTATATGATATATAGAAAGTCAGATGATGGTAAGTTTAGATTAGCAGGTCAGATCGACTTACTAATTAAGGACGGCAATGACATCTATATCATAGACTATAAGACTAATAAGAAATTGGATGATAAGTCATTCTTTGATAGGAGAACAAAGAAGTGTCAAATGATGAAGTATCCTATGAATAACATTATGGATTGTAACAAGATGCACTATGCATTACAGTTATCAACCTATGCCTGGATGCTTCAGAAGCTAAACCCTAAGTTCGTCGTTAAGAAATTAATACTTATACATTACGACCATCAAGGCAATGTTACAGAACATGAGCTTGACTATCTGAAGGATGATGTGGAAAGAATGTGTAGGTTCTATAAGAAAGAAGCTATATTAGAAGCCAGAAAGAATAGCAGGAGACCTATAGAATTCTAATAATACCTATATGAGTATCTTTCAAACAATTAGGTTTGAGATATTAGCAACTTTATGAACTAAATAGAATAAATATGGGTCTTGGTGCTATTTTAAATGGACACACTAACGAGATGCTTGGGCTTAATAAGAATATATCAGAAGCCCGCATCCGTTTGTGCAAAGGATGTAAACTCTACAAGAAGAGTGTAGTATTGGGGGAGATATGTAACAGTAAGTTATGGGTAAACCCCGATAATGAAGATATAAGTACAGAGAAGAAAGATGGTTATATTAATGGATGTGGGTGCAGGTTAAGAGCTAAAACAACTTTGCCTACTGCGACGTGTCCTATAGGAAAATGGTAATTTAATTTTAATGAGTATGAATAGTTTAAGTACAGTAGAAGCAGTGTTAAAAACAAAGAATCAATTGGTTAGAGGAGATGCTAATGGTAAGAATAGTTTAATGGGTAATGGGGATGTATTTATAATGTCTCCTACTGTAGCTGAAATGGCTAAACAAGATGCTAAAGTAAAATTCAACGAGCAGGTTGAGGAAGCTAGGGCAGAGTGGAATGCTAAAATCGATGAGCAGGAAAGACACGCTAAGATGATGGATGAGAAGATGAAGGACTTACAGATTGTCCCTATCAACAGTTATATATTAGTACAACCTTATGCTAAGAACCCATTCCAGAAGATGAAGGTAACTGAGTCAGGGTTGATACTTCCAGAATATACAGGTACATTTAAGAATCCAGACTCTGGTGAAATGGACCAAGAAGAGAACTTATCAGTTCAAGCATTAGTAATAGAGGCTAGTCCTTTATGTAAATTTGTAAAGGAAGGTGACATTATTTACTATAGAAGAGCATGTGGAGTTCCTATTCCATTCTTCGGACAAGGATTTGAAGTTGTAGCAGAACCTCAAGTTCAAGTAGTAGTTAATTCTGGATTAAAAGATAGATATACAAAGGAATTTAAAAGTGATAATGCATAATGGAAGAGAAAGTTTATTTTATGCCAGGTGAGGTAGTAACTCTTAAACAAGATATACCTAACAAACCTGTAATGATTGTGGTTAAGAAGGAGACTATGAATATTAGAACTCATGGTGTTCCAAACGTAACAGAAGATTATTTTAAAGGTATTAGATGTAGATGGTTCTCTACAGAAGGAGTTTTGCAGGAAGCTATCTACAATACTAAGGATTTAGTTAAAGTATGATAAGTATGTTTCAACAGGGTGGGCAGATGAACGAAGAACAACAAGCGTTCACTGCCTATCTTATTAAAGTCCTAAACCCTAAAGATGCAGCGGACTTTGAGAACAAAGTAGCACAGCTATCAGAGAACGATTTAAGAGAGTTTTATAAACAATACAAAGCAATGGAAGGTAATCAAATTTCAATGGCTAAATTAGGAGCCAAGTTAAGTTATGTTCAAACCCTTAGAGGTGAGTGCCCAGAAGGATACGAGGTTGAGAAGTATATGGCTGGAGGCTGTGTTAAATGCAAGAAGAAAGCTGAGGGTGCTAAAGTAGTAGATATATTTAAAGATAAGTGTGGAGGTAAGGCTAAGAAGAGAGTTAAAAAGAATATGGGAGGAACCGTAGATAACTCTTGGTCAGTAGCTAAAGACCAAAAGGGAGCTACAGTTAATAAGACTGATACCGTACACACTAGTAAAGGAGTATACAATGTTAGTAATAAGAAACTTCCTTATAAAAAGATGACACCAGCTGACTACAAGAAACTTCCCCATAACGAGAAAGTTAAAGTTGACCTAAAAGACCAAGAGAATGGTAGAGGCGGAGAAGGTGCTCATGTAGTTAAAAACAAAGGAATTGGTAAGAATTACTTCGGAGGAACAGTCCAAAGACGTATAATTAAACAGTAATTATTATGACAATATTTCTATATGATAATGTAAATCATGAATTGCGATTAAATGAGCCAGAGATTCTCCTTATTAAGGAGTTCGCTGAGCTGTGGACTAATGATAGAAATATCAGTAAGGAAGACCCAAAGGGTACTAAGAAACTAAGAGCATTCAAAGAGTTTACCTATATGTACCTAATGATTGATTGGCAATCACACTACTCACAATTTACTGAAGCAGAACGTAATGAGGCTGCTAAGCAGGATAGTGGTATTACAGAAGAGGAGTTTAATGACCCTCTGTTTAGAGCTGCATGTAGGAAATATAGAGAGATACAAGAATCAGCAAGAGACATTAAATTAATTAGGGCAGCTCAGAATAAGGTAGACGAGTTGATTGATTATTTCAATGAGGGTTCTGATTTACAAGAAAGAGACCCCATTACTGGTAAACCAATCTTTAAAGCTAAGGACGTTATCGGTGAAATGTCATCTATATCTAAGGTATTGGATGAATTAGATGCCTTAGAAGCCCGTATTAAGAAGAAACAGAAAGCTGCTACAGGTCTTCGTGCTGGTGCTGTTGAGGGATATGTACCAAAACTAAAGTAATATGGCACGTGGAAGGAAACCTAAGAATAAATTACCAGAGTCCCCTACCGTCCAGGTCTTAGTTGAAAAGGTTACTGAGGTAGGGGAGAATACTGGAACACTAGAGCAGAAGCTCACGGAAGTTGAGTGGGATGTCAGAATTGGAGACCCGATAGACTATTTTGATTCTAACCTATCATATGAACTCACTGGTTACAGACCTATTGATGGTACAAGAGGATTAGACTTTGACCCAGAATGGTTTATGGAAGCTAGGAAGACTAAGGCTACTACTGGTAAGTATTGTAATGAACCATTGATGGGTAAGGCTTATGGTGAGTTTTGGGACCAAGAATATGATAGATGTAGAAATGGTATGACTGTTAATGGTTATACTATTACTGGTGATAATTATTTCTTTATTAATTACTATCAGTTACCTAATCTATCTTCTGCAACTAAAGCTGGTGGTGGTCGTTCAGTAGACTTCCCGAATTTCTTCGTAAAACAATATGAGTACTTCCATTACATAGAGCTATGTAAAGTATTGAGAAAGAATGCCATTGGATTAAAAGCCAGAGGTGTTGGATTCTCAGAAATAGCTGCTGCCATCCTTATTAATGGTTATATAACAAGACCACACTTCAGAGGAGTAGTAGCTGCACAGCAGGAAGGTTATGTTGATGATACCCTTAGTAAGTGCTGGATGCAATTATCATACCTAGATGATAACACGGAAGATGGTATGAGAAAGCTAAGACAGGTTCACAACACAGCTAAATGGAAGAGAGCTTCTAGTAAGAATGTAGATGGTGTAGAATCTGGGTGGATGTCAGAGATTGAAGGTATTACAGCTGATAAGCCTAATAAGATTAGAGGTGACCGTACTGATATTCTGATGTACGAAGAAAGCGGTTCGTGGCCAAATTGGAAGAAAGCTTTCATTCAGGGTGATGCTTTGATTGATATTCAAGGACAGAGATTCGGTATTAAGTTAGCTTGGGGTACAGGTGGTGATAGTGGTCCTGCATTAGAAGGTGTAGCTGCTGCATTCCATGACCCTAGAGGTTATGATGTACTTCCATACAAACATAACTATACTAAGGAAGGTACTTATGTAGAAACTGCATATTTCATTCCTGCATATACTATTGTTACTGCTCCAGGATATGTAGACCATAGAGGATGGACAGACCCAGAAAAGGGTAGAGAGTTCTACATGGCTAAGAGAGCTACTAAGATTGCAGACCCTAAAGGTTTAATGCTATACTCTGCTGAGTATTGTTTTACACCTGATGAAGCATTAGCTTTGGAAGGTGATAACCAATTCAATACTGTATTATTAACAGAACAGTTAGCTGCTATTAAGTTACATAAGATTACTCCACAAGAGCTTAAACCTAAATGGGGACAATTAGAATATACATTCCAAAACAATGTACATTCAGAGGAAGCTAAGAATGGAGTAAGGTTTATACCTAATGATAAAGGAAAGGTTTGTATTATTGAACATCCCATTAAGAGTGAGAATGGCGCAGACTTTAGAAATCTATATGTAGCTGGTATTGATGGTATTGACATGGGTATGAATGATACATCTGATAGTACTAGAGACCCGTCAGACTTCTGTGTTGTAGTAAAGAAGAGATGCTTTGGATTACAAGAACCAATGTATGTTTGTATCTACAAAGACAGACCTAATAATCTTGAGGAAGCATATAGAACTACCTTAAAGATATTGGAATATTATAACTGTAAGGCTTGTCTGGAATCTACTCGTATTAGTATTCTTACTTGGTTTAGAACTAAGCATAAGGAAGAGAGATTCTTAATGAGAAGACCTAGAGCTACTCAATCAGATATACAAGCTGGTAAGAGTAGACAATTTGGTGCTCCAGCAACTGAGGCAGTTATTCAACATCAGTTAGACCTTATTGATTGTTACATCAATGACTATTGTCATAATATGTGGTTTGAGCCAATGATTAACGAGCTTATCACTTACTCATACGAGAATAAGAGAAAGTTTGATATTGTGGCTGCAATGGGTATGGCTGAACTGGGAGATGAAGAATTAAGTGGTATTCCACCACAGGAAGCTGATAATGGGGGTAGGAAGCTAAGACTATTTGGTTACTGGACTGATGAATATGGCATTAAACATAAGGGAGTTATTCCAGACAAACAGTCTATAGTACCTAAGTTTAACTTATTCCCTACACAATATTATGACGACACAGGACATCGAACAAGCAATCCGAGATTTAATTAAATCTTTATATTGCGTAGAATATCAAGGAGTCCTAAAGGTTTACGAAACCACTTATAAATTTCCAGGCGAAGAACCTGAGCACGTGGGATACAGAATGGACCTTGGACTTAATAAAGATGAGAAGCCATTGTCCATTGCATGTGATGGTACGGCTGAGGAGTTTATAAAGTTTATTGAGAAAGAATTAAGGGAGAGAAGCTTAGTGAGAACTAAGTACTTCACTGCTATACAATTATATGATTACGAAGATGAGTGCAAAGCAAAGAAGTGATGATTATTTGATAGAGAAGATTGACAAAGCTGTAAATGAGTTAGTCTTCAACAAATGGAAGTTACAGAAGGCATACAACTATTATAACGGTAAGAGAGACGCCGAACAATTTAGGTATCTTGAAGAAAACTTTGGAATAGGTAATCCTACTTCTATTGAGTTCACTCCTCTTATAAAGAAACACGTTGACGCCTTAATTGGAGAGTATTTAGACATTCCAATTCTTCCAAAGGTATCTTGTAAAGATAAAGAAACAATCTCAAAGATTACTAGACAGAAGGAGTTAGAAATAAGTCAGCAAGTCTATACATTCTTACAAAAGCATTTAAACAATCAAATACTAGCCTTTATAGGAGGAGGTAATGTTAGTGATGCTTCTGTTGAGGCAGATATAGAAAAGCTAATTGAAGATATTAATAATAACTTCATTAGTGATTACGAGAAAGCTGCCCAATATGTTATAGAGTATGTAATCCAATCAAGGAGTACTGACTTAGCTAATAAACTAAAAGCATTACTGTTAGATTTACTTGTTACTGGCTGTTCATTCTATAGGGTTAAACCTGCTGCAAGTGGTAAGAATATTACTATTGATGTACTTAATCCATTGAATACATTCGTTGATAGAAATCCAGAATCTCCTTATGTAAAGGATAGTTACAGAGTTGTAATTAGGAAGTGGATGACTAAGCAGCAAATTCTTGTTGAATATGGCAAAGACCTAAGTGATGAGAGTAGAGCTGAGTTAGAGGATATGTATGAACACTACTCTGATAGTTCCTATATGTATATTAGGGCTATGGAGAACCAAGTAGGATGTAGACCTATTATGGAAGGAGAAGGTGCTGGACTAGATGCTGGTAAAGGTATTGTTCCAGGATTCCCTGCTGATACTTATGAGTCATTCAACTATAAGCTATTACCTGTCTATGAAACGGAGTGGATTGACATAGACAAAGAGGGTGATGAGTATGTTCAAAACAGATATGAGGGAGTTAGGATAGGACAGTCTATATATGTTCTTACTGGTAAATCAGAGAATGTAATTAGAACTAAGGATGCTCCTACTAAGTGTGGGTTGTCTGTTAATGGTGTATATCTGGTTAATAGAGACAATGTTCCACAATCTTTAGTATTACAATGTGCTCACCTACAGGATAAGTATGACTTAATTACTTACTTTAGAGATAATATCTTAGCTAACAGTGGTACTGATGGTGATTGGCTAGACTTATCTATGCTTCCGACAATATTAGGTGATGACCTTACTGAGAGGATTCAGAAGTGGATTGCATTTAAAAAGACTGGAGTAGCTTTAGTAGATACCAGTCAGGAAGGTAGGGCATTTAATAACAATACTTCATTTGCTGGATTTACTGATACTATTAAAGTGCAGACTATTCAAGCCTTTGACTTAGCACTACAAAGAGTGGAAGACCAAACATCATCTATCACTGGTGTGTTCAGAGAAAGACTTAATGGTATTCAGCAAAAAGATGCAGTTAGTAATGTAGAGGCTGGGGCTAGAAATTCATACACTATTACTAAACCATTCTATCAGACTATGGACACATTATCAATAGACATTCTTAGAGATTGTCTTGATATAGCTAAGATAGTGTGGAAGAAAGGATTAACTGGAACTCTAATCTTAGGAGATAAACTACAGAAAGTATTTACTGCATTACCAGAGCATTTTACTCATACTGATTACGATATACATATCGTGCCAAGTACCCAGATTATGAAGGAAATGCAAAACGTTCAACAAATCATTATTGAGCTTATAAAGAGCGGTCAGTTAGACCCAGATATGATTGTTGATGCTCTAACAGCTAGAAGTCTTACTGAACTTAAAGCTAAGGTTACTAAAGCCTTTGCTAAGAAGAAAAAGGAGATGAATGAGATGGGTCAGATGCAGCAACAGCTTGAACAGCTACAGCAACAGAACCAACAACTACAACAGCAATTACAACAGGCTCAAGGTAAGATTGAAAGTCTTAATGAAGCTAAATTGGAAATTGAAAGACAAAAGGTTCAGAACGAAGCTGATATTAACTGGTATAATGCTAGGACTCAAAGAGACAAGTCTCAAAGTGATGCTGATAACGATACTAAGAGAACAGACATTGAATATGCTCAATTATTCGATGGTAATCAAATGAATAACGAAGTTAAAAACGCATAAGAATGATTAATCTCAATCAGAATGAAAGACCAACCTCCCTGCAAGTAAGTAGATTATCTCTACTACCTGCAGGTGACTTTGAGTTACCTTATGGAAGTAATGCAGTTCTTGTTAAGAACATTACGGAAGATAATGTAACTGTAGAGGTACTATTAAAAGATTCAGAAGGTCAGTATGTATCTACTGTGTTCTATCCTGGATGGAATCCAGAGTTAGTTATAGGTATTAAAGCTGTACCTGAAAGTACATTACAAGTAGGTAACTAACATGGGAATTTATATTGGCATTGGTAACCATATTGGGAGAGCCAATCTAAAGGTTATCTCAGTTGTAGTTAGAGTTATAGATAAAGGTACTGGATTACCCTTAGTAGGTGCTATAGTTGTCTTTAAGGGTAAAGAGTACGTAACTGATGCCAATGGACAAGTAATATTAAAAGGATTTGAGAACAGCAGCTATCCACTAATAGTCAAAAGACAAGGACATGAGTCTGTTGTTATAGACAGGTGGAAGTTAGAGAATGGAGACATTTATCTTACTGATGTTACTAGAAATATTCTTGCCGAAATTGGCGTTAATATACTTACAGAAGATGGTGGTCTAATCTTTAGAGATTTGGCAAACATTATATTAGAAGATGGTAAATTTATGGTTACAGAAAATGGTGATTTAATTTTATTTGAATAATGGCAGCAACTGACATTAAAATCTCTCAAATGACCCCTGCTACAACACTGGCTGGTGATGAGTTAATCCCTATTGTTCAAAATGGTGCTAACAAATCAACTACTGTTAATAAGGTAATTGAAGGCTTAGCTACAGAGCAGTGGGTAACTGATGCAATAGCTGATGCGGGAGGTAAGGTTCTTGTTGTTACAGAACTACCAGCTAAGGGTAATCCCAATACCATTTACATGGTTCCTAATGAAAGCTCTAGAGCCAACGATGTATACGATGAGTATATATGGATGGTTACTACTGAGAAGACAGGATGGGAATTCTTAGGTAATAAGCACGTTGAGGTAGACTTAACAGGTTATTACAACAAGACACAAGTAGATAAAGCTATTGAGGATTCTGAGGCAAGAAGCACAGCTGCTATTGCTCTAAAAGTTGATAAGGTAGACGGTAAGCAGTTATCTACTAACGACTACACAACAGCTGAGAAGCAAGAAGTAGCAAAGATAGCTAATAAGGTGGATAAGGTTGAAGGTAAACAATTATCTACAGAAGATTATACAACAGCTGAGAAGACTAAACTACAAGGTGTGGCAGCTAATGCTAACAACTATGTACACCCTACTACAGCAGGTAACAAACATATTCCAGCTGGAGGAGCTAAAGGACAAATCCTAGTAAATACTGGTGATGGAACAGCTGAATGGCAGGACAATCAAGGTGGAGGTGGTGGAATTGACTACACTGGATTAGAAGACATTTACTCTTATGGGGTTGAATGGGATTCTACAGTAGCTGACCCTACATTGACTAGAATTGGTAATCCTCTATTACATAAGTCATTACCTATCCAATCTCAGTATAAGGGTTGTGTAGCTAATGGTGCAGAAATCAATTATTATCTAAACCCTAATGATTGGTCACAAAAAGCTGATGGAACTCCTTCTGTATTAGATGGAACTGATGGTACCGTAAGAGTGCATATACCTAAATTCTATGGTAAGTCTGGAGTTGAAGGTACTAAGAGGTGGGTTAGAATGTCTACTATTAAGATGGACAATACCTGGATTGAAATTCCAGAAATGCTAGTTGATGCTTACAGAAGTACTGTTGATACTACAGTTTCTGCAACTCCTAAAGCAGTTTCAGTAGTTAATACTACAGCACAGTTCAGAGGTGGAGGTAATAGAACTGCTAACGACACATATTTAGATACTGATGCATTTAGAAGTGACTTAGGTAAACCAAGAACTAATATCTCAAGAGCAAACATGAGAACTTATGCTACTAATGCTGGTTCAGAAATGCTATGCTATGAATATTACAAGTGGATATTCTACTGGGCTTGGGTTATCGAGTATGCTACACTAAACTCACAGAAGGCTTACACTGCTGACTTAACAGCTGATGGTTATCATCAAGGTGGACTAGGAGATGGTGTTACTACATGGGATGGAACTAACTGGAATAACTATAATGGTTATTACCCATTAACACCATGCGGATACTGTAATGATATTGGTAACTTTACTGGAGTTAAGGATTTAGTTATTCCTGAAACAGTAATAAATGAATCTACAACAGTAGCCTCTAAGACATTTAAGGTTCCAAGATGGAGAGGATTTGATAATCCATTCGGAGACATCTGGACTAACCTAGATGGTATTATCTTAGAGAGAACAGCCGCTAATCAGCCAAGTAGTGTATACACTACAACTGACCCAACAGCATTTGGAGATGATAATACAGCTAAGGGTAAAATGACTGTTGCTGGTACTGAGATTGCATCTGATGGATGGATAAAAGACTATGACCTAGGAGAAACTGGTGAAATCATACCTTCAGTAGTTGGCGGTTCTGCTACTACTTACATGTGTGACTATCACTACTGCAATGCTTCAAGCACAGCATTAAGAACGCTCTTCGTTGGCGGCCACGCTGATAATGGTGGTACTGCTGGTCTTGGCTGCTTCTCTTCTGGTACTGGGGTCAGTGATGCTCTTACGGGTGTGGGCTTCAGAACACTAAATAAGGTAGTTTAACAAAATATACAATAGATAAAATACGAGATTAGGGGTACTATTTACCTACATTCTGTTGGTGCTGGACAAGTTAAATTTACTATAAAACACTCATCGTTAGCAGCAACGCTAATAATGGTAGTAATGCTAGTCTTAGCTACTTCAATTCTAATAATGGAGTCAGTAATGCTAATACGAATGTAGGCTTATTATATATTTCTTTATTTAGGTAATTTGGTTTCATTTTACAGTCTAAATAGTACCCTTGCCTCTTGGCAAAAGACAACGTAGTATTTAATAACTGGATGTTAGTAGGTTTAGTCTCGAACGCTTCTAAAATAAATATATAAGACTTGAAACGTATAGGTTATTTACATGATAAGGTTTATGATATAGAGAATATCGAGAAAGCTGATGATAAAGCTAGGAAGCATAAGTCAGTTAGATGGGGAATCCTCAAGCACGACAAGAATAAACAAGAGGAGAATGAGAAGTTATCAGAACAGCTAAAAGACTTGGTCTATGAGACTTCTGAGTATAGTACGTTTAAGATATACGAACCTAAAGAAAGGTTGATATTTAGACTACCATACTATCCAGATAGGATAACACATCACGCTATAATGAACGTGATGGAACCTATTTGGACTAAAATATTTATTAAGCAAACTTACTCTTGCATCAAAGATAGAGGAATTCATAATGTAGCTTATGACCTAAGAGCGGCATTAACTAAACATCCAGAGGAGACAATGTACTGTCTTAAGATGGATGTCAGAAAGTTTTACCCATCTGTTAATCACGACATACTATGTGAAATCATTAAGAAGAAGATTAAAGACCAAGGTCTTTTACTATTGCTTATTGAAATCATATATTCTGCCGACGGAGTTCCTATAGGTAATTACTTATCGCAGTTCTTCGCTAATCTGTACTTAGCTTACTTTGACCATTGGGTCAAGGAAGAGTTGAAATGTAAATTCTATTTCAGGTATGCTGATGATATTGTAATTCTCAGCAGTGACAAGAACTTCTTAAGAACAGTACTTATAGCAATTAAGATGTATTTGAAAGAGGTTCTGGATTTAAGGTTAAAATCAAATTACCAAATATTCCCAGTAGATGATAGAGGTATAGACTTTGTAGGTTATAGGTTCTATCATACCCATGTATTACTAAGGAAGTCAATTAAGATTAGACTATTCAGACTTGTTAGGAAATATCAGTCTGGTAAGATTGACAGACAGGAATTGAGAAGGAGAATGCAATCATACTTTGGTTGGCTAAAGTTCTGTAATTCTAAGAATCTATTAAGAAAGATTCAAAGAGATACAGGTTTAAGGTTCTCTAATTGGGATGGGAAGAAGTCTAATATTTCAAGATTTTATAACAAGTATATTCATGTTGTAGATATGGTTAGCTATAGCAAGTGTTTTAGGGTTAACTTTGTGTACAATAACAAATCTTATTACTTTGAGAGCAAGAGTAGGGACCTATTCTACTCTCTAACCAGATATTCATTCCCAGTAAATTTTAAAATAAGACCTTATGTTAGAACCAAGAAGAATAGAAATGAATGTACAACCTAACTCAATAGAGAAGCTAGGTAATGGCACATATTACTATAACTATGACATTAAGTCAAAGGTGGTTGATGTTATAGACCCAGAAACAGAAGATGTAACACAAGAAACAAGGTGGACATATGTTCAGGTTCATCTACATGGTCAACCAGACCATAAAGAATGCATTAAAGCTATTATTAGGCAGTATGTAGACCAAGATGAAGAGTTTGATTTAATCAACAGCTCCAACAGTATTGTATTAGGATTATCTGATAATCAAACTGATAGACAGAAATACCTAGACTATCTTACACTAGTAGGAGAAATCAAAACTAAAGTTAGAGCTGACTTCAACGTATAATTATGGATTCAGTATTTAAAATATGCAAGAAAGGTGCTTGTGGTATTACGATAACTGGATTGGAGAGGGATAATGACGAGTACTTAAACGAGACTGATGGAATCACAGTTAGTACTCGTAGTTATGCCTATAGCCAAACAATTACTCTTAATGCTATAACAAGTATTAAGTCTTCAGGAGACGAAGTAACTCAGAAGTATGATGTTGTAGAACACGTTATAGACTGCATTGATGAATCCGAATTAGAGATGCCCATTGATGGTCTATATGAAGTTACACATATAATTCTGCCAACTGATGTATGGTTGAAGTATGTGTTAGAGAGAAATCCCACTGCACTAACAGCTTATAATTCTGTTTATTACTACGATACAGAGTCTGAGACATTCATGAAGTATGTTGATGAAGAGTCTATTGCAGTAACTGTAGAGGAAATATTAGAGGTGAATGCTATGCCTCCAGCTACTGTTACAGAGAAGACTACTACAATCATTAGAGGTGATAAGAACACATTCTGTGTTTGTCATATTAATGAATGTTTCTATAGACTATGTAAGAATCTTTTAGGAGACTTACCAGGAAGATGTAAGAATAGAACTGATGATGTTAAGATGCTAATCTATAATAGAGATATTATATGGATGGCAATTAATGTTATCAAGTACTTAATTGAGTTAGGTCAATACTATGAGGCTCAGAGAGTCTTAGAAGACATTACTCAATGTGGAGGAATTTGTAAAGATGTTATGGTTGATAAGAATACTATAGGAGGAGGTGGTTGTGGATGCAATAACTAACCTTAAGAAGAAAGTAATCAAAGACTTTGACAAATTCCTTAAGAGGCTAAATAAGGGATACGTAGAAGACTATAGTATGATTCTACACCAAATATCCTTTATTCAGACTTGTCAATACTTTGATAAGATAGATGGAATATACGAATTTCTAATGAATAATTAACATGGCAATAGAAAGGGATACAAGACGTTATGCCTGTATTCATGATTTAAATAATTATTTCAAGAAGAAAGACTTATTGGGTGGTTTAACTGATTTAGAGCAGGAACAACTAAGGAAGAACATAGGTATCATTGATTATACTGGAGAAGGTGGACAATCCAAACCATTAGAAGTTACCTATGCAGTACTCAATGACAATATAGGTAAGAAGAGTTTAGTAACAGGGGCAAGGTATGTTATTACAGACTTTCAAACTATCTATTCTTCTAACGTTACTAATAGTTCTGGTCAGAAGGTTACGTGGGGCACTGATAGCTCCACTAACCCCTCACCTATTTGGAAGCTAATTGTAACAGCTATTACTAACAATAGGTTAGACCCAAGGGTTGTTATTGATGATAATAAAATGAAGGATTGGGTTATTGAATATGACCCGACTAAAGAAACTCTTGAAGATGGTATTACTACCAAAGGTAGAATAACCTTTATGAGAGACAATCACTTCAACTCAGCATACTATGACTTTAAGAATATTAAGTTCAGAAGAACTGCTGATGAATTAGACAACACTAATCTTAATCTTGGAGCAGCATATGGAGATTTCTACACATTCTCAGACTTAACTGGTGGAGTTATTACTGACAGTTCAGAATTACATAATACTAAGCATAATGAATTGAAACAAGGATGTACTAATAATATATTCTTGGGAGATACTTATGACAATGTATTGGAAGCTGACTGTAAGGGTAATACATTCCTTAGAGGCTGTCATGATACAACTTTAAGGTGGAACTCTGTTAATAATATGTTTAATGAGAATGTATGTTACATGGAAGGTTCATTATATAACAAGGTATTCCCTATTGGAGATACTAGTTTATCAATGACCATTACTAAAACAATTCATAAGGTCAATGAAGCTACAATCATATCCTTCTTAGACCCTATGACATATGCTTATCAAATTATTCAAATCTAAAATATGGCAGAGTTTATACGTCTTGACGAACAAGAACAAGAAGCTCCCATTTTACCTGACTACCCACATTCTATTTCTAATATAAAACCAGATACTAAGATAATAGATGGTGTTATAGAGAAAGAGGAAGTAGAAGGAATTTGTGCCGACTATGATGTTATTACAATAGACAAGATAGACAGTGTAAAGGTAGAAGAGGAAGGAGTAGACCATATCTGTATTAAAGATGACTGTGATACTTCTAAATATTATGGGTGTACTGGTGGTGATGATGGATTTCAAAAGGAGAATCTATTTTCAGAGTTAACTGATGAATATCAGAGAACTATAGCCAGAATCAATCTTGGTATAGCAGATGAATATGCTCTAAAGTGGGGAAACATCAAAGGTAACTTGTCTAATCAAAAAGATTTATATACCTTTGTAACTGATTCAATAGCCTTCGATATTAATAAGGTTATTGATGAAATTAACCTTAAGCTCGCTCAATGGGCATGTGAGATAGAAATTAGATTTAAGAACAAAGCTGATATATTCTCCCCAAGCTTTGCTGGAACTCCGACTACTACATTGCCCTTGATGACAGATAATTCTAACAGAATTGCTTCTACTGAATGGGTTAATGCTAAAATAGCAGCAGCATCTATTGATGATAACGTCAAGGCTATATCTCTGGACCCAGAATATATGTGTTATGGAGATGAACCTACAGATGTAAAAGTTACTTGGGAGTACCATAAAGAAGTTATAGAGCAATCTATCAATGGGGTTACACTAAGTCCTGAAGTAAGAGAATATACTTTTACTAATAGGACTACATCTATGGTAATTACCCTTAAATATAAGTATGAGGATATTAGTGCTACAAGAGTTGTTACATTTGACATTAAATACCCAAATTACTTTGGAACTTCTCCAGACTATACAAAGCTTGATAGAACTATTGATAATGTCTATACAGTTAATGCTGGAGCTAATGAGTATATATATGTAATGATTCCTAACGGTTCTAATACTGTTTTAGGAGTTAGTAGTATTATAGGTGGTTTTAAATTACTTGGAACTCAAGAGATATTTAGTAACCTATATTATATATTCAAGAGCGCACAGACAGGATTAGGAGAGACTACTGTAGAAATACTTGACCAGAGTGGATATAATCCAGAGAGTATTGATACCACAACTATACGTGAATTGTTAGCAGCTAAGGCTGATAAGCATACAGTATATACTAAAGAAGAAGTTGATGATAAACTTGCTGCTATTGAAGGTGGCGATATACAACTTAATAACTACTATACTAAACAAGAAGTTGATGCTAAGATTCCAGATGTCTCTGGTAAGGCTGATAAGAGTGAAATACCTACTAAGGTTTCTCAATTAGAGAATGACTCAGAGTACCTAACTGAAGTTCCTAAAGAGTATGTTACTGATAAGGAACTTGAAGCCAAAGGTTATTTAACCCAAGAGTTAGAACCTCAATTTGCTGCTAGTGCTGCAAAGAATATAAATCAGCAAGACATTGATAGCTGGAATAATAAGGTTGACAAACAAGTAGGAATGGGTCTATCTGAACAGAGCTTTACTATAGAAGAGAAAGCCAAGTTATCTGGACTTACTAACTATAATGACTCTGGCATCAGAAAGACAATAACTGATTTGGAAGGTGAAGTTGCTAAGAAAGCTAACAAGACTGATATTCCAGATATTAGTGGAAAAGCTGACCGAACAGAACTACCAACTAGAGTATCACAGTTAGAGAACGATAGTGGATATATAAGTTCACTGCCAGGTAACCTAGTTACTGAACAAGAACTAGAAGCTAAAGGTTATCTAACTGAGTTTACTGAAACTGACCCTACTGTACCTGCATGGGCTAAGCAACCTAATAAACCAACATATACATTAGATGAACTTGGGGCTGAAGCTGCTGGTGCTGCTGGTACTGCTTTATTAGAAGCTAAGGGCTATACAGACAGTAGGTTTGATATAATCTTAGAAGGTGCTGACCCATCATACAATACCTTTAAGGAATTAAGTGATGCTATACTTGCTCAGAATACTACTATAGGTGGAATTAATACTAAGATTAGTGGTATTGAAACTACACTAAACGGTAAAGCTGATAAGTCAGAACTATTCTCTAAAGACTACAACGACCTTATTAATACTCCTGTTATCCCAAGTATCGAGGGACTAGCTTCACAGACTTGGGTACAACAACAAATAGCTGCAATACCTGGAGTTGATTTGAGTGGATATGCTTTAAAATCTGAAATACCTGATGTTAGTAAGTATGTTGAGAAGGTTCCTGGAATGGGGTTGAGTTCTAATGACTTCACTAGCAGTGATAAGAGTAAGTTAGATAGTCTTACTAACTATGATGATTCTGCTATAAAAGGGGAGGTAAATGACTTAGACATTAAAGTTAAGTATGTTAATTGCACCATACCATTCGATATGGTAAACAGTGATTCTCCGAGTACATACTTTAGTACTATTGATGAAGCTGTAGAATTTTTAGAGTTATTGTATGAAACTTCTACAACGGTCATTGAATATAATGAGGATACCATCTTGACTTCTTACAATAAGGTAGGAACTGATACTACAGACATAAATGACAGAAGAGTTATTAATGTTGTACTACTATGTCATCTATCAGCGTCTCAGGATTTTAAGATGGAGTTTAATTTAGTCTATGGAAATACTGAGGAATCCTTTAACTACACCAAAGAAGTTATTAGTGTAGTAGCTAACGACTTAGTAACAGACAGGTCAGACATTCCCCTATCAGCAGCTCAAGGTAAACTACTAATGGATAAACTTACAGCATTAGAACAGATTGTTAATAACATTACTACTAATGCTTCTATAATATTAGAATAACATGGCAGATGCAATGGTAAACAATAAGCAGGTAAATTTCTGGAGGGGTGATATGACTCCTCCAACTATTTACCATATCTGGATTAAGGACAACAGTAAGATGTTGTTATATGATGGTGAGAAATGGGTAGTATTCTTGGACAATAAGGAAATCATTGATATACTTGATAAAGTTCAACAGCTGTTGGACGAAATGCAAGCTAAGATTGATGAAATTGGAAACAAGACTGTTAACAAGAAGCCTATTAAGACCAATCCAGTATTAGATGGTACTGATATACTTATAAATGCAACTGGTAACTATGTGATTCCAACTGAAACACTAGCACAAACAGCTTTAAGATTAGACAACTTACTAACTACTAAAATAATTGAATAATGGTAATTGATAGTAAGTTTGCATATGTAAAGAAGAAAGAGGTGTTTGAACCTCTGATTGAGAGTATTCCAAAGGGTCTAAACCCTATTGTGTTTATAGAAGACACAAGAGAAATGTGGACTTGTGGAACTTACTTTAGTATTGGATACCCTAGTATTGAAATATCAGAAGTAAGTGGTTCAGTAAAAGTTCAGATTGGTAACTCATTCTTCTTAATGTCTACCGCTGGTGAGAGTATTAGTATCAGAAAAGGTGATGGTAATAGAATTATTATTAGTAGTAATGCTCTTAGTAGAGTAGACACTGAACCTCCTCTTGAATGGGATGCAGCTAATAGAAAGCTATTACACAAAACCAGTGGAGTAGTCCCAGGTTCTTATGGGCAGTCTACTAATCTTGGAAATGCGAGTATCTTTGTAATTCCGAATATTATAGTAGATGCCACTGGGCACGTTACATTGGCTGAGAATCATAACATAGAAATCAGAGATTATGTTGAGCAATTAGCTCCGTCTACTTTAATGGGAGATAGAAACATATTACTATCTTATAATGAGGCTAGTAATACGGCAGATACTTCTCAAGTAAGAAAGGCTAATGGTCTTACATTCAACGATGCCACCCAGAAGATGACAATAGCTGGAGGTATGAACTCTAACGGACCAGTTAATGTTAATCATGGAGACTTATCAGTCTTAGATGGTTACATTATTGGTAACTTAAAGGGTGATGTACAAGGTCAAGCTACACCAAAGATTCACATATCTTTAAAGCCAGAATATGGTGGTGCTTCTACTAAATTGTATGGTCATGTAAAGTTGCAGGATATTCTTAATACTAAACCTGACCCATCAAGTGATAACGAGAACATTAATGATACTAACGTAGTTGCAGCTATTGCAGCTTCACCTTTAATGGTATGGAATGCAATACAGACTGCTAAAGACTATGCTGATAGTATTCTTGGTTCTAATAATGCAATGCTATATAAAGGTGCAGTTGAGGCTGGTACTACAAGTCCAGGTTCATTTACACCCACAGCTGATGTTGGTCATACTTACGTGGTGACATTTGGTACTGGTACATATACTGATAGTGTTGGATATATCAATGGAGAGCCAGTAGAAATTGGTGATTTGCTAATATGTAAGGAGAGTACCCCTGCTGCCACTTCCTCTACTTGGTCACAAGTAAGAACTAAGTGGACGTTTGTGCAGACAAACACTACAGGAGTTGTTAGTGGACCTTCAAGAGCAGTAGTTGGGCAATTAGCTGTGTTTGATAGCACTACAGGTAAGTTGATTACAGGTCTTACTAATGGTAGTGTAGGACAAGTACTTACTATTAATAATAATGGTACTCCTTCATGGATTACTCCAGTATCTCAAACATGGCGTGCTATTAACTACCAAAACTCTGGTCAACCAGCAGCTCAAATTCTAAGTAACTCTACAGATTCTGGAGATTTAACTTTTGGAGCAGCAGGTAACATGAGATTGAGTTGGGATGATGCTACAAATACATTAACCTTTACTTCAATATCAGATAATAGCTGGCGTGATGTGTTAGCCTATACAACATCTTCTCTTTTACCCCAGAGTATTGGAGAGAATGCAGACTTAATATTCTCCAGTGATTTCTTATGGATAGAAGGAGAATTAGTAACGGGATGGGCTACTGTAGACTCAAGTGGAAATATAACATATTCAAGATAATTCAGGAGGACTCAGTTCCTCCTTTTTATTAACTTTGTGATAACACAATATGCTAATTAAAACAAAATACATTGACTGTGCTAGTAAGAGTGTGTTTAATACATGGAAGTTACCTACAAGTGCAGCAGATACCAGTGGAGATATATACTGGTCAGCCGTTGTCTATATAAAGGACACTGGCGAAGTGTGGACTCATGGTAAACTATATGGAGGATTCTTCTCAAATGCAGACAATAACAAAGTTAGTTTAACCATAGGAGGAACAACAAAGATATTAGCATTAGATGGACATGTCCAATCTTATACTACATTAACAGGTAGTGGAAGTACAGCTGACCAGGCTATCCTATCTACAGGAGAGGCTAATAAATGGACTCTGAAGACTTTGGGTAAAAATGCCTTTAGTAATGTTGATTACTTACCTGCCGATGCTACTGCTGTTGCAGCCGAGAAGGTTGTACATGCTTTAGCTTTCCAATATAACGGGAAGGCTATACATTCTTTTGATGGTTCAGTAGCTAGAGTCCTAAATATTATACAGGGTGATAATGTGTTTATTACTGGAGATAGTCAGGGTAATGTAACTATTGCTGCTGACCCAGGAAGTGATACAGTAAACACTGCTGGAGCTACTAATAAGGTTGATACAAAATTGTTCCTTATTGGTGCCGAATCTCAGACTACTGCGCCTCAAACTTACAGTAACCAGTATGTATACATTGGAACTGACAACTGTTTATATAGCTTAGGTAAGAAGGTATTAACTGAACATCAAGCTATTTATAATTTAGATTTACAAACTCAAGTAGGGAAAGCTGTTACTAAGGTTACTACATTTGACCCCAATGCAGCTAACAACTCATTTACTTTAGTTCAAGGCACTAATGTAACTCTAACCCCAGATGCAGCTAATAAGAAAGTAACTATTAGTAGTAAGGATACAACTTATGATTTCTATAATTTAGTTTTCAAACAAGGAGAATCTGTTATAGATACTTATAAGCCAACTACTTCACCTAGTAAAACTCTTAAAGCAGGAACTAACGTTACATTTACAGGTAGCAATAATGAAGTATTAATAACAACTCAAGACACGAGGAATACAGCTGGTGCCACTGAAAAGTTAACTACTAAGTTATTCCTAACTGGGGCATTAACTCAAACAGATAACCCTCAGACCTATACCAATTCCAAAGTGTATATAGGCGCGGATAACAAGTTGTATAGTGATGGTAAAGTAGTTTCTACTGGAGACCATACGCATAACTATGCGGGAGCTACTAGTCCTGGTGGTCCAGCCCTGAAAGTAGATTTAAACCCATCTGGATTATTGGATGCTACTTATGGAAGCTATGGTGGAATATTACAAGACTCAAATAAAGGTCCTGTATCTGGTTCCTGGTCTAATAGGATTAAAATCTTATATAATAACTCAACTGGTTATTACACTGAATTAGCTCAGAATTTCACAGGTACAGCTGGATTGTGGCATAGAAGAAATGTAGCTGGCACAATAAGTGAGTGGACTCCAGTAATTGATAATGCTAATTTCCATACATACCTTGATAGTACTTATGTTATTAGGGGTAACGACCCAAATGTACTTACTAATTATGTGAGATATAGTATAAATACTGGTCTTACAATGAATTGGGAGTGGGGTAATGCTACTCCAACTCATATATGGGGAGCTAAGGCTAGTGATAGCTCTAAGGCTTATGTATTTAACGGAGATAATATTAGAGCTTTTGCTAATGCTGTAAATAGAGCTGGCGACACAATGACAGGTACTTTAAAAGTAACTGAAATTCAAGCTACTAATGGTAACGGACTTGTAATGTGGAATGGTACTACTTATACATATCTTGGTATGCAGGCTGGTACTACATATATTAGAAGTGGAAAAACTGATTTACAGCATAGGTATAATGGAACTGACTATAAGATATGGGATGCTAGAAACCTAGTAGGATTAAGAACTGAGCACTCTCATAATACTATAAACTTTATTGATAGTAGAAAAACAGCATCCACACCACAAGAACATGCAGCAGGTGTTTGGTTAGACTTTAAAGCTAATGCTAAAGCTAATCTTAGTGATGGTGGAAACTATACTGGACTATTAACTGTCAGAAAGTATGGTGGTACTACAGACTGGTCAGGTGGTAAAAGTGCACAGCTTGGATTTACTGATAATTCTAATGTATGGGTTAGATTTGGTACTGGTACGTCTTGGGAGGCATGGAAACAATTAGCTACCACTGGATGGGCTGATGGTAAATTCTTACCTTTAGCTGGAGGTACTGTAACTGGTAATATTATTTTAAAGGGTAGTACTAACGCAGATATGACTAATGCTAACATCCACCCTAGACTTAGATTTGACAACAGTGATAGCTCACAGACAGTAAGCTTCATATTTACTGATTATGACTCTTATAGAGCACCTGCAGGTATAAAACTAGTAGGTAATCAAGGTAATGAATGGTTCGAAGCTCCTAAACTGATAAAGACAGGTTCTTCTGATAGTTATGTATTACTTGGTGGGGGTGGACATAAGGCACTAGCACAATTTGTATATGCAGCTGGTAACCTAGGAGTTCAAGAGTCTACTGGTACTTCTGATAATATTAGTAGAGCACAGTTCTGGAGGGATAACAACTTAGGTGCTTATGGTGTGACGTTGAGCCATTCTGATAATGCTGGATATAAGACTAAAATCTACCACGATTATGGTAGTGGCGGTAACTTATATATGAAAGCTTGCTCTAATGGAACTTGGGGAAGTGTTTATACTATATGGAACTCTGGTAACTTTGACCCCAATACTAAAGTAAATAAAGCTGGAGACACCATGACTGGAAAATTGTCGTGGACTATGAATGGAGTTACCTCATCTATTAGTAATGATAATGGTTCATACACACATCATAATACCAATGCTAGTGCTGGACACTGGTTTAACAAAAATGTCTATGTGGCAGGTAATGTGTATGGAGGCACATCCTATAATAGAATATTAGCATTTAAGGATGAAATTAATTCCCAAGTAGGCGGTTCTAAGAGTGCTCAAATGAATTGGGCATCATGGGGTACTGGTACTTACGATGGTGCTATACAAATTAGAGAAACTAGTTTAGTAGGCAATGGTCAATCAGCTTGGGGCTACTCTCCAGCATTAACATTCCATTGGGGTAATAGATATGCTAAGAGATTTGGTATGAGAAGTGATGGTCAATTCGCTGTGAATGATGTTCCAATTTCACTAAGTACTCACACTCATAATTATGTAAAGGATATAAGTAATGGTACTAATACTACATTTGCATACAGTAAAGCAGGAATGAATTATGCTGACTTTACGTGGTTAGCTGGCTGGAATGGTTATGAGTTAAGAGCTGTTAATAAATCTCTATTCGCCCAGGCTAGCCATACTCATGATTACATCCCACGAGTAAGAATACAAAATCCAAGTAACTCATCAACGAGAGTAGGAGTAGTACCATTTAATGTTCTTGGGCTGAAGACAGGTTATCCTATGACAGCTGACCCAGAATTTGCTTCTGGTAATGGATTGGTATCGTTATATAACAATGCTGGAAATGGGGCGACAGTAATAGAAAGGATTTCAGATTCTTCAGCTGCTAACACTACTGGATATGTCATGAGAATAAGAAATACTGGAGCAGCAAATCCTGGTTTAGGGGGATTTCATAGTAGTATTAACTCAAGGGCTAACGCAGTATTTGTACAAATATTTAGAGCAAAGATACCTACTGGGCACAGTGTTGTGCAAGCTTCTAATAGTATGGGTAGTAGCTATGGAGATGTATGGATAACAGATACAGCTGGTACTGGTAAATGGGAGTGGTATGGACGAATCATTTATTGTGGTGAGTCTGGTTCTTTCTCATCTGGAGGACATGTGTACTTGAATGGCAACGCTGGAACATCATCATCCCCACTATACTGGTATATTTCTTACTGTCAGGTATATGACCTTACAAAGGGTAGATATGATGGTCTAAGATGTAGATATGCTGACGAAGTAACAAATGCTGATACTGTAGATGGATATCATGCAAGTGGATTATTCACTAATCTATCAAATTCTGGAAATAATATCTCTATTACGGTTGGTGGTACTAACAAGACTTTAACCCCAGCCTATGCTACTAATGCTGGAACTGCATCAAATTCTAATGCGCTAGGAGGATACTCTCTAGGAACAAGTAGTACTAGTGGTACATGGAACAAAGTACCTTTAGTAAAAAGCGATGGAGTAATCGAAATAGGTAGATATATTGATATGCACTATACTAACACTTCCACTAAAGACTATGGAACTAGAATCCAGATTAGTAGTAACGCAGGTAACGTTCTGACTCTACCTACATCAAGTGGTACTTTATGCTTAACTAACCACTCCCACAGTGAATACTATAGTAGTAATATAAGTCACAGCGCAAATACTGTACTTGCTGCCCCAAATGGAAGTAGTGGAAGCGCTACGTTTAGAAGACTGGTAGCCGCCGATATTCCTACATTAGACTATATGAGTAAGAAGGGGGGTTATTCCCAACCTATAGTACTTGCCGCTGGATATGTATATAGGTCTAGTAACTCTTCCTCCTCTTGGTACTTTAGCGGCAGTAGGGTCTCCGCCATATCTTCTGTTTCATGTAGTGTTAGTGGTGGGGTTATGACAATTAGATTTAATCCATCTTCAGGTCATAGTATTTATTGTTATGCTGCATGTGCTAACATGGCAACCTCTGGAGATATGCCTTCCTACACTGGTAATTATAGTGGACGAAGCGGAGGTGCAGAGTGGATGGGAACGTATTGTAGTGGAGGTTCTTCTATTTGGATGAGACAGATGGCTCAGTCTAACGCCAACAATGATTCCTGGCACTCAGATAATATGAACAAGAGTGATGGTCCAACAAGAATAACACTTATAGTATGTGGTTACCACTCATAAATTTAAAAGTGAACTTTGACTTGTATTTATGAAAGATAATTACTATATTTGCAGATAAATAGGTAAACAAAGTAAAACTTAATACTATGGTTCAATTAACAAACAAGAGGGAAATTTACGATGTAACTAACCAGAACAGCACAATGAAATTGTCTGGACAATGTACCTATACTGATGATGGGAGAATTATTGACTCTTATTTTAACGTATACGATTTACAAGAGGTTAGCTATGGTAACGTAAATTATTCAGAGATGCTAGACGACACTGTGAACGTTCAGTATAATACTGTACCAAAAACAATGATTGAAAGTGTAACAGATTTTGTAAATGAGACTATTGAGTCAATTAAAACTCAAGTAAAGGCGTAAAATATTATGACAGTAAATGAAGTAATGATTAAGCACAACTTTATTACTAAAGTATTACTTAGGGATGGGGATAGAGAACTAAGTAAAGACCTAAAAGTAAAGTTGATGAGCATGAGAATTAAACTTGGTAAGGTAAGAAAAGAACTGGAAGAAGATTTGCAGGAAGTTGTAAAGAATCTAACTCCAAGTGGATATCAAGAACTCATTATGAAAATAGATAAAACAGAAGAAGATAAAGCTCAAGTTGAGGCTTGGAATAAGCAAATCAATGAGGAGTATAATGCTTACGTTGATAAGAGAAGTAAAGAGGAAGTTGACATTGACACTACAATAACTGAAGACGAGTTCGGAGAGATTATTGAGGTAAATGCTGGCAACGATACTGAAATTAATGGCACCAAGATTAGTGCAGCTGATTTCTTAGAAGTACTTTATAGCTTATTCGTAGCGTAATGTAATAAACGAGGGCTGTGTAGGTTATACATAGCCCTTTTATTTTATCAGCATGAATGAATATATTGAGGTAATTGGTCAATTAAAACCCAAAAACAATGCTAACTTTCCGTTAGCTGACGTTAATGACTTACGTGGTGGTTACATCCAAGTTACCAATATGAGTGATATGGAAGCCTTCCTAAATACCAATAAGCTAAAGGAAGGTATGCTATGTTACGTTAAAAATTCACCTGACGACAACCATATGTACCAATTCTACAGGGGGGTATGGAATGTATGGAAAGTACAAGGAGGTGGAGGAAGTGGAGGCGGAGGAATGTCTATAGTGGTTGTAGAAACCTTACAAGAACTATTAGACAGAGACGATTTAAGAGTTAAAGGACAGATAGTATTCGTTGATGAAATCAATGAGATACGTTACTTTAACGGCTTCGTATGGGAGTCCTTCTCCAAAATTTACATACAGGATACACCACCTGAAGATAAGGGAGGTATTTGGATAGATACTTCTGAGAATAAAGAACATATGACAAGTAGTACTGTAATTCAAGACCTATTGAAGGTTATATCAGTATTACAAGACAAGGTACGTAAACTAGAGTTTGCATTTAACTGCCAGATAGATTCGGGTGATTTTACTAACAATCAGAGATATGCTTATGATGGTATGCCTAATGAAGAACCTGATTATGGCACTTCAGAAGAGGAGGATAATGCTACTCAAGAAGCTAATAAGGATATAGTTCTTGCTGATTCACCTGAGCCAACTGAGTATGAAGAGTATTTACCTAATGCTAAGCATATATGTATTAAAAGTGGTACGTATGCAGAAATGCAGGCTAATAAAGGTGATTTTCTACCTAAAGAATTGTTATGGTGTTATGATACTCAGACATTATGGATTAAAGACCCTAAGACTTATAAATTAATTAAAATAGGTAGCACAGGTGGTGGAGAAGACCCAGGACCTGGACCAGACCCAGAAACAATGGATGGAATATTAACCGAAGTCATTGGAAGTGGTAGTGGAGCTAAAACCAAGATTATTGGTATTGAGTTCGCTGACATGACGAATAAAGAGAATACATTCCTTATTCAGGTTAAGGATGGTAAGTTAGATATACATGATTATAGATTAGATAAGAATACTTTAGCTGGTAATGCTCAGACTCAAGGTACTGGAATTTACTACACTACTCCATATTTCCCTATCATCCCAGAAGAGGTAGGTTCTAAAGATTCTCCAAAGATTTATGTTAATATGGTGTATTGTGGAGGAACGTCAGAGGATAAGGACTACAATCCAGTATCTCACAATTTCGTAGAGTTGTGTAACCTTGGTAAGAAAGACTTAAATCTAAAGGGATTGTTCTTACATTATACAGAAAGAAATAGTGGAGATTGGGTTACATTGCCTCTAGTTGGTACTCTTAAATCTCAAGGTACATTCTTAATTAAGGGTGCTCAATGTTCCGTAGAGAACATCAATACTACACTAATTAGAGTTGGTGAACCTGATATGTATTGGACAAAAGATGCAACCCTTAACAATACAAGACTTGAGATTGCTGGAGATACAGGTGCTGGAGTACAGCCTCATAGTATATGGTCAAGTAAAGATGACTGTATCAAATTTAGCCATGACTGTGCATTCTATATTAGTAGTGAAGAGACTACAGACTACTTCAAGACTACTGTTATGAATAGTACTGCACCTTGGACTACTAACGGAGTCATTAAATGGTATGTTGATTTAGTCGGAATAGGTAGCTATAATGATAAGTCAATGCCATGTGAAACATCTCCTATTGCTACTAAGGGAAGTAATGTATTATTAATGCGTTACTATAATATGGACCCAGTAAAGCAAGCTACTAAAGCTCTGAGTGCTAGGAGTAATGTTAAGGATTGGACATATATTAATATGGACAAAATTAATCCTGCTATTGATATTCAAGAGTATACTCCGAAGAACTCATCACAGAATAAGAATATATTCTTTAACAAGCATCTACTAGTAGAGGGTGCTCCTAACATAGTTACTTGTACATTGGGACATGATGCTCATAAGACAAGATGCTTTAACTGGGTGTCAGTAGGATACTATGATGAATATATCTGGATAAGAAAAGATGGTGAAGAATATACTCCAGAAAATAAATTTGAATCTTTCAAGAAGGAAGACTTCAATACAGAAGGCGTTAGTCAAAATCCTAACAGACCTGCCAACCACAAGAATTGGACTAATAAAATTTACAATAGGATTAGAAGCATAACTACAGATGGCACTCCATTTACAGTTCATAAGTTCATTAAGGACTTTGATGAACCTACTGATACACAGAAGTATTATTACAAGGTAGGTAGAGATGGAGCATGGACTGAGGAAAGGTCGTTTACTCTTAGAAATAGAGATAAGGTTATTGAAAGGGGATTTAACTTCCTACAAGTAAGTGACCAGCAAGGATTTAATGCAGAGGAATATGAAATGTGGAGAGTTAGTGCAGAGTACATCAACTCTGATAAAGCTGAGAATCCGTATGAATGGTGCTTAAATACTGGTGACCAAACTCAGAATGGTAATAGATTCAATGAATGGATTGACTATTATAAAGGTGGAGATGTTATCTATAGAGACACGGAACAAATGTATTCAGTAGGTAATAATGATTTGACTCCTGTAGACGTATACACATTAGGAGATGGTGAAGATAAGAGTAAGACCAATCCAGCAAATGTAGAATTTTTCTTTACATTTGAACACCCTTATACAGTACCCATTTCGTCTGCTGGAGTGTACATCCCCTGCTGCTATAGTTTCGTATATGGCAACACCTATTTCTTGTCTATGAACTCTGAAATCACTGAATTAGCGAGGACAGACGTGTTCGGAGATATAACTGGTGTGAATGTATATAATGACTTAAAAGACTGGGCAACTGCTGATTTGGCACAACACGCAGCTGATGCTAAAATTAAGTGGAAGGTTGCGTTCTGTCATGAAGCTCCATTTACTATCATTACAGCTGACTTAATTATGAGTTATCTAAAGAAAAATGAGAGTGGAACTTATGATAAAGACCTAAACATCAAGAGGGGTGGTAGTCACTTAAATACAGTAGGTAGTTATTGGTTCAGCCAATGGATGCAAGATAATGATTTTAAACTATGCCTATGTGGTCACAAACATACATATGCCAATTCAAGATATATAAGAGAGAACCCAAGTAGGACAATGGAACCTATCGTTTACGATACTTCCTTAACTCCTTCATGGTATACTAGCTTACCAGATAGAGAAAGACAATGTGTTCAAATCTCCACTGATGCAAGCTTGAATTATGTAAGATATGTAATGTGTCAGGCTACTGGATATAAGTTAACTTCTAATAAGGAATTACCTGCAAAGAATATTCCTTGGTTGTTAGAATACTACCCAGTATCTAGTCAGATTGAGAACAATACAACTAATACTGCTACAGTAAAGGTTAACTCAGCACAGCAATATCCTAATTACATTATATGGAATATAGGTAGTGGTGATGAGGTTGAGACTCCTTCTATGACAACAGCTTCGAGGGAGAGAATACTTGGTAAATCATACAAGCTTCAACTAAAGGACAATACTAAGGTTTGGGCTTACAAGTATAATGTACCTATAGCTTATACTGACCTTAAAAAGGTGGGAGGTAATGGTTCTACCAATCCAAGCAACAATATAGTAATTGAAAAGACATTACAATGAAAATAAAACATTATGATGAAGTAACTGGAAGATGGGTAATCGACGGTGCTTCTAATGCTTCAGAATTGGAACTGACAAACCCTGGCTTCTTAAATGAAGCTGGGGAATCAGTTTCTATTGACAATGGCTTTACAAAGCTAGATAATAGAATGACTAAGTTAGAACAAAACCTAGCCTGGGTGTACCTTAATGGTGCAATCGGAGGTGGTGGCGGTGGAGGAGGCGGTGGTGACGGCTCCGAATATACTATTGATGTAGCTGAGGGTAGCACAGTCTACACAGCCACTAATACTGTTACACTTAATATCTTGATTAAGAGTGGTGGTGTTAAAAAGTCATTTACTGTAATTGCTAAAGATTTGGCTACCAACAAAACATTAGGAACATGGAAGAAGTACTCTATGGCTAGAACAGATATTACCATTACTGGATTATCTGGAACTACTGACGTAGAACTATCTGCCTATGATAATGACAATGTATATGCTACTCCTACATATGTAAAGATTGTAGCAGGAGCTATCTCCTTAGAGATTCAGTCTATACCACCTAAGACTATGTATATGGGTGGTGTTGCAGAAGTACCTCTTAACTATACTGTAACTAATAATATCTTACAAAGTCCAGCAGAGTTCTGGATGACTATTAATGGTATTGAAGTAGCTAGAGTGGGTAATATTACTACTGCAATCAGAGCTTTAAGCTACGATGCTCGTAAACTGTTATTTGAAAGCGAACATTTTAATCCCAAAGCAGGTCAAAGATTCTACTTCATAGCGCAGGCTAGTACTACTCTTAATGGAGAAGTATTATCATCTGAACAAATTAAGTTTGATGTTACGGTAGCTGATAGTAATAATCTGGTTATTGTGACTGAGGATATTACAGAGTTTACTCCTTCTTCAAACCCTGGAGAGACTATTGATGACTTAACTAAGTATGGTCAAGGTTCACAGTTAGGATTTAGCTACTACTTCAGTTACGGTCTTAGTAAGTATGGTTCATTCAATATGGATTACAAGATTCATCTAATGAATGACAGCGGAGAGGTAGAGTTACTTGACACTGGTACAATTAAGAATATCAATAAGAGTGAAACTAATAGGTTCGTATATAGTACTGTAAACCTAGCTGTTAATAAAGCTAATGAGTATTTAAGAATCACTCTATTTGGATATGCAGTAAATGACCCTGGTGATACTTCTGCTCAATATACTAAGACAGTTACTTGTCGAATAGTAGAAAGTGTAAGTACAGAGCTATATGCAAATAATGACATGCACACGTTACTTGCTTACTTTAGTAAGATTACTGGTTTTCCAAATACTGCAACTGGTACATGGAACTATCCTATCAAGAATAGTGGTGAGTTTATATATGAAGGTGCATTTGCATCTAAGTTCCCAGATGGAGTAAACTTTACTCTAAAAGGTGTGAATGGTAAGACTAGTGGTTTCATACAAGACATTGATGGAGTGAACCAGATACCTGCAACAAGATTAAGTGGTGAAGCTTATGGTTATCTTGAAGTAGCTGACCAAATGTTCCCTGCTGTTGATATTGGTGCTGGTGTATCATTCTTCCAACCTATGGGATTCCATATCTCATGTACTTATAAGGCAGACGCCTCTTCTTATCCAGAAGAAGTAGTATGCGGTATAGGTCAGTATGAGGATGGTGAATTAAAAACTGGTTATGAAATATCATTAGAGAAGGCTGTATGTAAGATTGGTTCTGCTGATACACTTACAGTTAAACTTCCGCAGAATGAGTTACTTACTGTAGACTTAGACGTATCATTACTATCAGGTAATGCTTGGTACTTTAAAATCTATGTCAACGGTGTATTATCTGCTGTAAGTAGAGTACTACAGTCAGATATTGACTGGATGTTTGGTACTGATTTCTATTTCGGATGTAGGAACGACAACGGAGTTAGAAGTAGGTTCTCTGACGTTAATATTTATGACATTAAGATTTACACATCATCACAGAGTGAGTATGCTATTGTACAGAATTATATATCTGCAACTGAACAAGCTAGACTTGTGAAAGGACAAATAGATGCATCATTAGATGCTGAGTTGAGAACTAAGAATCTATTTGATAGTGCAGGTAACTGTCTAATATGGGATAAGACTTTAGATGGAGGTAAGGGTGGTTTCCTAACAGGTGAGTTATTATACTCTAAGTTAGTAGAGCAAATGGAAATTAACACACCTTATCCTATTGTGTTAGTAGAGGAAACATCTAACAGCCCTACACTATTTGAACCATATTCAACTGCAATATTCTCTGCATCTGATAAGGTAGAAGTAATGGGCAAGAAATTCCCCGTTAAAATTACTTATCAAGATAGTAAGGGTAAGGTTGTTATTACAACTCCAAGTGGTGTATCAGAGAACAATGGTGTTACTATTGGTCTACAAGGTACATCTTCACTATCTTATAATGCTAAGAACTTTGAGATTTATATGGGTGATGTAGACCAGACTGGTAAGAAGATGCTATTCCAACCTACTGATGATTGGTTGCCAGAGAATGAGTTTACATTAAAGGCTGACGTAGTAGACTCTGCACACGTTAATAACGTAGTAATTGGTCAGATTGTTAATGGTAGAGCTAAAAACTCTTCTGGACAGTCTATTACACCATTCGGAGCAACTCCGCCTATGTCATTAGGTAATGATGTTTGGGGAGGTGATGCAGATAAAGCTAATGCTATTAGAGGTAAGATTAAGCATACCTCTGAAGGTTTCCCAGTATTACTATTTATTAGATATGCTCCAGATGCTGATGGTACTATTAAACAACCTAAGTTCTGTGGTATTTATAACTTCAACTTAGGTAGGTATGCTTTCTTTAACTTGGGATTAAAGTTACTTACTGACTACGTTAAAGTGAACCAAGACGGACCAACATTAGTAACTGATTACACAGAAGATGCTAATAGATGGAACACTGGGGTAAGTAATGGTGTATATTCTGTAGAAATAAACCAAAACTCTTCTGCTCAAGGAGCTTTCCAACAGGATGATATGAAGATTGTTCAGTTCATGGGTGATGTAATGTACACATCTAGGGATGAATCGATTGGATATAATCAGGTTCAGAAGTTCTATACTCAAATGGCTAATATGGCTCTTACTCGTATCCAGAAATATACAATGGACGATGCTGGACAGACTCCTACTAAACCTATTCCTGGAGAGTTCTATGATTTGGATAAGAATGCTTATTATAACTTTAGTGCTTGTGACCAGCATCTAAACTGGGATAATGCTTGTGCTTACTTTATGATTGCATTACTATTTGGTTGTGTGGACTCAATGTGTAAGAACTTAACTATTCGTAGTTGGGGTACAGATGTATGGTATTGTTGCTTCTACGATATGGATACTGCCTTTGGTCTAAACAATGCTGGACAAGATATTGTAGAGTACTGGGCACATCTACATAGGTGGTATAATATTGCTTCACAGGATACTGGTATTACTCAGTATACTCAAGAGAAGAACTATGTATCAACTGATAGTTATAAACAGTACTTTGCTTCATGGTGGAATAGAATATGGGAAGTACTTGAAAACTTAGCTGGAATTGACAGTGGTAGTACAGAGAATAGAACTAGCTTAGAGTCATTATATGTGAATTTAAGAACTAACTTGTTCCCTGACCCTGATAAATTTATTAAGGATTACTATCAATCATATACAGAGAAGACAGGTTCTATCATGTTTAACTATGACTATAAGATTAAATACCTTGCTATTTCTAAAACATATGACCCAAACACTGGTAAATATGAAGATAGTACAGACTTTAGTCAGTTAAAGTTCTTACATGGTAATCGTGTGATGCACGTTAAGGATTGGTTCAGAAAGAGAATAATGTTCTTAGATGGAGTATATGGTTACAAGGATAATACTAACCTATTACCTACTACTATTGAATCTCCTATTACTGGACTATGGGCTTCTAACAAAGCTACTGGTTCCGCTACTGAAATTAGATTTAGTACTGATATTACTGCAAGTAGTCAGATACTTTATCACTATTCACATGATAAGACTACTGGTGCATTCTGGATTACAGACACTCCAACATCAGTTATCTTACCTATGCCTACTGGTGAAACAGTAGTATATATGTATGCTAACAAGTACATTACTGACTTTACTAAGTTTAAGAGTTACCCTTGGACAGGTTTGGACAATATTAACCTACCTATGTTACAAGAGTTAGATTTAAGTGGACTAAGTAATGTGGATGCTGCTTATTTCTTCCAGGGTGGAGTATATAATGAGGCTAATGATATAGGTTTGAAGAATATTAAGAAGTTGAATCTAAGTAAGGTGAGACTTATTGGTTCTACTGCTTCTGCATATACATTAGACCTGAGCGGTTGTCGTAAAATTCAGGAACTTGATGTATCATACTCTTCTATTACTAAGATTACATTCCCAACATCTGCTGTGTTGAAGACATTAAATATGTCTGGAACAGATATTACTAATCTGAAGTTAGAGAACCAATCTTTCCTTGAGTCATTACTTATTGATGATTGTCTAAAGCTAACTTCAATAGAGATTAATAACTGTGGTGCATTAAGGACTCTAAATATACCACCTAATGTGAAGACTGTAATTATTAGAAACTGTGAGAAGATGGAAACTATTCAGATTCCTTACACTTCTGTTAATAATTCTATTAGTCCATTAGTCCAAGTTACCATCGATAACTGCCCTGGTATGAAGGAGTTTAGTATCCCAGGTCAGAATAATCCTTCTTTAAAGCTAGAGTTAACAGGTGCTTGGAATCTTGAGGTTCTAGACCTGGGCAATACTAAGACTTCTGATATAACATTAGCATCTTTGTACGTTAACGGTAAGCCTAACTTTTATAGCTTAAGAAAGTTAATTATCTCGAATACCACGTTATCAACATTAAAGTATAATGACCAACAAACTACAGAATACTTAGATTTGACGGCATTCCCAGACTTGGAAAGTATTGAAGCAGCTAGCTGTAGGCAGCTGGTGGAAGTTAGATGTAAGAATAGTAAGGACAACCCAATTGAGATACCAAGAGGGGCTTTTAGGGATTGTACCTCCTTACAGAGAATAAAAGGACATATAGTCTTACAGGGTGGAGAAGTGTTTAGAGGTTGTAGTCAGTTCTATTTGAATCCTGACAGTGTGTATACTCAATATGGTACAGATTCTTTCTTAGAAGGAACAGATGTAACCAATGTATCTTTTGATGAAGAAATGGCAGATACATACTTCTTATTTGAAGGATGCACTAGGATATCCTACAATGACTTTAAATATCTAATGGTAAGATTAACTGAGAAAATTGTCTCACTTGAGGGAATGTTTAGAGGTTGTTCTAATATTATTGGAGACGTTTGGTATGATTTATTTAGAATGTGTCCAAACGTTAGTAGTATTAAAGAAGCTTTTAGCGAAACAAGTCTAACTGGTCCATTCTTCTCTAGGACTTCTGATTACAGTCCATCTAATGACTCTACGTGGGGTATATTAGATTTTCTACCTAAATTGACTGATGCAGAATCAGCTTTCGAGGCAACATTCTTGCAATGGATAGATAACAATGTATTTGCCCCTATCGGTGATAAATATAGCCCATTAGTTAAAGTAGATTATATGTTCAGAGGCTGTATGCAATTGAGGAGTTGTGATAATACAAGAGCCACTGTACCTACAGATGGGTTACTAAGTTCAAAGACATTCTTTACGAACTTGAGGAATTTGGTAAGCCCATATCCAAAGGGTGTGTTTACTGGATGCACCTGGGTTAGGATGTCTGTAGACTCTGACAGTAATGGTAACACTTACCTATTCCATACTGTTAATAAGATTGCCCAATCCCTAATCTTAACCGATTCTCTATACACAGGAGTTAAGTTAGTTGGAAAGATTGGACCTAATGTGTTTGGAGGAATAAATCAGACTATTACTGATGGCGATACGACTTGGTATATCCCAACATTTAGTTCTATTCAATACCCATTCCAGTATAGTGGTGGGGGAGAAGCATTAGTAAATCTATCAGAAATGGCTAATATATTCCAGGGTATCAGTGGTACTCTTAGACAAGCTGTTGGTATCTTTAACGGACTGACTTGTGCTAGTGAGGCTGGTGCTCAAAGTATTCCTACAACTCTATTTAAGAATTGTAGAATCCTTAATAGTATTGAAGGAATATTTAGTGGTATAGACTTGAATAATGATGGTAAGATATATCAGTTCCCACCTGCTGGTATGTTTGACGACTGTGTAAGTCTAACTAATATAGGAAATCTTTTCAAAGGTTGCCACAATCTAAAATTAAAATTAGTAGGAGAGGGCTTTAAAAACTGTGCTCTACAGAATGTAGCATCCGCATTTGAAGACAGTGGGGTATTTGGGGTTATACCTTATAGATTATTCTTCATGTCAAAGGATAATGCTGACGGCTCTAAATCAATAAGTAGAACTATTACTAATATGTCTAATGTATTCAAAGGTTGTTGGTGCTTAGGATATGATGAGACTAGAACTATTAACGTAGGTTTGGATTTGGTTGTAGGAGAGACAGTGACTGCTTGGGAACATCATATCATTGGAAATCCAGGTAATAGGATTACTTACAAGTTAGATGTGAGCAATATGAAGAAGTCATATAACTATGATAGAAATGAAGATTCAAACAGCCCAGACTATAACCCAGGTGAGCAGGCATTCGATGTTTGGTATCTAGACGGCTATGGATGGGAAGGTGCTTCGAGTACAGAGAGTGGCTTAGCTGATGTTAAAGCTAGACTTACTGAGAAGTACTTTAAATATGATGCTCAACAAAAAGCTGCTATTTCACAACAAGACTTAGGTAGAGCAGAAGTTGGTTATCAGAACTATATGATTCCTACTGATTATCTTAGATACTGTTCTTCAGGGTGTGTGTTAGATGGGGCACTTGAAGGGCTATCATATAGGACAAAGGAAAGGAAGTTTGACCCAGTTTCTGGAGATTATGAAGTAGTAGAAACTAAGGAATGGGATGGGATGATTGGACGAATCCCATGTAAACTATTTGAATCCCTAACAGATAATATTGAATTAAAGGGAGTATTTAGGGGTACTAGGTTTTGTGCGTTTGTGAATTTACAGGGACAAACGTTCACTAGAGGTATTAAGTACCCACCAGACCTGTTTAAATATAACACCGCCCTTGAGAACGTAACTGATATGTTTGCTGACACAAAGATAGAGGTAGGGGTTGATGTTAATAGTGACTTATTTTCTAATAATCCAAATCTAAAGATAGTTAATAGGTGTTGGGCAGATTGTTACTTTGACAAGAGAGCATACAATGCTGATGGTACATCTGAAACTTATCCTCAGTTTGATTTTGTAAATCTATTCAAAAACAATACAAGGATTTCTAGTGCACAGAATCTATTCGCCACTTCTAATGTCTCAGGAGAAGAAACTAGAGGATTATTACTGATTACAGAAGACCTATTGAAGGAGTGCTATAATATTAATAATATTAGTAGTATGTTCTATTATTGTAAGGCATTGATGGGAGCGGTTCCAACGTTTAGCTCATCATTGTATCCTGTACTAAACGTAGTAACTAACTACTTATCTGGAGTTTCAAAATCCAACATCACCAATGCTGACCAATTAGAATCAAGATTAGTACCTGCCGAATGGCTATAACCAATTATATAAGCTAGTTATATCATAGAAATGATTTTTAAATATTTTAATACAATTATTTTGTAGTTAACATTGATTAATAATATTTCTTTGGTATGACCTTTAAGAATCATTAACTTTGCACTATGCAGCAAGCTGAACAAGCTAAGACAATGGCTATGGCTCAAGGAGAAATGGCTCAGAATTTAGCTTGGAACAACAGAGTACAGTCTATGCAAGATGATATTGACCTATACACTTACATCAATGGTAGGAATTTAGCTACTAACGAAAGAATTGGAAACGAAACTCAGGTTCTAACAAACCAAATCTGGAAGGGTAGAGTAGAAGACCTACAAGAAAAGAGTGGAATGTACGTTGATATAATCACTCGTGATAATGCTCAGAACCTAAGACTATGTGATGAGCTTTATAAGAGAAGAGAGCAAGACGTACAGGAGAAGGCTGACCTATTCGAAAGATTAGGAAGTAGAATCTCTGAATTAGAGAAGAAAGAAGCTGCTACTGCTGCTGCTCTACCTCTAATGTTCGAGCTTAGCAAGGTTAATGCTGAAAGATATTCAGATAACTGCTGCTGCAAGTCAGAGAAACAACTATTAGTTGCTGCTGGTGATTTACAGAGACAACTTGACCATAAGATTACTGGACAGCTGAAATATGCTTATAGTGACCTAGAGATGAAAAAGAGATTTGAAGAACTCATGATGAATAAAACAGCTAAATAATGAGTGATAAAGAATTGTTATTTCAAGCAGCAAACACATTCACTAAAAACTTGGTAAGTAACTTATTTGGCATAAACACAATAGGTACTGACGCTCTCATAACTTACGTAGTTAATAATATGGAGGACAAGTATGGAATGTATTTGGAACCATTCCTTGATAAGGGTGGTAATATAAATATAGATTTATTTGGTAATGCGCTACGTGACGTTATGAAGACTCGTGCTAAAAATGGATATGTCGTTAAGCTATTCGGTAAACCGATTAAGTTTGGAGAGGCTGACATTGATGAGTTCGAGAAAATATTTAAAACGTTGAAAGCGAACAATGGACAACATTAGAACAGAGTCATTTCTTGGAGGTGACAAAGTAATAGTTGGTAATAAGTACACTGATTTAGTACTTGAAACTCTAGGTAAGGTCTATATAAAGACTGGCAATAGCTCAAGAGTTTTGAGTGATGTTTTAGCATTACTTGATAAGGCTACAGAATCAGAAATTAAAAGCCAGACTATTATAGTTGGGAGCTTACTTGAGATGGAGCAGATGGAGTATCCTGGAGATGGATTCTTCGTTTATAACACACTTACAACTACTCTATATATTTCTTATGATGAGAGATATGTAGCTTTAATAGAGGCAGCAGAGGGTGCTGGTGATGGTTATGTAAGGCGTAAGGGAGACACAATGACAGGACAGTTAGAGATTAATACTGTTGGACCTCCTTTAATAGTGGCTTCTTCTAAGTTAGTAAACAATCTAAACGTCGAATTTATAGGCGGCTATGCTGCAGATGATTTGGCTAAGAAAAGAGTAGATGAATACATTACAGGTAATTGGACATTTAAGGGTAAAGGTGTTTCCGAGAATAATTGGACATTTAACCAAAATGTTCGTATGTATGGTGACTTAGTAACAAGTGGTAGTTTAACTTCTCCAGAGTTTGCATCTGGATTTGGAGGTTATGGTTGGAGACTTGATGCTGATACTAATACATTAACTGTAGATTATCTTGTAGTTCGTAAAGCTATGAGAGTGTATGAGATGGTTATTAATAAGATTAGTGCAACCAATGGTAGCTTATGGGTTAGTAACTCTAGTAAATGTACAGCAGCTTATCAACCCAAAATCATAACTCAAGCTGACCTACAAAGAATAGGTACATGGGGAACAGAGGATGCAAAGAGTAATCTTGAGAAGTTGATGCCATCTAATAATTATTTCTTATTTAATGATTTAAGTACCAATTATTCAGTAACAGAGAAATTTACTACACAATTAGCTAATGCTAGTGGAACCTACACCCCTAAAGCCTTTGTAGATTACAACTTCATAATCTATATTAAGGACATAACAGTAGTAATAAATAGTCCACTGTTTAAAGGTCCGAGTAGTCTATATGATTTAAACGTACTAGACAAGTCATGGGCTGAATATAATGCTAATAACCCTAGTCCTGGTATAATTACTGAGAAGATATTCAATACCTACAAAAGTAATATTAAACTTATATTCATAAGTAAGTCAAGGGAAGTCATTGAATGGAAAGAAGTTCCAGGAGACCCACTATCAGGTACTGAACCTTCTAAATGGGCTAACGTAGACTCATTTAATAAAAGGACACAATTTTTCATAGTTCCTAAAAGTAGAGAAGTGAACTATAAAAAGGATGGAAAGACATCTAGTGATGGTTCTAACTTATATAGTGTCTATCCCTATTATAAGTACTTTGGACTTCAAAAACCTGATACAGGAATGCCCTCACAGTCTAATATATGGGTAGTAGAGTGCAAGAACGAGGATTATCCTTACTTTAAACCTGGAGATATTGTTAGATGCCAGAAGTACAATAATGGTAACATTAAATACTATGATGCTATCGTAACTGTGCAAGTAGACTCCTACACATATATAATGCAGAAAGCTCTATCAGTATTTGACACATATACAGAGGTATCTTATGATGATGAAGGTAATTTAATTAAGTTTGAGCAGAGCTTTAATAATACTCAGTATAACAAGACTGAACAGCTCTACAACTCAAATACTAATGAGTATGAGCCTGCAAGAACTACTGATAATGGTAAAGCTGATGGAAATGCTATTTCAAAGGATGAAAGACTTGATGATATAGCTAAGGATGATGATATGGTTCAGATGGGTAATATATACAATATTGAAAGACAGAATGCTGTTTATATTACATCTACTGACGATTGTGGTCCTTACATTGATGTATTAGCTGGACTTAACAGACCAGACTATTCTGTGTTATATGTTACTCCTACTTGGGCTACTAAGAAAGCTAACATTAAGAAGAAAGGTGATATATATGTAAGAGAGGATGCTAGTGACTTCTACTATCAGACTACTAACCCAGGTAGTGTAAATCCAGACAACTTCGGAGGTAAGATTGATAAGAAACACCCATTGATATTCTTAAAGACTAAGGATAAGAATCAAGTCCTTATAAATGATGGTGAGAACAATCAAATTACTCAGGAGATTCTCAATAACCCAGCTGAGTATGGTTACTTCTTAACTGAAGTTCCTACAATAGACTCAGCTCTGTTATTTAGGAATAAAGAATATAAGTGTACCTATACCAAGATTACTAAGGTTAGGCTAGGTAATCTATCTGGAATACACAATGAAATCTTTGGAACTAAACAGCCTTACGGTTATGGTCTATATGGAGAGAATGTATTCTTGACTGGAGAGTTCTACCTTAATAATGGTACTTCTATTGTAGACTTCTCTGAGGAAAGTATTCTATTAAAGTTTAGAAACGCAGGTCTTGAAATTAGAGATGTAGTCAACGAGGATGGAACTATTGACCAAGTACCAGCACTTAACTTAGAAGGAGAGCCTATCTTGGATGAGAATGGTAATCCTACCTATAGGAATAAGACTGAGATTTATATGAATGCTGACCAATTCGTGTTTAGTATTGCAGGTAATCCAGCTATGAAGTTAAGTGGTCTGTTTAACGATAAAGGACAATTCCAAGAAGCTCTATTAGATGTACAAGGTGCTGTTCAATCAAGAGGTTTAAGAGTGCATGGTACAGAAATGAGTTCTCGTCCACCATTTACGTGGGACCCAGACCTAGAAATCCACATAGATGCTGCTGGTGACTATGTTACCCAAGAAGGGTACTATATTAATTCGTTTATTAATACTAAGGGTAACTTATATGCTAGAGATGGGTACTTCAAAGGTAAGATATATGCAACGTCTGGATACTTTAGTGGTGAAATAAACGCTGAGTCTGGAAAGATTGGGGATTTTGTTATAGAGCAGAACTCAACAACTACGGGAGCCTGGATATGGGACACCAATCCATATGTATTATATCAAAAGTATGGTCCGACTGATTTCATGGGTAGTAGATATCAGCAGGGATTTAAGTTTGGAGTTGGAAAGAGGAGATTGTTTGATAATTACGGTGGTTTCTTGGAAATATACACTCAGTATAATTCCTTTATAGATGACGTTAGAGATGCTATAGGTATAAAAGTATCAGGGAATCATATAGTAGGTATATTCTCATCTTCCCATAGTGGAATTAAATATGGTTCTGAGAATGACCCAATAACCTATCCACTTGACGTAGAAGCTGACCCAAACAATCCACATACGGTAGCTGGCTTCTTTGATGGTAACTTGTGGTGCACCAGTGGAGTCCACGCTAGTATTTATACTACGAAATGCATACAAAGTGAGGGTATGATTTCATATGATGCTTATGGACACGCCATTAGTAATGATGGTAAACAAGCACCAGTAGTTGGCAATTACTATGGTGGTTGGACAGGAAGATTAACTCACTTCGATAGAGTTGGTAAGAGAGGAAGATACCACATAAACGTAGTGAACGGATTAATAGTTGGATGGCAAAATGAATAACATGAAAATAGAATTAAGTATTTTAGACAGACTGACTCTTATATATATACTACCAACGACTGGTAGTATTCAAGAGCTTGTAGATGTTATGGACATTATTAGATTAGTAAGATTTACTGAAGAGGAGAAGAAAGCAATAAACTACAAGGAGGACAATGGGAAGGTAACATGGAACGTTGATTCTGAGACAAAGAAGGAAGTTGAACTTACATTTGAACAATTAAAGGTAATTAAAGATACTATAAACTCCTTAGATAAGGAAGGCAAGATAACACTTAATATTCTTGACACTTGTCTAAAATTTAGTAAGCTATGATAATTCTATTGGATGCAGGTCACGGAGAGTCAACTCCTGGTAAAAGAAGTCCAGATGGAAGACTTAGGGAGTATAAATATTGTAGAGAGATTGCTAACGAGGTAAAGAAACAATTAACAGACAAAGGCTTTGATGTTGAGTTGGTAGTTACTGATGAGGTTGATGTACCACTCATGCAGAGATGCCGTATAGTAAACCAATACTGTGATATACATGGAAAAGCTAATACTGTATTGGTGTCAATTCACTGTAATGCTGCTGGTAGCGGGGCAGATTGGATGAACGCTAAAGGTTGGAGTGTATTCATCTCCAACAACAGTTCAAGTAAGAGTAGGAAGCTGGCAGAGTGCTTGTTTGAAGCAGCACGTAAAGAGGGTTTAACACTAAGGAAATATTCACAAACACAAGTATATTGGAAACAGAATCTAGCTATATGCAGGGAGACTAAGTGCCCAGCAGTTTTAACAGAAAACCTGTTTCAAGATAATAAGGCAGATGTAGAGTACCTACTATCAGATGAGGGTAGAGCAACTATAGCTCGTCTACACGTACAGGGTATATTGGATTATATCAAGTCAATACAAGGGTAATAAGTAAGGGTGTTCCTAATTATTAATGAATTTCAATATTTCATTTTGGGACACCCTAAAAATTCCTTAATTTTGCAAATAACTTTAAAAGGGAATAATATGGAAATGAAATTAGAGGATTTAGACATTGACGATGTAGGATTAGACGAAGACATAACTCCTGAAGCTGAGTTTGACGAGGATGCCTATGAGAAGCTTTGGCTTGATGGTTCTGTACCACAAGGAGAGGAAATTCATGAGGATGAGCCGTCTAACGAGCCAACCGAGGACGACATCATCACTACCCTACTAAAAGATAAAGGAATCAATCCTGATGCCATCAAGTTTGAGAACGAGGCAGGAGAGATTGAAGAGAAGAGTTTCAATGAGCTTTCAAGAGAGGAGCAACTTCAAATACTAAATTATGACGAGTCAAATGACGATTATGGTTTAGCAGAGGATGAGGTTTCACTTATTAATGAGCTTAGAGAGAATAATCTGAGTGCGGAGGAATATAAAAAGTATATTGCTCAACAAGCTATTCAAGAGTACTTAGCTTCTAATCAAGAAGAAACTCCTATTTATGAGGTTGATTCTATTCCAGATGATGAACTGTATCTTATAGATTTAAAAGCTAAAATCCCAGAGCTTACTGATGAGGATGCTGCTGCTGAGTTAGAATTAGCTAAACAGCACGAAGCATTATATCAGAAGAAGGTTCAAGGTATCCGCAACGAATACAAGAAGAAAGAAGAGTTGCTAGCTCAACAAGAGGAAGAAGAACAAAGATTAGCTGCTGAAAAGGCTGCTCAAGAGTTCGAAGATACTATTGTAGCTGCAATTCAAGAGAATGATACCATTGATTTGGGTGAGTCCTCACTAACCTTGTCTGAGGACGATATGAATGAAATTGCTAGCTTTATCTTAGATTCAGATGTTGCAGGAGTTAGACACATTGCTAAAGCATTGAATGACCCAAAGACCTTAGTGGGTATGGTTTGGTATGCACTAAAAGGACAAGAGGCGTTTAGTCAAATTTCTGATTATTACAAACAGAAGATTACAGAAGCATCCAAGTATAATTACAATAAAGGATTTGAGGACGCTAAGGGAGGTAAAGCTCCAAATGCAGCTAAGACAGTGGTCAAAAAACCAGCAGGTAGTAAGGCTGCCCCTGCTAAAAAAGTATTAACAATCGATGATTTAGATTAAATTTAAATTATAAAGTATGATAGTAGCAAATTTCGTAACCAATCGCCCTACAATGAGCGAAACTAGAACTTATGAAGATTTCTATAAGTTCTTAGGCACAAAACCAACTAGACTTGGTATAGTTTCAAGACTTTACCCTAATCTAACTGCTTCTTACTTGACAGAGTCCCTAAGAAACATCTTCTACATGGATTCTAAGTCAAATAGCAAATACAGAAGTATTGATAGTATGTACTTCGAGTGGGAAGTTGAAACCAACTACATCAAGAGAGTTGAGTTCGCAGATGTTCCAGCAACTAATGGTGAAGGTGGTACAACCATCGTAATGGCTTTCAAAGAAAACTATTACCAGAAGTACGACATTTTTAAGATTGACAAAACAATGCAGCAATGCCAAGTTATCTCTAGACCTACAAGAGTTGCAGATAACTATTGGACTGTTGAGGTAAGACTAATTGATAATGACTATTCTTCAATTCTTGACTTAGACGGATGTCAGATTGGTGACACTACAAGATTCCAATCTAACGCTATGCCTGAAGCTCATGAAGAGGGTTATGTTAAGTATCAATCTAACATTGAGAGACACAGAGGTTACATTACAACACATCGTGTTGATGATAGCTATACTTCTCTATTCAAGCCACTTGAACAAACATTCATCAGCATTGGTAAGGGTGAAGGCAATGGTGCTGTAAAAGAAACAATGTATAAGATGGATACTCTTGAGAAGAATCTATTAAGAAACTTCCTTGAAGTACGTAACCAAGGTCTATTATTTAATAAGACTAACGTAGATAAGAACGGTAAACCAACAATCTCTGACCCTGACACTGGTCGTCCAATCTATATTGGTGACGGTATCATCCCACAAATCGAGAGATTTGCATCTAAGTATGTATACAACAAACTTACTCCAGAAGCATTCACTACAGCTATGGCTATGATGAATGAGAAGAGTGAGAATCCAACTGGTAACAAGTATGTATTCATCTGCAACGAGAAGATGTGGAATGACATTCAAAGCTGTCTATCAGAATGGCTTGCTAGATTCAAAACTTGTGGTACTTATCTATGGTCTAAGAAAGCTAACGGATATGTAGACGTTGGTGCTACATTCAATAGCTACGAAATCGGTGGTAACACTATTTCATTTAAGGTAGACAGAACATTCTCTCGTGAATGGGGTTCTGAAAAGGGCTTTGGTCTAATGCTTGACCTTACTGCTGATAAGACTAGCGGTGAACCAGCTATCCAAATGTTCACATTAAAGGGTGGTGACTTCATTACTAACAAGTATCCTGGTGTGGGTGGTTTAGATGGTCTAAGCTCTGGTATTGTTTCAAGTACTACAGCTGCATCTAAGGTAATCAACTGGGGTTATTCTGGTGTTGGAGTATTCTCTCCATACAGAAGCTTCATTATGAAAGAAGCATAATAAAAATATATAATCAAGATGTGTTGGGAGGGGCTAATCTATAGTCCCTCTCATACTCATTATAAAGATGATGTATGATATACAATAAAAATACGAATTAATATGGCTGATGCTTTAGACGATATAATTATTTTAAGAAGTGTGTTCGGTAAAGTTGGACAGAAATACTTCATGAATCCTGTTAGAGACCCGAAGACTGGTAGATTTCCTGATTGTGTTAGACCAGTAGACAGTAAGGGCGATATGATTATCTCTGATAAGGATAGAAATGAAGGTAAACCACTTATTCCTGAGAATAAAGTATTCATTATAGAAGATGGTACTACATTCAATCTAAATGATGAATGGCAGGCTGCTGAGTGGCACTCAATACAACATTGTCCTCTCATTGCTCTATCAAGAGATGCGAGAGACTCTAAAGGAAATTTACTAATTGATGGTGAAATAGCTGAGGGTAAGGCTCGTGCTCGTTATGGTACGGCTGAACTATATGTAGAAAGACCTGGATATGATACTGCTAAGAGAATCTCTAAGAAGAAACTTATCCACGATGCTGACTCCTACATCTACGGAGACCCTAAAGGTGCAGAAGGTAGAGCACTTAAAGCTAGATTGCTTGGTAAGAATATGCGTAATGCACCAGACGCAGATATTACAGACTACTTGCTTGAAATATCACATAAATCTCCAGAGAAGATTATTGACCTATATACTGGTGGAGATATTAATCTGAGATTGATGTTTATTGACGCTAAAGACAAGAATGTCATATACGTTAAGAATAAGGTTTATCTATATGGTGATAGCATTGTATTAGGTGCAACTGACGATGCAGTAATCACTTGGATGAAGAACCCTACTAACAGTAAGGTACTTGAACTTATTAAGAGAGATACTTATCCTGATATGTACTTAGAAGAAAGTGCATCTAAGAAATAACATTACCTAAATGACAGCGAAACAAGTATACAGAGGAGCATTAGTTGAAATGAATAAGACTGCTGCTCCAAGTATTTTACTTGAGGACTTTAACTACTTATTAAATAAGGCGATATACCAATACATTAATAAGAAGTACAACATTTATGATGTAAATCAACAATCAACAGATGACATTAGAGTATTAAAATCTACTGCCATCCTCCAGCCTACTCTGGCTACAAATACATACGCTGCTGTTAGTTCTCAAACTAACTCACTGTATGGAGCTGTTTATGAAGTAAATCTACCATTGGATTATTTACATATTTTGAATTGTGTATGCAATTTCAAAGTAGTAAAGACATACGAATGTTATGATGCTGGTACTTATGTACAAATTGGTGCTAAGCGTTTAACTTCAGACCTTTGGTCACAAATAATAAGGAACTTCTATATGCAACCCTCTTATAGAAATCCTTATTACTTCATACACAACGTAAATAGTGCTACGACAATGCCTACTAATCCAGTAAGACTTACTGCTGGAGGAGGAAGTATATCACCAAACACAACTATTCAGCAAACTACTGGTACAGATGGTTCACTTCCAACTAAAATTACTATTGGAGGTAAATCAGTAGATTTAGTAGAACAGCCAGGAGTTAATAGGTATGGAAATCCATCTCAAGTTAGACTTGAAATTAGGTATGGCAAGGATTCTTCTGTATTCCAACTAACTGATATATTTGTTGATTATATAAAGACTCCTCAAAAAATTAGACTAACACAAGACCAGATTGAAATGGTTGAAGATACATCACAAGTCATGGAGTTTCCAGATTATGTGTGTCAAGAGATTATAAATGAGCTGGCAAAGCTATTATTGGAGAACGCAGGTGACCCAAGGCTTCAAACTAATTTAGCAGTTAATCAGACTATTGCAAATCCAGCTCAGCAACAGTCACAAACCAAAAAATAATTAATTTATGTTTCAGTACACTAACACTATTGTATTAAACTCACTGAAAGATGTAACCACTGGTTTAGATAAAATCGTTAAGGGTTCAGACAACATTGAGGTAAGACGTGTAAACAAATTCCTCAAATCTAACGTAAGTGCGATGTACAAGAGAGCTGCTTCCGACCCAGTTATTGGTAAGGCAGAGTTCACTATTACTAATCCAGGCGCAGGTATCTACAGGTTGAAGTTATACATCAGATTATCTGGAAGTCAAAACTCATACTACTCTAATGACTTCGTATTCAAAGGTAAGCCTTTTGTTTACGAGTTCAAGATTGCTTCCAACTCTACTACTGCAACAGATGTTGCTAAAGAAATCAAGAGAGTTATTGATAAGATTCAAGCCTTCTATGGTGACAAATATATCAAGACTGAGGTAGCTGGAAACAAGCTAACAATCCACGGAGTAGACGAATATCAACTATTCACTGAGGCTAAGATTCAAAAACTTAACACAGCTGCTAACAACCCACTTACTAATGAAGTATTTGAGGATGTTACTGAAGGAACAATCACTAAGAGTGTTGAAGGATTCGGTACTTATACTCATATCCTAAAAGACCTTAGACTACCTACTATCGAGGCTAGAAAGTTCGAAGCTGTTAACCAAGAAGAGCTTCCTGTACCAGGTGCTAAGTACAACCAGTACATCATCGAGTACAAGGTAGATAGAGGTCTGTTTGGTGGAGCTGCTGTTGGTCAGCAAGTTACATCTAAGACTACTCATGTATTCTATGTGTTAGATTCACTAGCAACTGAGTTTGAAACTGCTCTAAAGGTTCTTGGTACTATCCATGAAATCAAGAAACCAGGTGCAGATAACGAAGACGTAGCTTAATAAACCTACTAATACTAAGGCGATGACCATTTAAGTCGTCGCCTTTTTTATTTTGTACTTATGGGATATTATTTTAAATTAGCATCTGCAATCTATAATGATATAGTATCTGGACTTAGAGGTTATACCACTTCCAATACTTTATCAATAGAACAATTAGAAGATGATATTGTAGATGAAAGACTCCAAATCATTAAGGAGTATTCCATGAAGGGACTTATCCCTAAGAGGGACTTATTAATGTCTATAAACTGCATTAACGTAGACTGTAAGGATATAGAGAACTGTACGTGTGGAAATAAGGCAGATGGTACTCCTACATTCCATTTTGAAATACCACAACTTCTAACTGAGTTCGGAGGTGGTATTGAATATATAGGCTCTGTAGATAAAGGACAGCCATTTATATGGTACATAAGTCCTACTGTAATGCAGTATCATAAATATAGAAAGAGAGCTAAGAACAAACCTTATGTATATATAGACGTAACTCCCAATGCTAATAATATGTATGATTGTTGGATATTCAATCTTCCAGTTATTAAGCAAGTATCTGTAGTAGGTATATTTAAAGACCCTCGTCAGCTACAAACTTATGGATGTTGCTCTGCATTAGACATTAATAATATGACTTTCATCGACGCTGAAATAAAGAAGAGATTGACAGAGAAGAAGCTACGTTATTATAGACAGTTAGCTGCTCCAATATTACCTAATGACCAAACTCCTAAATAATGGAAAACTTTCAATCAGCATATGCTCAAGCTAACCTATTATATGGTATAGAATTAGCACCAGAAGAGTTCGAAGAAATAGGTCTGATTGCCTGGAATAAAATAGGTAATAGACAAACTAAACTATATAGATATAGATGTAAGATAGACTGCGAAACCCTAACCGTTACATTACCATGTAATTGTGATTTTATTGAAGCTGTAACATATGACTTTGAGGATTGGAGATATACTACCAATGATACAGTCAATGGAGATTATCAATCACAGTTTATTGAGAATTACATTGAAGGGCGCAAGGTTTATAACAACCCATTCTACATTAGTGGTAAACTAGCCAAGTATGAGAGAGTCAATGATACTCTTTATTTTGATAAGGATTATGGCTCTGTTAACATATTATATAAAGGAATACTATTAGATGATGATGGATTACCTTTTATCAATGAGAAAGAAAAGGATGCAATAGCTTGTTATTGTGCTTATACTGATAGGTTCAAAGAGGGCTGGAGTAAACATAATCAAGGTATGTTACAAGAGGCACAACTCCTTGAACAAAGATGGTATAAGTTATGTGATGCTGCCAGAGTTCCTATGTATATCAACCAGAATGATATGAATGAAATCTTGGATGCTAAGACAAGCTGGAATAGGAAGATATTTAATAAGACTTGGAAATTTGTAAAATAATGAATTACGCTACAGGATATGCCATGAATATAGATGAATTATTCATCTCCTTTCCCACTAAGAAGATGAAGATGACATCAAAGGCATGTGAGGAATTAATAGGTAATAGGCACAAAGAAGTTATTGCTAAGAAGATATTTAAAAGTGCCTTGAATATGGTTTTAGAAGATGTAATCGAAAATAATACTACATTTGTCCTTCCGACTCGGTCTAGGAGAGCTGAATTGAAGATGAAGAGATTCGAGAGAGAGGAGTTCTCTAAAGCAAGGAGAAATGGAAAGTGGGCTAAGGTGGACTTTCTGGCATCTAATTTCTGTGCATACCAAATGGTATTTCACTTCCAATCTAAAGGGGTTATGAGAGAAAAACTAATATATCTTGACCCAGAGCATAGAGATAGGATATTAGAACACACAAATCAAGGTAAACAATACTATTAATGCTTAAAAGTGTCAATGATTATTTACCAGACCTAATAGCCCAATTTCCTACCGTACCTCCAGAAGATATTAAACGAGCCGTTGAATATGGATGGAGGATGCTATATTACTATAATCTTAGAGGATGTGATACTCTTATTAGTAGTACTAAGTTTAGATACTGGTTCTACTGCGGACAACTTACACGTGATTCTATTAAACACTATAACTATTATAGGAGAATGTTAAGGAGGAAACTAAGAGTATTATACTCTAAGAAAGTTAAAGAGTGGGATGGATACTATTATATAGGATTGACTGACGATGAGTATGAAACTGTAGTTAAGTCAACCACTGGAAGAGGAAGAAAGAAGAAGAATTTTATATTCCATAATAAATTCGGAATGAAAGTATTTGATGAGGCTAAAGTATTTTACAGTTGGTCTAAATACATTATAAGATATAGATACATTACAGACATGGGATATACATTCTTTAAAGATACAATGAAGTGCAATGATTTAGAGATTGCATTAGTAAGAGATAATCCGAGTACGTTCAAGGACATACTTATTAGTAGTAACAACTATGAACTTATAAAATATGAGAAAAGAAGCAATTAATACCTTTGGTGAGGGTTTAATAATGGACTTACATCCATTAACTACTCCCAGTAATGTATTAACAAACTGCTTAAATGGTACTATAATAACATACAATGGTAATGAGTTTGTATTACAGAATGATATGGGAAATGGTGAAGTTCACACAGCCTATCTTGATAAAGGATATGTACCTGTAGGAATGAAGGAACATGGAGGTATTATATATGTTGCAGCTCATAATCCAATCACTGGTAAGAGTCAGATAGGTTCATTCCCATCTCCTCAACAGTTGTATGAGGGAGAAGACCTAAATGTCACTCCTATTAGGTTTAACTTCAATGAGTTTATCACAATGAAGGGTTCAGTGCCCTATATAGAATTAGAATACTATAAGCAGAAATTATTTCAAGTTAATAATTCAGATGAAGTAAAGATATTTCATCCTGGAGACCGATTTGTGATAGTTACTAATTCTATAGATGCAACTATTAAAGAGGCAATCAATAGAGGTGCAATTAAACTAAGATTGGGTGTTATAAATAGTAGTGGTAGTATTGATTATATAGATGAGAAGAACTTGAAGATATATAGCAATGGACTGTGGATTTATGAGAATAGTAATACTCCAATGCTGGATGTTATCAAATCAAAAGAATTAGTCCAAGTATTTAGTGCTAAATCATCTGGAGCACTAATCTTAGTAGTTGAGTTGAAGACCTTTGATACATTCAACCTTATTAGAAAGTATTCATGTAATGATGATACTAAGGTTATTAGTGTAGAGTTCTCTGGAGAAACTACAGGAGTATTTAAAGGAACAACCAAAAATAATCCAGATGAGGTTGGATTGATTGAAGCTGATTCATCTGCTGTTAAGTCAACTATCACTAAGAGTGGTAAGACAGGTAAGACTCAGTATAAAATTATGCCAGCTTGTCCTTATGGAGTATTAGAGAGAATGGCTAAGAGTGGAACTATAGACTTTGATGCTATCCGAACTAATTCTGAGGTATTAGGAGAGTGGAGGTTCTATGTTACTGATACATACCTGAAAATAGGTTGGGGATATGATTACTACAACCTAAACGAGGATTCAGACATTGAAAAAATAGAGTTTACCTTTATAAGTCTAACTGATTCAGCTAATGCTGCAAGTGCTGAGACTCTTAACGGTAACTATAAATATGCCATCTCTAAAGAATACTATAATGGTAGCTTTGAAGAGATTATACCATTCGATGATAGTACAATTCAAAAGAATTGGATTTATATAGTTAGAATAGACAGATATGTAGCTGGAGTTAAGAAGACCGTAGGTTATAAACTAGTCTATACTGGAGGATATTTCAATGATTTCTATGAGGAAGTTCCAGATTTCAACACTGGTCTTCCTAGTGGTAATGCTAGGAGTAGAATCTTATTGGATGTTAAAAGTGAGGTTAATACATCAGTCAAGAAGACAGGAGTTCCATCTTTAACATTAAAGGCAGGTGCAGCTACATCCCCTTCTCCTATTACGAGGGTAAGTATATCTCAATTCATTACAGAAGTACCTTCACTAGATACAGATGTTTCTGGTTATAAATACGAGGTAGGTAAAACTGGAACTTATGAAGTTAAAGTAACCCCAGCTGCTGGATATGATTACGATAAGAAGATGTATGCAGGTAAGCCTGATGAAAAAATAGTAAGTAACTATTTTGGAACTACACTAAGTGTAACATCATGCGACTTTGACCATTCAGAAGTTCTACCTAATAATAATTCTACACTAACTGCTAGTATATCTAACCCAACTTCAAAGATTGCAAAAGCTTTTGCTTGGAGTAATAATCAGTTAGTAGGACAACTAGCTACTACAAGGTACATCTACTCTAATGCTGGAGGTGTGGCTTCTAAGACTATAAGCCAAGAGGTATTAAGACCAGCTTATGAACAATCCATGGATTTAACACAGAAGGAGAAATTATTCTCATTCGGAGAAGAGAATGGTAATCTTAGATGCGTACTGGCTAGTGATAAGAATATGGAATACAACTGCTCTGTTACTGCTAGCGGTGCTGCTGTAGGTAGTGGTCAAAATAGTGGTGCAGGTGTAGATGATACTGGATTACAAACCAGTCTATCTAACATGGGTAATGGTACAGTAGGTATATTTGGAGGTAAAGATGGAGATAGTGCTTCACTGTGGTATAATGCTTCAAGAAGAACCATAGACGGCTGGAGCTGTAGTAAAAATGAGGTAGATGGTGGAGATAACTTCCTATTTGCAACATGGAAAGATGTAAATGGAGTTCACCATCCAGTTAATTTAGCTTCTAGACGTACAGCACCTACTACACCATCCAGTGGTTCCAATAGGACAGATAACCTTATTAGAGTTGATAAAATGGTAAGGTGTTTACTAAGTCAACTTCTTATACTACAGAAGGGAAGTAAAACAATCAACTTTGTTGGACCTAACAATCTTGACTATGTATATCACATAGCTTCTGATACACTATGTACTATCAACATTGGGGTTCCAAATGGTGGTACTAATGTAAATGTAGACTTCTTCTTGGGAAGTGATACTACATCTATAGAGACTCATATGAATAGATGGACAGCTGTTATTAAAGGATTAAACAACTATCTTCCTATATTTAGCATCCACAAGAATCAGTCTATGTCTACTGTAGTATCTATAGGAGATGACCTGGACTACTCTAAGGATGCTGATATTCTTAACTGTTATACTAATGCTTATTCAGCTTATACAGTTACTTCTGATTCCTTAAGTGGTATAGATAGAGGTAAGATTTATGTAGCCGATTCAAGTGTTGGATATACTGTTAACAATGATGGTAGTTTAACGTTTAACTCTTACAAACCTAAAGCTGCATCTGCTACAACTTTGGTTGATTGGAAAGGCTATACATGGACATTCTCTGAGTCATTTAACAATGTATTTGTTACTTCATACGCCTACGAGAAGTTATCAGGAGAGATACCTGATGGTTACTATAACGAAATCTTAGTTAAATCACCAAGTACTCGTATTGGAACCTGGAAGAAAGGTAAGGATAGTAGTGCACCAGACTTAGCTATCAATGTCCTAAAGAGTAACAAATCTATTTACACATAAATATATGAATTTCAAATCACTAAGTGGTAAGTCACTGAACTTAGACTTAGGATTGAATCAACTTCAACAGAAGGGAGCATTAGTTTATGAGTACAATCCACTAAGAGTACTAAGAACTAATGAAGATATAAGGGAAAACGGAGTAATTGTGTATCCTAAAGGTAGTTTAATTAACCTGGATACAGAATTACTCAGTTTTGACCTGAACCATCCTATTGACATTGTTCCTCAACAGTCTTATGATGGTTCAGTAAACCTTATCCTTAATGATGGAAGTACATATCCTAAGTTGATTAACACAAGATTCTCATCTACTGGTATGAATACATATCAGATTGTAGATAGGGAAGGAGATAATGACACTAATATATATGATATAGATTCCTTTGAGTCTGATATATCACTTTATAAGAAGACTAACAATATTGCTAACCTTACATTCATGGGACTAAACACCAGTGGTAATTTAAGGGTTGGTAACTATGTATTCTACTTTAAGTTATCAGATTCTGATGGGAATGAAACAGATTTTATAGCTGAGTCAGGCATAGTAACTTGCCATATTGGTAATTTGAATGACCCATCCTCTATACAAGGTGGAATTAGAGATGAGAACAGTTATAAGTCAGCTTCATTCTTATTAACTAATATAGATTCATCTTACAACAATGTAGTAGTTTATTATACAAGAAGTACATCCGATGTGGATGGAAATGAAATGACTACTTCATTTAAGATTATGAAGCAATTTGCTGTATATAACAACGTTGCTAAGATTAGTATTACTGGGTTTGAAACTGTACAATCTGTTAGTATTAACGATATTAACGTTGCTTATAATGTAGTTAATAGTGCAGCTGCACAAACTACTTGTCAGAATATGCTATTCTTGGGTAATGTAGCAAATCCAGATATTGAATATAAAGAGCTTACTGACCTATCTCTACACTTCTTACCAGAGTTAAATGTAGAGAATAATATTGGTAGGGTTGATAAGGATTACAAGGACGAAACAGGACAGTACGAGTATTATAATGTGATGAACATCTATAATAAGCTCGGATATTGGAATGATGAAATCTACAGACTAGGAGTAGTGTATATTCTTAACGATTATACCTTGTCACCAGTATTTAACGTTAGAGGTATTAGTAGATTAGCTGTTCCTGGTGATTCTGATAGAATAGATTGGGAAGACTATCCTCTATTCAAGGAAGGTTTTGACCCAACTAGTACAAATAATATAGCTACTATTCAAGCTAATAGAGAATACATTCCTATTAATAAAGAGACGTATAAGCTTGATAGCCAAAATGAAAACTCTAAGGGTGTAGTTAAAATTAAGTATAATGGTAATCAGCTAGCTGAGAGTGGTACAGTTCCTATTGGATTTGATATTAAGATTAGTAAGGATGCTGTCAGAGAATTAAAGAGATATACTAAAGGATTCTTCTTTGTAAGACAAAAGAGAATACCTACTACACTAGCACAAGCCGTTACAATAGGTCTAGAGAATACAAGTCATTTACCAGTACTTCCTTCTGGAGTTGATGAATATAGAGTAGAAAGATTCCTAGACAAGGACGGAGTTCTTACACATGATTTCGACAGGAGGTGCGAAGACATTGCTAAGGATAATGTATTAGAAGGATATGCAGCCCTATGTCCAGAATTTGAACTAAGACAATCTTACTTTAATCAATTATTTACTGGCACTCAGTTTGAGGTTAAGATGGCTAAATCACAGTTCAGCAAGAAGTATTTTGATAGAAGTGGTACTCATTTCTACAATCTGTCTTATGTTACTAACGATTCTACTCAAGATGAAACATATAACATTATGGCTATTAGTGATAATGTTAAGGCATTAAAGGGTAAGAAACAGCTATTTAGTGCAAGAGCTGGAGAGGCTGAAGAGGCATGGAGAGTATCTTACTATAACTATACAAATAAATCATCTAATGCTCGTAATCTACTAAGAGGAAGTTGGGGACCTTATATTGGTTTGGAGGGATATAATACTAATAAGATGAGTCTTATTGACATTAAGATTCCTAACTATGAGGAGAACCTATTAGATACTTACTTCGAAATTAGGTATGAAGATTCATCAGCCTTCTATGCTATATGTAATAGAATGTTATGGGATGATTTAGATGAGGATGGAGATACTATGATAGCTAAGAACCTATTTAGAGGTGATTGCTACATAGGTAACTATACACATAGAATGTGTAGAAACTTCCAGGATTCATCAGCTCCTATTAATGATGATATTGTAGACCAAATGTCATGGAAGGATAACTATACTATAGGAGATAGTGAGAAGAATGGTAAAATCAACAGAGGTGATGTTAATGCCATCAAGATAGGACACTGGGTTACTATTAAGGTTTGCAGCAACGTCAATCTATCAATGAGGTGTACTGACGTATCATATACATCTGAGATGGGAATGGCAGGTAAACCTAGAGGATTCTATCCATTACAAGCTATGTCAGTTACTGGAGAATCTAAGATACCAGAATCATTTGTAATAAATGGTGGTATAAACAGTACTACATCTGACAAGTACTACTATGAACTACCTAATGTTCCAGCTATTAAGAATAAGTTCCATATTAGAGTTATGTACTCTGACATTAATGTCAATGACTCATTCAAAAATGGTTATAGGATATTCAAATTGACTCACTATAGGGACTATCCATTAACTTATGGTAGTATAGTTAAGCTGGTTGAATGGTTTGGTAGTATCATTTGTGTATTTGAACATGGCGTTGCTTTGATACCTGTAAATGAAAGAGTAGTTGCAGGTGAAGGTGTGGGCGGAAATACCTTCATAAACACCTCTAACGTGCTGCCAGAGAATCCAAAAATGCTGTCTGATACATTCGGTACTCAGTGGTCGGAGAGTGTCATCAAGACTCCCTATTACGTCTATGGAGTGGATACAGTCGGGAAAAAGATTTGGAGAACTAACGGGCAACTGTTCGAGGTTATCTCAGACTTTAAAGTACAGAAGTTCTTGAATGATAATATCTCACTTACTGAGAAAGAGAAGACCCCAATTATTGGTATTAGGAACGTTAAAACTCACTACAATAGGTTTAAGCAAGATGTAATGTTTACATTCTATGATGATATTAATACATTGGAAGAGAATGTATGGAATTTGTGCTACAATGAAGTTATGCAGAAGTTTGTAACATTCTACTCATGGGTTCCATCATATTCTGAGAATATTGATAACATCTTCTTTAGTTTTGATAGAAACACATCTAAGACAATTACTAAGATAACTTCTAACTACCCTCTTATTAGTATGCAGGGTGGTGCAGTAGTTGATAACGTACTAACTGTAATAGATGGCAAAGCTAAGTTAGGTAACTTGCAACTAAACCTTGATATTAGCGGTTCTAACATTGAGTATAGTATTGCTGATGATAGAGTTAGAAATAAGTTCTTTATTACTAATGGTAATCAAGTATCAGTCAATGCCAATTCAGTCGGAGATAGTAGGTGGACAATACCTATTAAAGCTGTAGTATATAATCAAGGAACTGATTTAGTTGAAGGTGAAGTTAGAAATGTAGTAAAGACATTATACTCTAATGTAACTGTAGTTACTAAGATGAGGTATGACTTACTAACTACTTCATTCTGGAAGCATGGTCAAGCTGGATTAATGCCTACTAGAAAGCCAATTAGTCCTTGCTATTGGTATGGTAAGCAACATCCATTTGAGCTGGAATTTATTGTAGTTGATAATCCATCAGTACATAAAATCTTTAATAACTTACAGATTATAAGTAATAAGACCCAACCTGAATCATTCCATTTTGAAGTTGTTGGAGAAGTATATAACTTTGCCAAAGACAAAAAGAATATGTATTTTAGGCAAGAGGCTACTAAGCATCTATACCAGTATAATGGTGCAGATATAATTTATAATCATGATTACTTGGATGTTATACCAGAACAAAGAGACATATTGTACAGTACTACTAAGTACAAGGATATGTCAGTTATGTTCCCACTATTATATTCGAGGGTAGATAGTCTAAACGATATTGAAGACCATTATCAATCAATGACATCAGCTGGTAGAGACTACCAATCAATATCTGGTTCAGAGATTGTGCATGATAATCAGTTAAATGAATTTAAGATAGCTACTCATATAAAAGCATGTCCTTTTAAAAAGAGATATTTACAAGAGATAACTCAAGATAGATATAGCTCACTTATAGCAGCTGGATATACGAATGTGCTAGTTCAAAATGGTAAATGGTATGAAGTTATGGAGTATGGTAGAATCAATGGTAACATGGACTACTTAGAAGATAAGTGGGATATTCAAATACCATCTATAACTTATTGGGCTAAGAATGAATTAGCTTGGACTGTTAAAGATAAGGATGGTAATACATATCCTCCTCTTAACCTAGTTAATAATCCATTACCAGAGAGTATGACTGCTCTAAATATTACTAGTAACTCTGATATCCCATCTGAACTAAGAGACCGAGGTTATAGTGCAGATTTCTTGTCATTAGATGTTAATAAATGGTCTAATGAAAGGAAGGAGACTAGAATTAGGGACAAATACATAAAGATTAAAGTGAGATATACTGGTGACGAGTTAGCTATAATAACAGCTTTAAAAACATTATATATCGTAAGTTATGCGTAAACTAGTTAAAAGATACCAGTGGGGAGGGACTTCAACATGGGGTCCCTACACCATTCCACAAAACAATGGGACACCAGTCTATCAGAATTTAATGGGAAAGGACTGGGCTGCTGACTTTGGTAAATCAGCTGAGCAAATAATGGCTCCGACTAATAGCCTAATTGATTTTAACGCTAAGATGGGAGACCCATTAAGTATGTCCTTGAAATTCAACAGAGATTCTAATAAGGCTATACAGGACATAAAGAGATTTGGCGGGAACTCCTCTACTGTTACTCCTAATAGTGGAATATTTAGCAAAGCTAAGATTGGTAATACCATGAATGTAGCTGGGGGTATAGCTGATGTAGTTGGAAGTCTAATTCCCCAGAAAGAACAATCAGCACTAACTACTGGACTAAATCAAGGCTACGATGCTGCTGCTAATGCTGTATCTGCTATACCTGGAGTTGGTACTATTATAGGAGGTGCTATGAAGGTAGGTGGAATGTTATCAGACGGATTAACTGCGTTGGGAGTAGGAACAGACCAAATGACCACAGCTGATAAGATACTAGATAGTAAGTTTCTTAAACTAACTCCACTCGGCTTAGTTAATGCTATTGGTGCTAAGAAAGCTGATACTATTACTAAGGACAACGAGGCATTTGAACAAGTAGGTTCATCTTATGGTGGAACTCAATCTACTGTAGATGATGCCCTTACTAAGAGCGGTAAGAAGTATGGACTATTAAGTGGTGGGGCAAGGAATAGGGCTAATAGACAAATACACAATGCTCAGATGCAACAATCCAAGATGAGTAACATAGCAGATGAAGCTCAAATGGCATTTACAGCTTCTAACAATCCTTTACTTGGACTTGGAACTCAACTACAACTAAATGGTGGCTATCAACAGAATACAGTAAAGGCTGGTAAGTCTGGACTAAAGATGGATAGAGACTTTGCTAAGAGAGTAGTTAAGTTATCTAAAGGTCAGAAAGAAAAGAGAAAGAAGATTCAAGAAGAGGTTAGAATGGAAGAAGTAGCTGGATTTAAAAACGGAGGTGCAGTTAATGTAATCCCTGACGGTGCTTTACACGCTCACAAACATCACTTAGAGAATGTAGATGAGAAGTTTGAGGATGTGACAGCTAAAGGTATTCCAGTTATTACAGAAGAGAAAGGTGGAGACATTAAGCAACATGCAGAGGTTGAGAGGGAGGAGATAATCTTCAATCTTGAAGTCACTAAGCAATTGGAGAAACTAATGCAGGATGGTTCAGATGAAGCTGCTATCGAGGCTGGTAAGCTGCTTGTATATGAGATTCTTGAAAATACAGTTGATAACACAGGACTATTAAATACAGTTGAATAATGAAGATTGAAATAGGAGACAGAGAGTATAATGTAACTTGTGCTAGAACTGAGGAAGAAAGAATTAAAGGTTTGCAAGGAGTTACAGAAATGAAAGATGATGAAGGAATGTTATTCTTCTTTGAAGAACCACAGACTGTAGGATTTTGGATGAAAGATACTAAAATTCCTCTTGACATCATCTTTATTAATGAAGATATGGAAGTAATATCAGTATATCAGGGAGAACCTGAGAACGAGAATATAGCAGAGGAAGATGATGTTAGATTTGTATTAGAGGTCAATCAAGGCTCTGGAATTAAAGAAGGGGATGAACTTGATATTGAAGAGGATGAAGAATTACCTAAAATGAAGGTAATCGCCCCAGATGGTTCCACTCAAATGGAATTGGAAGGTGGTGAGAGAATCTTTAGTAGAAAGAATACTAGAACTTTAATTAGGATGGCTAAGAGGGCTTCTAAATCTAAGGATGAAAAGGATTACAAAGCATTAGGTAAGAGAATGTTTACTTATCTGAAGCAGCAGGACGAAAGAGAACCTGAATATGTATCGGCTAAAAGTTAATTATGAAAGGAATCATTTATAAGTACACCTCACCTAGTGGTAAATGCTACATAGGGCAAACTGTTAATGAAAATAAAAGAAGATATGAGCATAGATATAAAGCGTATTATGAAGATGGTAAGGATTACAATAATCCGTTTTACAGAGCAATTAGGAAGTACGGATGGGATTCATTTAAATATGAGATACTAAATACCGTGTATAGTGATGCTATTGAGGATTTAACCAATAAGTTAGACTCTCTAGAGATTTACTACATAGGGCAATACGATTCATATAAAAGTGGATATAATCAAACTATAGGAGGGCATAGTTTAAGAGGCAGCAATCATCCATCCTTTGGACATAAACTTAGTGAGAAACATAAGGAGAAGCTAAAAGCTTCTATATGTAGACAGGTATCTCAGTATAGTATATCTGGAGAATATATAGATAGTTATGATAGTGCTGCGCAGGCAGGGTTATCTACCGAAACTGATGCTTCAGGTATTATAGCAGTTTGTAAAGGGAAACAACAAACCGCTGGAGGATTTCAGTGGAGATATGGCTGTACTACTTATAATATTGGTGAAGTGAAATATAAGGAACGTCTAGGGCAGAAGAAATATGGTAAAGAGAACCCTAGGTCTAAGCAAGTTTACCAGTATACGTTAGACTATGAACTAGTAAGGATTTGGGAGTCAGCACTACAAGCTGAGCGTGAACTAGGATACAGTAGTACATCCATTAGTAGGGTTTGTAATCATAAGCAAGCCTTCCATGGAAAGAAAGGGGGAGATAAATATATATGGAGCTTTACTCCAATAGGGAAAAAGGACTAAATAAAAAAATAAGGGCGTTACCAGTGAAATTAATCACCAGTAACGCCCTAATTGCTTTATATAAGGTTTAGTTGGAACATTATCCCTTTTACCTTATCTATTAAATGTTCTATATCATTATTATTATCTATTCTGTAATCAAAACCTTCATAATCATCCAATGCTGTTTCGGACGGGTGGTTGTCATGAGAAAGAGTTTCCCTGTCTACTCTAATGATTATACCTCCTCTATCCTTAATAGCCTTAGCTTCTGAGGGAAATCTAACATCTGGGATAATCCAATGGTCATCCTCACTATAACTCGTGAATAAAGCATCTACCCATAGTGTAGGAGAGATACTTCTACCAACCTCAGTTCCAAACCTTTGTAAGAGTTCTCTATTAGTATAATATCCCCCTTCTGGCTTGGCTATCTCACTGTAAGACATCTTGAATATATTGTCTTCAAATGCCTCTACACGTACATTAAGTATAATGGATAGGACTTGCTTAAGCTTATCAGCATATGCGTGTTTGTACCATATACTACCTAGCGGACTTGGGGTCTTAAGCAACATCTTTACAAATGTAAGCATATCTCCATCTCCATACCTATTCCATATATCTAATGCTTTAATAATTTTACATACCGTATCCTTACCACATTGTTTCTTTCCAGAAATTCCAATAATCATTATTCAATTGCACTTTCCACTGCTTCACTAGCATCGTACCAGAAGTTTCTGGTCTGTCTTAGTACACCGATGTTGTTTATAACAGCCTTACTAAAATCCTTATCTCCAGTGATTACTGCACAACCATCATTCCAAATATTAGTTAACATTCTAAATGAAGGCGGAGTCCAATCTGTAAGAGGTGATAGCATTGATTCAAAAGCACCTAAATCATCAGTTGAGGTTACTAATGATGAAACGAAGATACTTTCTGCATCCCTAAGCATTATATCTCCCCAACTCAAATTTCTACCCTTGTCAGCCTTTTGCTGCTCCTTTAGAAGTTGGATTAAGAAGTATCCAAGTAGACCACCAATCAACGTCCAAAGCGCCATATCATATGCGAATTGCTTTAAATTGGCGTGTCTTACCCTTTTAAGCTCGTCATTATTAGTTCTCCAAAATTCTTTAGCACCTTTCACTACTCCAGATAATCCATCATCACGGAATCCTTCAAGCATTTCTTTGAATCCATCCCTAATTGACATGAATATACCTTCCTGCCAGTTACCTCTCCATACCATAAATGGTTCTCCAGTATTCTCAGTGGTCTGAACATATTGCTGAACACCATTAATGGTAACAAGTTTCTTATAAACTTTATTGCCTTTCTCGTCTACAAGTTGCTGGAAATTACCTTGTGAATATACACCACCCTTTAAGAGGTATCTATTCTTCAAAGCTGACCAATAAGTTCTAAACTGCATATACTGTGCACCAAGGAAGTAACTCTTCAACATCATTTGAGTTTCATGTGAATAATAACCATAAGTTTGGTCAGCAAAGGACTTCAAACTCTGTGCTTCCTTATTAGTGTACGCCATTGGTAAATCATCATCATATCCAATTGGTTGACCTTTATCATTCTTCCAACCCTCATTTCTAAATTGGTCTATCATAGCCTCATACAGAGCTTTTTGATAACCATATTTAGCATCAGATTTATTACCTGCTGCATATGCAGAGAATCTCTTATCTTTCTTCCAGTCATAGACTAGACTATTACCTTTCTTAGAGTAAGCATCCATGCAACCATCTTTAATCATCTGAGCTACAAATAGAGTCATTCTATTAAAGTAGTCAGGGGCAGAAGTAGTCCATAGTATCTTACCCTGGAAGTTAATCAAACCAGGCTTACCTCTAAGCCTTTTATCATATACGTTAGAGTCGAAGTCATTAATAGCATACTGCTCATTTATCAACTCTCCAAGAGATACTATTTTGAAATGGTCTTTCATGTCACCAGCTACCCATTTCATAGCCTGCTTTACCTCATCCCAACCAAATTGGTTAGTACCCATAGGTCTAATAATAGCTTTACCTGCATTCTTCCAGAAACCTTCCATCGTCTGGAACAGACCAGATTTAGGAGAGAAACCTAAAGCAGCAATAGTGGTAAAGTTTCTAACCATACCCATATAATGGGCTAATCCTTTAAGATTTTCTGGCACTAATGTTTGACCTATGATTTTATTCTTTACATAATCCTTAGTGTATCCAACTGTATTCTTAATGTCTAGGTTTTGGAAATTAGCTTCCATAAGCATATCTACCATAGTAGCCTTAACTACAGGTAGTATTTCATCATAGGCTTTCTTTCTTTCCTTAACAAAGGCGTAAGAATATATAATGTCATTAAGGTTAGTTTCAAAGAAGACTGTATCATGGTCTTCAAGGGCGTTAGTTCTTGTTATTGGATTGTCACTGTACTCAAACATGTCAATCATTTCATACTTCTCCATATCCTCCTTTAGCTGTTCACCATGTTCGGAGTCTAAAGCACCAGTAATCATTCTGTCAGCCCACTCCTTAGGGTTTCTAAATTGGTCTACCTTCCTTTTAAACCAAGATATTAATCCCTTACCACCTTCTTGTACCTTAGTAGCAGAGCTTGCTTCCATTAGTGGAACATCATAATATGCACTGTCAGGGTCTAACCTCATTTCCTCTAAATCTGAATCAGATAGGTTTGGATACCTATACTTATTTAATTTATCCAACCAAAATGTTAGAAACTCTTTCTCAGCTGCATCTAATGTTCTATCTACAAATGGACTCTTAACCCTCATCCTGCGGTCAATATTACCATCCCTATCAGTAACAAACATATTCTTAAATAGAGATAGTTGGTCACCAATTAAGTTTCTTCTTTCAGTAGAGTATCCCTTAGCTTTCCAGAACTTCTCCATAGCTGTACGCATCTCAGCAGCAAATTTATTAAGGTTAGTTCTCAAATGTACAAGACCATCCGTAGTTACCTTATACATATTTCTAAGGTTAGCAGATGCCATTACATCAGGATTATCAATCATTAGGGCTATTTTACTACCATCCCTAATCTCTTGTATATAGTGCATACCTCTTAAATCCTTAATAGCTTTAAGTAGATAGCCGTACACAATACCTTGAGGAGATGAGAAATCAGTGGTCTTAGTCTCAGTTAGGTTTGAATATTCCTGCTCCAACATCTTCTTCATCTTTATCAGGTTCTCGATAGAGTGGTCAAGAATAATAGGATTAGTTTCAAACTCTGACAATACATTATTCAATCTACTTTGCTCTTTACCTAAGGCACAGAATTGAATCATGTTATAGTAAGCTAACTGATAATTCTCTAGGAACTGTATTCTTCCAGTAGAGAAATTATTTGTAATACCAGCTCTACCATCCTTAGTGAGTTCATTAAAGTTCTGCAATAACTGCCAAGCACTAGTGTGCATACCAGTCTCGTCTTTCTGATTGAGGACTCTAATCTCTCCCAGTTTAAACTTACCTTCCCTGAATAAATCAGGTAATTCATTTAAGGCTAGCATAGCTTTCATTAGGTCTACATTACCTACAACTCCCTCCAATGCTGGAATACCTCTCTGCTCTAGTTCTACATTAGAAGCATATTCTCCAAGAACAGTAGAACCTTTTGTAAATTTAAGCTGAGTTTTTAACGGAGTGTTATCTAACACCAATACATCAAAGTATTTAGCTCTCTTATTAAATAGTAGCATTACACCCAAAGATGTAAGCTCTGGAACGTCCATTACTTTCCACTCTGCATTACAGTACCTACTACATTCCTTTATAAACCAACCTGCACTATGTCCTTTAATCTTACGAGTAGACAAAGGTAAGAAGCTGGTATTACCAGTGTTAATAGCTGTTCTAATGTTACCAATTAACCTTTCAGTTTCCCTTGTCTTAGAACTTAGTAACGATTCATGGTAGCTTTCCAAAGCTTTATATGCTTCAGCTTGTGTATCGAATGTTAGAGTTTTACCTCTATTCTTTAAGTCTGGAAGAGTCCACTTACCAGTAGATGTATTGTACCTAACATCCTTCTTTAAAGCCTCTAGGGTAGCTTCATTCAACTCCCTGTTGAACTTATATCCTGGGAACAGTTTAGCAAATCCTGTAGACATATGCTCAACGAAGTCCTTAGTAACTAAATCCTCAACGGGTTCAACGGGCATAACCATTTCCACATTATTTGTAACAAATGCAGAAGCACTATCATAAGATAGTCTGGGATTTCTATCTCTGTAATCAATGTTAATTTCCCTTACTCCACCTACAACACTAGTGGGAGCAACGATGTTAGAGAAGTTACCAGTAGCTCCATCAAAATCCTGCATAGATAATGGAATGATTCCAAGCATTGCTCTACTTACTGGTAAACCATAACTTTCTAACAGTTGTCTATATACAGCTAGCTGATAATCGAATGTTAATTTCTTAGTACTATCAAAGTCTAAGTGAGCTTTATCAGAAGTCTTATAGTCATACACGTGAACTTGTCCCTCTGAATCTACTACTAGTAAGTCGATAATACCAAGTAGCTTAATTGGATTACCATTATCATCAAGAGCCTGTGTGTCACCAGCAACTACATACTCTGGATAGAACTTTACACTGTTTGGGTCTCCATTACCATGAAGTTTGATTAACTGATTTCTCAATATCTCCATGTTGCTATACATATGAGATGCCATTACTGGGTCAAGATAATTCTTTACTTCATCATCCTGCACTATGGCTGACAAACTCTCACCTTTCCAGAATAACTCAGCCACCTTATGAAGTGAAGTACCTACCTTACCAAGTAAGTCCCACTTAGTAGTAAGTGCTTTAAAAGCAGCTTCCATATCACTTTTATTGACTGGAATGTTTGCTTCCTTATCAACCAACTTAGCTTCCATTGCACTGAAGCCTTCTTTACCCCATCTTTCAAAGCACTTCTCCTTGAAGTTTTCTATCTTAAATTCAGGTACAAACCTAGTAACACCATCTGCCTGCCTAAATAACTTTATAGCAGAAGTTACACCTTTATATGGCTTTACTGATTCTGGGTCTATATCTTCATCGTCCAAGAATGAATTAGGATTTCTCTTAATATTCTGGATTTTAGTAGCCCATGATAGTTTACTGTCCAATATAGATACTACTTCATCCTTTTTGCTATTAAGACTGAATACTATATCAGATATTCTACCAAGGTCTATACTATGTTTATTGTTAAGTAGGAAGTTATTTAACTCTAACTCAGAACCAAACGACCTTCCTAATAGAGTATATCCACACTTTGCCATTATTCACAATACTCTTTTAATAATCCTTGTTTTAATAAATCTTCCTTTATGTTAGCTAGTCGTCTATTAGTTCCTGCCTCATTGCCATTAAAGGCATTGGCTATTGTGGTTTCATTCAGTGATGTTCCAAATAAGTCCATGATTTCCGAGAAAGACTTACCACTAATACTACTCAAACTAACCTTAGTTGTACTTTCGTTAGGGAAGATAGCAGAGTCAATATTTCTCTTAATCTCATATTCTGCCCTATCCATTAGATTAGCATCAACTGGTAGCTCTAAGTTCTCAGTAAAGTGTTTTGCAAATAGGTCTACAAATATCTCTTCATTTGCATCCATTCTAGCCCTATTGGGGAACTCCTCTAGCCTCAAATCATAATCATCAAGATTCTCTACGGAGTTTACTAATGCTGAGTATAGGTTATAGTCTGTAGACTTTAGTGAACCAAGCAACATATGAGACAACTCATGAATAGGAGCATCATCACTTGCGTTATCAGTATTGATATAGATTTCTCCGTCAAGTATGAAAGCATTGACTCTGGTGGCATCTGGAATTACATCCTTAAACCCTCCCAACCTCAATTCTGAACTTGTAACTCTATTGAACTTAACCCCATATAGGTCGGTTAGTCTATCCAACATAGCTTCAAGTTTATTGATTCTTATATTACCATTAGAAAGTTCTGGGTAATAATTATTAAGTTTATTATCCTTATTAGTAGACCTTAATAAATATTGGTTGTTACCTACTTTTAATGTTTCAACTTTAATTGGATTAGTAAGTCTATTTAGTGCTTCAAGTATCTCTGTTTCACTATAGAAGCCTTCAGCCTCAAGAATAGCCCTCTCTAATGCTTTAGGCTCAGTTCCAACTTTGTTTGGATTTATTAGGATAGTACCCTCTTCATTAATGTCATACTTGCCTTTAAGAGTTGTATCAACTTTGAACTTAGGATAGTTAAAATTGCCATAATATGATATAATTGGTGGAAGTTCTGAATTAGTATTATATATAGCATTTTGTCCTGCAGACAATAAATTACTATAGTCCGATACAAACCTAAGAACGTCTCTATTAACTTCATACTTAGTGTTTACTGGAGTAGCTTTGGAATAAGCCGTCTTCAAGTTCTTTGTTCTTGGTAGATTACTTAATGCAGTATAACTTCCTACTTTGTGTTTAGATATGTAGTAATTACCATCATGCTGATAGATGTAGTTTCCATTAATTACCTGAATAGGTTGAGGGAATATATTACTATTATGCTCAGTATAAGGTCCTACATAATCTTCTTCTACTTCTAAATCCCTATTTATAGTAGCCCTCCTCTTGATGTCTACTAGGGATTCTCCATCAAACAGTGGAGTTATCGTTATCTCTAAGTCTCTATAGATGCTATTTAAATAGGGTGCACCCACTCCTTCTAAGTCAACATCTTTAGCAACATATCTATCGCCCGACTTGACTAAATTATACTTCTTTACTAATGCAGGTATTGTGTCGGAAGATACTACTTGTTCAATAAATGGGTATTCCCCAGTAGTCTCTAGTGTCTTCCTTACCTTTGCATCAAGCTCTAACTGGGTTAATCCAGAAAGTTCTAGAAGTGTTCTATATGTTATATCATTATGATTAATACAAGCCATTATTCACAACCTTTTCTAGTAAATTCGTCCCATAAATCGTATATCTCGTTGTCTGACAATGGATGTCCTTGTGATATTCCACTTAGTAGAACAGCCTTTGTAGCTCTAATTTCTTCTTCATTAGCTTCAATACCCTTCTCTTTTAGGTATCCTGTAATAGTGGTATCCATTTCTTTAAAGTTGAACTTAAACTGCTGACCATTCCTATTAGTATAGGTTCCAGCATTACCATTCCACTCTAACCACCATTGCTTACCTTTACCTTCCTTTAACTGAACATTACTTAATGTTTTAAGCAAGGTATTAAGTTCTGACCTCATTCCAGATAGGTCTACTAATTCGTTTATAATATCATCACTAACAATGTAGTGTAGTGCTGTTGCAGGATTCTTTCTCATCTCAGTGAACTTGGACTGTAGATTAGCTATCCATACATCAGACTTTAATTTCATTTTATCAGTTGCTTTACCAATACTTCCTATAAAGGATAAGATTTGATTAATCTTTTCAGGAGTATTAATAGTCTTAGCGTAGAAATATTCCCTTAGTGTATTATATACTTTATTAAGGTTATTGGAGTCTAGGATAACTAAATCCCCGTTAGTACTAACATTTACGTTAGGTATTTTTACGTCATTTAGTGTTATGGGTGATGAAACCCAAAGAATGTTCTGTTCAGACTCTGGAACAACTTTGTTTAGTTTGGATATTAATACCCTTAAACTATCTCTCATTGGTATATACTGCCTACCTAAACTGTTTAGGTACTTAGTAATATCTTTAAATGTAGCATTACCTCTTAAATGTGATATATCATTAATGTTAAGTACTTCATACACACCTTTTGGGTCAGATAATGCTTTAGAAATTTCAGAACCATGTTCTTTAATTATGTTCTGTATAATGTCTTTAATTGGAGGATTCCCATTGACGTTGGGAGACTGGACTTTAAATTCCAGCCCCCCAATTATCAATGTAGAAGTACAGTTCTTAGCACTCATACTTTACTATTGCTCTGTTTTGATTTATTAGCTTTAACAGTTTATCTTCTAGAGGTTCTGCATCTTGCTCTTTGCTGAAGTTCATTGGTAACCATGTAAAATAGTTCATCAACTCTTTCTGATTTGGGAAGACCACTGGCTTGTAGTTAGCAGGACCACTAGCATCTCCCTCTGGCAGATTGTCAATGACATCATCTGGAAGCTGCTCAGAAGAGTTAAATTCACCCATATACGTAAACAGCTCATAAGTCTGCAATAAAGGATTAAAGACCTTAATATAGGGGAACTTCTTACCGTAATTACCTCCACTAACAGTTATAGCACAAGCCATGATTACATCTTCAAGTGAATAGTCAGAGTTATTCAGTAACTTGTTGAAGTCCATATCTCCGATATACTTGAAGTAATCTTGTACAACAGAGTTTTGTTTCTCACCAACAAAGTGCTCAAACAGTCTTGTCAAGGATGTTTGTCCATACCTATTCTTATTTACAATCATGTTGTAATAGAAGAACAACTCTGAAACTGGAGTTCCATTGAACGTATATTTATCCAACTCATCAAAGTGAGTTAAATATTCTACATAGTTGTTCATTTCGGTAATAGAGTTAATACTTGACATATTCATAGGAAGTGTCCATGCATAGCTTACATCACGAGTAAGAGTTCTATCAGAGATAGATAACTGAAGAGCACTTATAAACTTGTTTCTAGCAAGCGATAGTTTTCTCTCTCCATTCTTCTCTTGAAGACCCCTCTTGAGACTTGGAACTACTGTATTCTCAAACCACATTTTGAAAGTAGCCTGACCATGACCAGTACCCAAATCTATAACCTCATTACCTGTAGCTTGATGGGTGTGTCCATACTTATCAAAGTATCTATCACCTTCAGCTATAGTAAATGAAGTACCTCTGTCTTTGAACCACTTAGTATTTATAACACTATCCAGGAAGTTACCAACATTCCTATATATAGAATCTCTATCTTTACTAGAAGAAACATTATATACATTCCTAATTAGGAGTTTAGATAGATTATAAACGTTAGTAAACTTAGCACTAATGGCATCAAATATACCAAAGTCTGTAGCTGCCATATCAATAGTTGCTCTAAAGTGAGGAACTCTAGTAATAACATCTAACACATTGATAGTTCCCTTGATTAGATTATAGAAAGAAACTGCAAGTCTTCTATATTCATCGTCATTTAAGAACCTCAATGTATTAAAGTCATCAATCATTCCTTCTGTTTTAGCTGCTCTAACAATGCTTTCGACATATGTCTTAGCACCCTCCTTACCGCCATGTAGCTTCTCAAGATATGGTTTGTCTTCAAGGATTTTAAAGATACTAACATCCCTATTATCCCCAGCACCAGTTACATACTCCTCTACTCTATCCTTTACAGCCTGCTCGATTCTATCAAGATAACCAAACTTATCAAACATATTGGTCTGCAGTCCCTGATTTGCACTTAGGATAGAACCTAACTGCTTAACCTCTTGAGCTAGCTTATAAATTCTCTTGAAGGTATAATACTCTGTTCTACTTAACTCATTCTTAAAGATTGAGTCAGCCATTACAGCTAATTCTTCAAAATCACTCATAAATCTCATTAGGTTGAACTTAGGGAAACCATTGTTCTTATAGATTTCAGTTGTCTTGAACTCTTCTCGCAACTTCTTGAGCAACTCTAACCTATTATCCTGTTTGAATATTTCAGTTAGTGCAGCTTGAGTAGATTTACCTCCAGCTTTAGGATAAACAGCTGCAATAGCTTCATTAAGACCTTCAAACTTATTCAAGTAATTCTTGATTTGTAACCCATTCTCCAACTTATTAAACACGCTGTCAATAGTTGAACTCTGGTTATACTCATCAAAGATATTGGTCTTGTTTAACTTAGCTATAGTCTGAACTGTATTAGAAATCATAAGATTAGCTATATCCTTAAAATCAATACCCAACATAATTGAATATAGATATACGGAAGCTAAATCTGAACCAGAATTAATCTTAGCTAAAATCAACTCCTTAGCATTATCAGTTGCTGCTGATAACAGAGCTGAAATAACTAATGATGCATCCTTCTGACTTCCAAGTTGACTTAACAACTGCTCACGTATGTAAGCTACTTCCTCCTCAGTATACTTCTTACCAGAGTCTTCCATGCTAACTCCAGATTGTTGTTCAATCATAGAGTTCCAAAGAACCTTAGAAGTATCAACGCCATCAAAGTTTACATTAGCAATAATGTTTCTTACTAATGGAAGGTACTTCTTACCATCCCTTGACTTAATCAGCTTGAATGACCTTCTAAAATATGCATTCTCCTGCCATTCCATGTTACCACTTCTAGCAGCTTCATTATAATAGTAAGATAATGCAAAGAAAACCTTCTCACCAACAGCTGCAATACCAATAACATCCTTACCAGTCATATTCTGATATTGCATATTCCACTTAACAAATGGATTTCCCAGAGTATACTCCTTAGCTTCCTTACCTGATTCAGATAATTCTGCTGCTGCTTGAGGCTCATTCATCTCAATCGGAGAATAAGCTGAAACCATATTAGCTGGGTCATTGATAATACGATAAATCTTAGATGAAACTGAGTTCTTCATCATAGAAATAATCCTATCAGGTGACTTAATCTTAGATAGATATAAAGAATGTCTGTTAATTCTCTTCTCTACAGTATCTAAGTTCATCCAGTTAGCTTCAATAATACTCTTTGGGTCTAACCATAACTTAGTATAACCACTGTCTCTGATACCCTTTAGTAAGTCTGCCAATGCAATAATGAATCTCTTGGTATTAGTGCCAAGTTTATCACTAGCTGCTAAGTTAACATTCTTAACTAATTGAGTAATATCAAATGAGTCTTCTGGTTGAACATCAGGATAGAATACCTGATATTCTTTACCACTCGGCATAGGTAATAATTCAGAAGCCTTTCTTACTTCATCAGAATATAGATTGAAATAAGGAGACCATCCAATATACTTACCATTATCTGAAAACTCAGAACCCATTAGATATACCTTATCAATATCAAAGTCAGAACCTTGCAACCAAATCTGCCAGTGTGATACATAAGCAATATTCTTCTCTGATTCAGAGAATGCAACTACCTTCATAGGCATGAATGACTGCATGGACTGAGCTGGAATACGAGCTGCAATGAACTCAAGAGATTTCAAGAATGAGGTTCTCTTTTCTCTTGATAGACGCCTAAACATTCTATCAAGGTGAGTGTTCTTCTCTTGCAGAGCAAGTTTAAGAGTTACAGACTCATTGTTCTCCATACGAAGAGCTATTTCCTTGTACTGTTCAGTAAGTTTATGGTCAATACCCTTAACCACATCGAATGCAGCATTTAGAGTACCTTCCTTTAACCTAGAGTTTAGTTCTACATCATCATAGTCATCGTACTGTTCCTCTAAGAACTGCTTAACATTGTCAGTAAAGATAATTTCGTTACCTCTACTATCAACATAAACCTCAGCATCGTTTAGAGGACCTTCGATTTCACCCTTGTTATTAACCCTTAGAGTATTCTCACCATCTTCGACTATAGTGTTTACATTTACTTTCTGTAAACCTTCTACAACCTTAGCATTACCTCCACTCTTAAGAATAATATAGGTATGATTACCATTAGCTCTTTTCAGAGCAATATCATACTTAGTAGTCTTATCATTCCATGCATCAATAATTCTGTTATAGAAGAAGTTTTCATTCTTCATTATATCATTCAGAGAGTCACCTCTTCTTAAACCAAACTTTGTTGCATAGATTTTAGGTAATACTAACTCAGCTTCCTTAATCTCTAAGGATTCTGGGTCGATAGTTTTAACTTCGTCGTTGATAATGACAGTACCATCAGCAGACAACCTTTTGAATGTGTTGATAACATCATCCCTATACAGGTTCTTAATATCATCAACCAGGTTACTAATTCTCCAGAAGTCCTTATTAGCTAGCTTGTTTGCTAACTCATTTAGTTTAGTTCCAACCAAATCATTAGGGACTCTAAAGCCTCTAAGTATTTCAATAGCAGCATCAATATCGCCACTCTTAGCTAAGTCAATTACTCCACCTTTATCAAAGGCTTTCTCTACAGCATATCTGGACTTGATAGAATCAGAATCAAATATACTATATTGTCTACCTCCAATCTTAAACAGAGTACGAGAAGGTTGTAAGTCACGTCCTTTATAAGGATTGCGCTTAACTAACCTACCAGAAGTATCATTCCTTAGTTCATTATACTTTTCAATAGAATCAACAGTAATGTGTTGAACTCCAGGAACATTAAGATTAAACTGACTTTCATTGTGCATATCACCATCCCACATAGAAGCACCTTCTGGAACTACACCATTTACATCAACTGGATAGCCCTGAGTACCTTCAACAACTACATAACTCTCACCGAACTCAATATCAGTGATAGGTATAATAGGTTGCATATTGAACTGATGATTAAAATCTACTTTAGATAACTGAGCTTGACCATAAGTATAGTCAATCCCATTAGCCTTATAGATTTGAATAGCACCATGAGAAGGAATTAACACAGATGCAATACCTGGATACTTTCTCTTGATAGCTGTCTTATTAATCATGGAGGTTACACTAGAGATAACTGCACCCAATAGATTATTATCACTGAATGGTAGTTTCACATCAGCTTCTGAAATCTTTAAGTACTTACCCAGCTCTTTCTTCATGTTATAGACAATAGCCTCAGCCAAGCTAGCCTTGTTACTAGAACTATCATCAAATGATTTTAAGAATGACTTACCTACAATGTTATAAATTTCTCTTGAATCACCCATCTTATAATACTCAGCTACAGCATCAATCTCTCGCTTCATTGTAGAATATACAATAGAACCTAAATCATGGTATGCTTCCTTAGCAATATGATGAGTATAACCATTGGCTTCTAATGAAGATATTACCTGAGACATCTCAGTTAATTCTGAATCATCAGCATGGTGGTCAGCATCCATCTGAATGCCTAAGTGTCTAGTAGACATCTTAAAGCTTCTTAATGGAGTATCGTCAAACCAAGAACTTGTAGGATTGATATTAGTAGCACCACATTTAGCACCACTAGTATTAACCAGATAGTGAATGTCAGAATGCTTTAGAGGCTGATATACCTCAATTTGGGACAGATTAGCAAAGTCAGTGAATGTTCCATCAGGATTTCTGATTTCACTTTCAGAAGGAAGTTCTTCATAATCCTCTCCGAACGTATAAAGCTCCTGCTTAAAGTCTGTTCCATAGATTTCTGAGTTTTCTTTACTTCTTACTACACCAATGTTATTCATATACCAAGCTACTGCTTCAATAGAAGAGTTACCTTCGAATAATCCTAAATCAGTTAAATCACAAGACCATTCTCCACCAAAGGCTTCCCATAGCTTGTAATTAGTATCAATAAGAAGAGAAGTTCCACCTTTAAGTTCTGGCTGACCTATTACGTTACCCATCTTGTTAACTTGTACTTGAGTTACGTCATATAAGTTATCACCAGTTCTCTTGATGTCAGTAATCTTATAGAACTTACCAGTAACTATGTCTCTATAATAAGGGTTCTGTATATTCTCAGCTATATTGATAGGTTTACCATTAAAGGCAACAGTTAAGTCAACAGGAACATCCCATTGTCTATCTGTCATCTTCTTTAGTATATTCTTCCATCTCAAGCCCTTATTATCAGGTTTTCCAGAGTCTCTAACACGCTCATTATAGATGTCCATCAAAGCATACTTCAACTCTAGTTCAGACAAGTACATAGGATTCATACTATGACCAATAGGCTTCTTATCCTCGCCAGCCTTAGCATCATTCAGAGAATAGTTCTCTAATATAGCAATGAATGGATTAGCCCAACCACTACCATCTTGAACATCCACCTTAGATGTAACCCCAGAGAAGTTATGCACTGAAGCAGACATATCTCTAATAGTTGCAACATTGTACTGTGGCGGAATACCATTAAACTGGTTCTGCACGTAGTTATGCATAGTTGCTGGATAGATAACCATACGCTTAAACTGAGCCAATGTACGAGCAGCTTCCTCTTGTTCAATCTTAGTTACTTCATCTGCATTAGCATCAATCCTTGATTTAAGAGGATGACCATAAGGTCCACCAACAGTAGAAGTTAAGAAATTACTTGAGATTAGATTGTCAACTTCAAAGAACATATCGAACAAAGGATTAAGGATTAAACCTTGAGAATCCTTAGGGTCAAATAGTGAGTTCTTAGTAAGTCTCGTTTCTTTACCGTTCTTGTCAACCAGTTTAGCTATGATAATCTCAGCTGTATCAGGGTCTACCCATTTAGATTCATAGTCTGGACCAGCCCAGATACTATACCTCTCAGACTCGCTTGAACCATGTATGAATTTATTCAACACAGGGTCAATTTCACCTCTCTTATCATATAAGAAGAACTTATTGTTATTGAGCAAGTCTCTAGCAAATTTCTTCTTCTCTCTAAGAACCTTAGCATTATAAATGTTTCTTGTTTTAGCATCATCTAAGAACATTTCAAAGTAATGCTTTAACAATTTATTAATTCCAAGAGTGCCTTTACCAGAGAAGTGAATTTGGTCAATAACTTCAGTATTAGCTTCCTTAGCAAGTAACATATACAAGTCTTGAGGAGAGTTAGCTAAAGCCATCTGGCTCTGCATAATCTGCTGATATTCAGCTTCATTCTCTGGACTAACTGGAATACCTTTAGACCTAAAGAACTCTACATCCTTCTTCAGTTTATACTTAGCATTGATAGCATCAAACACTCTCTCAGCATCACTAAATGTAGTAATGTTTGATATACCCAACATAGGTAGTATCGGAGCTAATGTCTGTTGATAGTCAGCTAACAAGTTAGTTCTCATAACTCTGTACATCTGAGCCATAGAAGCATAGTGAACATTTCTAATATCCTCAGCAGTAGATTCTGTAATTCTCTTACCTCCTACATTACCTCCAGTAGTTTCATCAAATGTTGGAGTTAGCACTTGCATACCATCAATTCCAATCAAATAATGTCTTGACTTATCTGAATATACTGTAGGTTGAATATAGAACTTACCAGCCATATCACCATCCTTATTAAGGAATCCAGACCAGAAGTCATATAGAACTGAACTATGAGCAATCTCTGATGAGAAGAACTTAGCACTAGACTTAGTTACAGACCTATCCTTACTTTGGGCTTCCTTCTTTACAGTAGTACCAAATATAAGGTTAGGATTCTTAACAAAGATACTTCCTAATGAGGCTACATTGTAACCATATCCAGCGAGGTGTTTAGCTTCCAGCCAATTTACCTTAGCAGTATTAATAAGGTTTGTTAAACCATTATTAGATATTGAGTTACCAGATAGGTCACGAGAATTACTCTTTGCAGCTTCACCATTAACTAACATACGTGCCCTAGCTAAATCCCTTACAATATTAGCTTGGTCAGCTATTACAGTCTTTAGTGAACCAGTTTTCTTGTCGAATAGAGTAGTCTCCTTACTATATGCTTCGGGGAAGCATTCAGCTACAGAAGCCTTGTCCATTGTGCCATCTGTTAACTCCTTCTCTATTTGGTTACGCATTAAAGAACGCCCACCTAACGCAGCAAGTTGCATTATAGCACTTATATCAGAGCCAGCTTCTACAATCTCTCTAAAAGCATCAAGTATTTCGGGTTGTAATCCAAGTGATTGGTACAAGGTGTCATCTAAGAACTCAGTTAAAGCTCTTACAAGGTCTGTATCTCCCTCAGCAACCATGCGGTCCATTTCATTTAAAGATAAAGGAGATTGATTTCTGTTAGAATCAACAGTAAACACAGATATTCCTCTACTGCTATTATTAGCATGAACAATATGTAGTGTATGACCGTTCTTAGTAGTATATCCTGGGATTCTAATACTAAGTTTAGCCCCATTTCTTCTAACTGAATACTTATCAAGTAAGTCTTTCCTATACTCAGTTGATAGAGTGTTATTGATATTATTGATACCTTTCTCAATAATCAACTTATGACTATTAAGATTGTTATCCTTAACATCAAATATCTCTATGTTACCAGAGTCAGATGGTCTATACCCAATATAATTAGTAGACACAGTCTTATCAATCATACCAGATATAAAATCAACTAAGTTCTGACTAAGAACACTATCACTACCTTCTGCATACTCTTTGTTGATAATCTCTGTTAGAGAATACTCAGAGTCTCCATAAACATCAAAGTTGTTCTTATAGAACCTTCTTTGTACTGAGAATATAATGTCCTTATCATGGGCAGTTAATCCCCTAGTGTTAGTTTTAAGTGCAGTATCAATCAATTCTGGGATAAACTTGTTAGGTGCAAACCTAATTTTGTTTACTATCTCAGAGAAGATTGGAATGTTCTTAAGTTTGTTGAAGACATAGGTAAAGTCCTTTACCTCCAAATAGTTGTTAAATTTATTCTCTCCAGTTGGATAATGTAATACAGGAGTTTGTTCTACCAATATCTTAGTGATGTTACCCATTTCAGATAAAGCATCTACATCGTCAGAACTTCTCCATGTCTTTACTAGGTTAGAATTGTCAAGCAATTTATACTTGTCATTTTCTACATCAGTAAAAGAGTCTACATATCTTTGGTCAATAGTTATAGTCTTACCCAGTAAGGTCTTTAGCAATGTATCAAAGTTATTTAGTATTACATACGAGTTGTATGCTCTTAATGCCTTAGAACTCTTAAAGCTACTTGTTCTTGTAGCATATAGATGATTAAGGTATGTAGCATTAAACTTATCACCAAAGAGAGTATCAGCCAACTTTTGTACAACTGAGAACTGTCCAGTATATTTACCATCTTCGTCATATAACAGTAGAGAATTGTCGAAATCGACTTTAGCCTCTTCTGCATATATCTTTAAATCTGTCAGCAACCTATTAAATAGAGCGGCTAGGTTCTTATTAAATTCCTGAGAACTTCTAACTATTCGCCCCTCTTTAAAATCTACAAGGAATGATGATATAACACTACGTCTTAGCTCATCTTGCATTAGATTTCGAGGCTGTTGAGCACTTCTATATAGGTTATTGATAGTAGAAGAAGTAATCTTTTCTTGATAATCAATTAAAGACTCTTCCTTAATGTCCATGTTTAAATTAGCAGCAGCCTTATTAGCTGGAGCTACACCTGCCTTTCTAAGGTCAGTAATTCGTAAATCCTTTGTTTCTTCTAACTCAGTTAATAGAGCTAGTTGGACATTATCTTCAAACAACTCAGCCACATCTCTAGCTTCAGGAATCCACTCATTGATGATGTCTGATATTACACTTATAGAACGCTCATCGTCTAAGACAAGAGTAGGGGAAAGGTCTTCCCCCAGTCTCTTGAACTTAGCCTCTAAGGTTATCAATTCAGCATCATTGAAGACACTGTTTAACGAATCAATAATAATCTCTTTTTTGTCATTAGTAACAATACAACGCATAATTCTTTGTTTAATTACAAGTTCCTAATATGTTATTTATGGCATCCTTGTTATTAGCATAATCTGATAACAATGAATCCCATTCACTCTTTAAGTTGGACGGAGCCATGGAGAATGCTTTAGCAACTAGTACCTTAGCTCTAGTGTATTCCTTAGTACCTAAATCTCCAGAAAGTAGTATATTTATACCTTCCTTTATTTTGGGAACTAATGGTGCACTGACACCTTTAACTAGCTCATTAAGTATTTTCTCTTTTCTTGCCTCCAACTTTTGTGTCTCAGCTTCAAGCTTTGCTAAGTTCTCAGCTTTTTGACTTTCATCAGTAGCTGGATTTTGGATTTCACTGTAAGTAACCTTACCTGTACTATCCATTGTCCATTGATATGGTTGCAAATTTACCTCAAATTTTCCAGAATACAAAGCACTACCTTCACTTCCATCAACACTAATGTTAGTTACTGGCTGATTAAGTAATCCTCTTAGTACTCCTCCGAGTGTGTTAAACTTCAGTTGCATACTACCTTGTGGAGTAAGATTTCCTTGTACACTAAGAATGAAACCTTCAGTATTAGAATCTACCAGACCCTCTTTCCTGTCAGCTACCATCCTCTTAATAGTAGTATAAATTGAGTTTGCAATGTCCTTATCAAGAGCTGGTTTATTTGTTGGTATTGACTTAGCAACTATGTCAGAAGCCATCTCAAACACTCCCTTGAACTGTTCATCATACTCGAACTTAGCTTTGGCAGCTAAAACAGCTTTAGCATTATCCATAGTATAATTCTGTTCTACTGGTCTTAGAGTTGGTTTACTAGACATATATTGTTCAATACCATTTGCAAGCCTTTGCAAAGCTTCACCAGTGATAACAAAATCTGGAGTCTGTGCTTCCACATCCACCGTAAAGTTGTTAACCATATTAATAGCGGGGTATGCCATTGACGTAGCTAAACCACCACCTTCAGCACTGCCCTTATAAACAGGAGTATAATAGATACCCTCTTTAAAGGAACTTTGCTCATAATTTTGAAGAACCCTAGTTACAGTTCTCAGTAAGTTCTGAGATTTAGCATCAGTCCTTAAAGAATAATTCTTAGAGTCTGTTCTAAATTCTGCAAAGTAATTATGGAATAACTTAGCAAGTGTGAATGAGTATGAGTCAGCAAACTCTGCTAAGATTTCTCCATCCTTATAGCTCTTCAAATTTTCAAGATAGTTATCAAACCTATTAAGTACAGCATTATTTAGCTTATCTATTGCTGCCTGAGAAACTTCACCAGTAAGTCCCCATTCTGCATTAGTTGTTGCTAACTTTTCAGCATCATTTTTACCATAGATTCTATTAACAGCAGAAGCCATCATTGAATCTAGGCTACTAATTAGCTCTATTGCTCTACTACTAGGTATGTCCACCTTTCCAGTTTCGTATCTGAACTTATCTCCTTCAACAATAGATACACCATGTACTGTTTGACCAGTAACCAAGGCAGTCTTTAAATCTAAGTCAAATTGTAACAAATTCATGAAGATACGAGCAGCAGTATATTTATTTCCTGGAGGACTAAACATCTTTGCATTGCCAGTCTTATTAGCTAACTCTCTTCTGAAAGCACTAACTCCATTAATATACTCCTCAAAGTTGACGCCTATTGGGTCGAGTTTAACAACCTTAACCACTTCGTCTAACTTGTCAGCATCTTTATTTCCCCTTGTCTCCATCCATGCTTCTGCAAGAATATTAGGGTCATTCAGAGCTTTTATTCCTTTATAGGTAAAGTCCTTCTTGGTGGTTACGAATGTGACCGCCTTACCTGATAATGACTTATCATAGAAATCGTTATCAACACCTACATTAGTCATAATGAAGACATCAGATACTATTCTTGATTTGGCGTTCTTGAACTCACTAAATGGAGTCCTTCTAACATTCCCTCCAAACTTGTCAATGTCTTGACCAAGTTCATTTACCTTACTAATCTTAGTGTTAGAAATAATATTAGGACCTAATGCAAAGTCAGTTCCTAATGGGATGTACACTGTACGTCTAGCATTCTTAGCCACCTCGTTACCATCAGCAAGTAGCTTACTTAACCTCTGCCATTTAGACCTGATGTTCTTATCCTCTCCAACATAGTTCTGAACCCAGTTATCTAAGGTAAATTCACCAGGAAGAACCCCAATAGTAAATTCTGCAACTGGATTACCACTTCTGTCTTTAAGAGTGTAGACCACTAACTTCCTATTAGGAGTAGTTTTATCACCCATCTCGACAGTCTGGTCAGTTTGTTGATAGAACGCATTGACATACTTAACCTGCAGCTCTCCAGTAGTAGCTGATGCTATCTTTGAAGCTGGAGGAAACTCCCTCACCAATTTCTTAACATTTGATAGTGCAGCACCATTAGTTTTAGCAAACATTACAGCACTTCTAACATCTGCAAGTAATGTAGTAGCAGTGTTATAAGTATTAAATGGAACCTTGACTGAGCCATTTCTAAATGTATCTAAGTCAAGTAGAGCTTGCAAGTCACTCTTAGTCTCATCCACAAGTTCACCAGAAGTACTCTTGTACTTTCTACCAGAATTAATAATGTTTACATTATTGTCAGCATCTACTGCTACAGAGCCTTGAGACATTTCTAAACCAATACCAGACCTATATCCAGCAAAAGTATATACTTTGAATCCAGGGTCATCTTTAGCATACCACTGAGCTTTCTTTTGGGCTTCTAAATCACTCTCAACACCCTCCTCACTTGCTTGAGCCTCTTCAATCAAGACTTGCTGTAAGTCAGGTCTTTTACCACCTTCTGGCAATATAACTGGCTTAGTAGGTTCAGTAGATAAATGAACAGAAACACCTAACATAGTATCAATCTGCTCTATAGGTTGCTTATGATACTCTGTTTTGTCTTGTGTTGCAAGAACATAATCAGTTCCATCTACTGACATAATCCGCCATTTACTACCATCATTCATCTGAATCCAAGTACCTTCTCTTAGTTTAGGTACTATTACTGGTTCATTAGTAACAGGTTGACCACCTGGAACTACAGGAGCAATAGCTGGATTAGATGGAGTATAACCTTTAAGTATTTCCTCTAACGCTCTTAGTCTCTTTTCCTTATAGTCTGCAAGAGATTCATCAGTATAAGATGTTGGAGCATTATAGTCACTTTCTACAAAGGCATTTGGATTAACTACTTCAGTTAGATGGTTATCAATAATGATAGTACCTTCCTCTGAACGAGTTGCAATAGTATATAAGCTCTTAATAAAATCAGCCACTTCTATACTAGCCTCAGCAGTTTCACCATTCATAGTTCTCTTCTTACTCCAATCAACATCAACAATGAAGTATTTAGCCTCACTACCTTGTGCGGAGTCTTCAGTAAAGAACTCTATTTTATCCTTCTTCTCAGAAGGCAATGAGTTAAGCATCTTATAGGTATCTGACTCAGTATTATCGTAGATAAATCCTATTGTTTCTCCCTCTTTCAAAGTAGATAACATTAGGTCTAAGTCACTAGAATCTAAAGAACCTTGGACTTTTTCTCCATGTACTCCAGATTCATCTTGTGTATATTTTACCTCAAGATTATCACCTATAAATGACCACTTCTCAGCAATAGACATATCAGTTTTAGTTGCCCTAAGTGGTTCAATCAATGCCCTAATATTATTAAGATTGTCTCTCTTATTAGTATTAGAAGCTCTCATTGAAACTGTTAACTTAGGAGAAGATATACTGAATGTAGTTGAGAATGTATTGTAAACAGCTACATCATCATTTCCATCCTTTAAACGCCATAGTTGACTCTTACCACTCTGTTCAGTGTCTCCTAACATTACTACTGCTACATTGTTCTTTGCAGCAAAATCAGAGATTACTTGTAATTCTCCATTAGTGAAGTGAGTAGCCTCATCAATAAATAATACAGATGGTAAATCATCCTTACTATACTCTCTTTCATCAAGACCAGTAATTTCAACGTGTCTAATATCAGAAGGAGATACTACAATACTCAAATTAGCAGCATCATTTACATAATCAGGAGATACTCCTAATTTAGCAAATAATGTTTCCTTAGTAAATGACGTGTTATGCTCAGCCCCAATCTCATCAGCTAAGTTATCACTTTGCTTTTGGCGAGGTCCAGCTGTCCAAGTCTTTACGTTAGGATTTACAGCTTTAAGCATTTGATATACTGTTTTAACAACAGCTCTAGTCTTACCTGCTCCAGGAACACCTTCAATAAATACTGTGTTCAGAAGAGGAGTACCTTCAAGGTGGTTCGGAATATCAGCAGCTTTAACTACATTGTTAATGAATCTTCTATTAGATGCTAATGTATAAGCTATTCTAACAGCAAACTCTTGAGTAGCTATAGGTGCTAACTTAGATGTATCACTCTTAATAACTGTATAGTATTGTGATAGGAAATCAGAACTCTTAACTCCGAGGATACCGCTAGCGTAAGCTAACTTCTCAGCATCACTAAGAGCCTTAGTAACTGACCTAATACCTTCACTCCCCTTTGCAATACCCTTATGAGATAGTCCGCCATCAAATAAGATAGATTTAATAGCTTCTACTTGGTCTTTACCATGAGATATTTCTTGGAATCTATCATAAAGAGCATCCTCGATAGCCACCCTTTCCTTTTCCATTGCTACATAATCTTCATCAGATACATCCAACGTCCTGTCTTGGTCTTCAGTAAACTGTCTTAGAGTAGTAGCATTATTAATAGCTTCCCTTACTTTGTCATTTAGTAGTACTTCACCATCAATTCCCTTTAGCTGTGGTTCTCCATCAACCATTTTAGTATATAGGAAACTATTCTCATCACCCACAACGTCATAGAATAGATAGTTCATATTTACTGATGTTCTTCTTTGCTCCTTTAACTGAGATTCTTTATTCAAGTTAGATAGTTTCTCGATAAAGTCTAACTTACTCTCAATTCTATCTAAGTCTCTGTTCATTATAGTAGCAACTTCAGAATCAATCAGCCCTAACTCTGGAGCATCTTCAATACTATTCTTTTGATAAAACTCTTTTAGAGTTACATTAAATCCAAATGGATTAGATGCATCTAAGTTATCGTATTGAGAAGCATATATAATAGACCTGGCAGCTGATATAATCTTCCTTGCATCCTTTATTTGCTCTTGCTGTAGCTTGTTATCTAATGCAAAGTCAGAGATATGTACTTCATTGAACTGACGCTCTAAATCCTGCAATAGGTCAAATACATTAGTCTTCTTACCAATCACATTAATCCCTATCTTAGATAGAGTGTCATATAATGGATTAGTCTTTGCAGTATCAAGCTTCTTTAATAAGGCATTTGCATCGTTAAGAATAGGAAGGTTCTGAGCTAAAGTTGAATTGCTTTGACTCTTTATATCACCAATGATAGTGTTCAGCATATTCTGCTGTGCATCATCAAGACCTTCAATGGATTTTAACTTCTCGACTAACTCTTGGGTTTTCTCCTTTATGTTAGCTATAGTTAAATCTTGGTCAACCCAATTACGGATTGCATCTCCAGCCTCTTCACTTACAGCATAGTAAGCATCCTCCATGTCCTGATGGTATATATCTCTATTTACAGTTACAACCTGTTCAGTTAGCCTTCTCATAGAGTCAGCTATCTCCTTATCAATATATCCATTAGCCATGAATACGTCAGCGGCTTGATTCAGCTGCCTAATCAATATAGCACCATTAGAGATTGCAGAACCATCAACCGTAGGCATAGTATAAGTTAAGAACCTTGATATTTCATCAAATGGATGTTCCTTAGCTTCATTTATTCTCGGCTTCTTTAGACTCTCAGCTTTCTCGATTATATCTTCATCAGTAGCATTCTTACTTCCGAACATATCACCAAGTATATCTGATATAGTCATAGGAGTAACATTACCATCAGCATCGGTCAGAGATAGATTGGCACTATAGAAGTTCCTTTTTAGTTGAGCATATTGCTTATATCCCAACTCTCCTGCTTCTTGGAAGATAGGAGATAGCTTCTCGTTCATATTACGGAATACATCATATGCCATATCTAACTTAGAATTGGCATCATACTGTAGGTAATCGTTGTAGTCCTTTTTAGCTTTAGCTATATCATCTTCAGATAATGCTTCGAAGTCTTTGTTATATTTGGACTCTGCATACATTCTGAAGTTCATATCAATAAATGGCTTACTAATCACAGGATTAGTAGAGAACATCATCATTCCTAAATACTTACCTCTCTTACCAGTATGTAAGAACTCATATTGTTCCTTCTTAGCATCATCTATTTGTTGTTGAACAGCAGCCATAGCGTCAGCATATTCCTTACTCTTCTTACCGTTCTCGTCTAAATAAGTAGCATTGATTTTATCAATCTTACTGTGTAGGGTTAAAAACCTATTAGCAAGGTTATTGAAGTCTTGTAAAATTTTACCAGCAGAAGGAGCATTCTTGAATAACTCCTGATACCTTAACTCAGATAACATTTGCTTATCAAGTAAAGTAGCATCAGATAGCTTCATTCCCTCAACAGATAGAACTTGTTCAATGTTGCTTACATAATCCTTCATTAGACTATATATAGCATCATTTTGATTATCTTTATCGGTTCCTTGTTGATATGCATACTTATCACCCACCTTATCAACCTTAGTTGCAGATAGGTTTCTATCACCAAGCACTCCTTTCTTCTTCATATCCTCCAAAGCCTTGTAAATCTCTTCACCACGACCTTGTCTGATTAGATAGATAAGTTCTTGATTAGCCTGCATATTACTAGAATCGTAGGATTTTCTAATCTTAATATCATTAATACCTTGGAATATACCACCACCGATAGCACCTCCAAAGAATGACATACTATAACGAGAAGCCATATCATTAAAAGCTGATAGCCTTCTTTCGTTACCAGTAAAATATGAGATAGCATTAAATGTTGCTTTAGTAACATCATATAATACTTCCTCAGTTACTTCTTCTACACCTTCTGCAAGAGCATTAGATAGAATAGAAGTAGAGCCATCAGCAATAGCTTTGTAGTTATTCTGAGCAAAGGACTTTGCACCATTAAACAACTTAGCAAATACATTCTTAGTTAACTTCTTAGATTCAGATTTAACTGCATTAGTAGATATACTTTGCTTTGCTTGCTGATTTACATCTTGGATAAGTTTTTTGATTTGAGCCTTATCCATCCTCAATTCTGGAAGCACGTGTTCTCCAATATCACTAGCCATTAGAGCATACATTCCAGCCATATATCCCCAGAACACAGCAGCAGCTTGTTCATCAGATGCTCCTTCTTGTTTAGCATCACTAAAAGCATTATATGAAGCTGTACCAGTCATATAAAGACGAGATAGGTGTTTACCCCAGTTCTCGTAACTCTTCATATAATTCTGACCCCATATAGTAGCTTTAGCTAAAGCTTCTTTCTGTATAATATCAAGACTACCTGTAGCCTCTAAAGACTTTAATACCTTAGGAATATCCTTAACAGCAGTTTGAGTATACTCTTCTGCCAACTTAGTTATTTGCTTATCCAACTCTGACGGAGTACCATTCTTAGATGATATGCCGTAAGACTTAAATAATCTTGGGGCATTAGTGAATATCCACCTCTGTTCATATAGCTGTTTAGCTACATCGCCAACCATATTAAGGATGTTCTCAGCTGCCCAAGGGTGTTGCTTAGCATACTCAGATGTTCCGCTATCCATAGAATATGCAAATCCTTCTAACTTATTAGCCCAGTCAGTAGATGCTCCAGCTAATCCAAATGTAGTCTTATATATAATAGGTAACACTTTAGCTAACTCATTAGCAATACCTAATCCAATATATACTGGTTTTACATAAGGCACAAACATAGGAGCAATCTTAAATGTATTCTTCATTATACTTCCGAATACACTCTTATCTAAGCTATCTGAATCGAAGAAGTCATATTTATTAGCCTTAGAACCATCAGTAGTTAGAACGTCAAATGGAGATAGTATTTGTCTACCATAAGGTTCTCTACTGCCTAATTTTTCATAGTAGTAAGTACCTTCGTCGTTTAATTTTAGCTCACCTTTCTTGTGCCATACCTTTCTATTGGTCTCTGGGTCAATATGATAATCATCGGAGTCCCATTGAGCTAGGGCTACTGGTTGGAACCAATTCCTACCTAGCCATGCATCATTAGGAGATTCATCCCACTCACCTGTCTCTGGGTCATATACCTTTTGAGTCTGAGCTATTTCAGCAGCAGTAAGGGTTCTATCACTAGTGAACCCTACTTTCTCTACTCCCATCTTCCTTCTGTCAGGATTGAATATCCTATTGATTTGAAACTCAGGTTGAGTTCTTTTACTAGCTTCCTTAGGTGCCCAAATATTATTAAATCCAAAGGTAGCCTCATCCATTACAGTCTCATTAAACGTATTATTAGCTAATAGTTGATATGACTCTAATGCACCATCATAGAATTGGTTAAACTTTGCATTATCAAAGTTACCGTCACTATCCTGGAATTGTGGATTTGATTGTATAATCTTGTTATTAGCATAGACTTCTCTATCTTCAATGGAAGTGTTATTACCATCAATCCCTACCGCTTTAAAATCAGATAAAGAGAAACTAGGGTTCTGTAACACATTCAACATCCAATCATTCGGCTTCTTATTGTCCATTTAATAATTGACTTTTAGTTATGTTGTTGTTATATGCCTGTCTAGCGTTACGGAGTTGTTGTTCTTTTGCTATTTCCATCATAGCTCCTTCATCCTTAATCCATGAGAAGTTACCAGATGCTGCACCTGCTAGACTCGGAGAGTCATAAATAGGTACATAAGCAATAGTTCTATATAGGTCTCCCATATCCATAGGGTTTGACTTAGTACCTAATGTTGCACTTATCTGTGCTGTTAACCTATCATCTGTGATAGGCATAAAGAAGTCAGAGTTATCGTCAGGGTCTTCAAAGGTTTCATCATCACCAATAACTGATATGCCTGCAAACCTCATAAAGTTATCCCTATTAAAACTACCATCTTCATTAAAATATCTATTCAGACCTCTTTCTTGGAATACTTGATTTACTTCAGCTTTAGTAACATCCTTACCTCTCTTATTGATTTCATCCACAGCTGCCTTGTAAGCACCTATAACATCGAAATCAGGAACAGCTTGTCCATTTTCATCAAGAGTATAAGGTAATTCCATTGTAGATACTCCAGTACCGTCATAGTATAGCTGATTAAGCTTAGTGGCATCAAGTCTTTGTTTACCAACATGGACAGCATCCTTATTAACTACACTACCTAATTGACCACTTAAAGCTCCCATTAAGGAAGTCGGACCAATAGGTTTACCATCACTACCTGGAATGAATGGTAACTTCTGTGCCTGTACATCAATAGCATAGTTACTACCAAAACTAATTCTTGCATTCTCTTTAGGAAGACCATCTCCAGTTATAATCATCATAGGAATATCAAATGCCCTAGTCTTCTTGTTGCCCTTCTCATCAGTATTAGCACCATTAGTAGCTTGCTTGTCATAGTTAACTCCAAGTTCTTCAGTAGAACTGATTCCAGATTGTATCATGCTAGTAATGATTTCTAACGGACCAGTCTTTAAATCTAGTCCAGATTTCCTGGCATAGTCTTGCAATAGAACTTTTTGATTAGCTGGTAATGTTGATAATATATAATTCAAAGCATATTTGGCTTGAGCATCCTGTGATATAGATTTAGAATTAATCTTATACACACCGTCTGCACCTTCCTCTAATAGCTTATCAATTCCTGCCTTAGCTTTTCTTTCATCCTTAGACCTAAAGTATTCATTAGCTCTTGTATTAGAACCTAAATTCTTAATCGCTTCCCATATTGTCTTATTAATTTGTTCAATACTTGTGCTGTTAGCAATAGCAGTAATAGCATTACTGTTAAATGCTAATCCTTGACTATAGGCTCTATTCTCAGCCATTTGACCAACTGTTAAGGTTTGCTCACCTTCCTCTAATTGGCTTATAAATTTCTTAGTAACTTGACCATCTGGACTAATTGCAAATACTCTACCGTCTGTATCAATAGCTGTTTCTTTAAGAGCATTGTTCTTAGTAGCTTCTTGTATGGCTCTATTATACTCTTCCTTATTCATAGCTATTTTAGGTAATATCTTTAACAGTGCTTTATATTGGGCTGCACCGTTAGTCTTTTCAAATGGGTTAGACATTATGGACTCAGAGAACAACCCAGATTGGTCTAAGAATTGCTCTACATCACTTGGTAAGCCCTTCTCATAAAGCATCTTCACCATATTTTTATCTAGTAAACCAAACCCTCCTTCTGATTCTCCTCCAGTTGCTTGTTTAGCATCTGATGTGCTATACGGAGCAGTTGGTTGAGGTCTTGGAACATTAGTGTAGCTAACAAAGGGTGGAATACCTCCACCCTGTTGTAGCTTATCTATATTAGAAGTTATTCTCATGACATTGCTTTCTTTATTAACTCAGAAGTTAGAGAAGACATAGACATTATCAGTTTGTTATGTTCTCTCTTAGATTCCATAATATCTTTGTGGAACTGCTTATTGTCTTCAAGCAATCTCTTATTAAAATCTTTAGCTCTTTGTAATTTCTCTCTGTCAGCGGCACTTAGTTTACCTCCAGACTTAACATATGGAGTCTTTATAGAAGAGTTTTTCTTAACTTGGAACATATATGGAGAACCTATTATTCCTCTTCTCTTATCCAGTAAGAACTGAGATACATTATCATTAAGAGATTTTCTTCTACTTACTAACGATTTATACTCATTAGATGTCTCCCATCCAGTATAGTTATTGTTATTAGCTGCACCGTATGCTTTATAAGCATTGTTATAATCCTGGGTTAGTCTATCGAACTCTGGAGAGTAAGTTCTTTCAGCTTCTCTCTGAGCTTCTTCCATATCTAATTGTTGGTTCATAGCCCTCTTCTGTGCGAATTGGTTCTCAACCCCAGCTAAATAAGGAGCAATAACATTTTGATAGTTAGATGTAACTCTAGCTGCATCAATCTGTTTCTTAGCTGCATCAATTTGATTCATTGAAGCTCTGTTCCTATTAGCTACATCAACTCTCCTTGCCTTAGCAGCATCAGATTCTTGTTGTCCTAACATTCTAGTCTTATAGAACATTTCTGCATCTTGTAGACCACCTTGAAATCTAGCTTGACCTGCTCTACCACTAGCTTCTAATTCTCCAGCAAGCTGAAGTGAAGCATCAGAAGTTCTAGGTCTAGCTGCAACAGATTCGAGATTACCTGCCTGTTGTTCAGCATTAGTTGTAGCTTGGAAATTACCTTGCAATGGAACAGTGTTTTCGAATGTGTCTAATAAAGTAGGTTTTAATCCCTCTTTATATAACTTAGCTGCCTTATTGTTAGCTGCCAATCCACCGACCATTCTACCTAATGCTATTACATCCTCTGGCATTACTCCAAGATTGAAACCTTTACCTTTCTTAGGTGCAGCTCCCTTAATAGCTGAAGGGTTAGTAGTTGCAGGAGTCTTAGGAGCATCAGCAGTTACAACAACCTCTGGTAATTCAACAGGTTTTTGTTCTAATCTCCTTAGTCTATAAGCACCATTACCCTTATCATAGAGTTCCATTCCTCTAGTTGCTAACTGCTTATTAAAACGAGCAACATCTTCTGGAGACATTCCTCTTGCGAGTGTTCTGTTACCAGTTCTATCACCAGCATATATATCAAATCCAGAGTTACCTTCTGTAGTACCATAACCTACAATACCCTTTCTGATTAAATCATCAAAGCCCTGATTAGTACCTCTAAAAGTAATCTGTCTATGTTTAGCTAATGGGTCTTGTACTGAATAATTGTACTTACCTCCGAAATAATCACCTGTCTTAGATGTTAGTTGGTCGTAAATATCTTCACCACCGTTAAATGCTAATATATAAGAATCAACTACGTCATCTGGACCTTCATGTTGAGATGCCCATCTATCATAATCAGCAATCCAATCATAGTTGGCTAAAGCATTAGCTCTATTCCAATTAGACATATCTTTAGCTTTGATTCTTCCTACAGTGTTACCACCTTGTAAGAATTGGACGATACCTCCCTCAGCCTTTTTAGTAACTCTATCATCCCTTGAAGTTTTCTTCTTCTTAGGTTTAGGTTTATGTGGCAATGCATTATTTCTACTCCTCTCTTTCCTGCTCTCAGAAACCTGTAAAGATTTCCGTACATTTTTTTGAGTTTCTGTAAATAAATCTATAGGGGCAGTCGGTCCAGCTTGAACTCCCTGTGGCTGGTTAGTAAGAATGAGTCTGTTTCTATATTCGGGTGTACTTGTTAGTTGGTCCCATAGAGTATTTTGTTCTCTTTCTACTACTGGATGGAATATATCTCTGTACTCCCTCTCTCTCTTAGTTCTAGCCCTACCATATACTAGTCCACCTGGGATTTGACCTTCGATGAATTGGTCTAATCTTTGAGTGGGTTGTATAGTTTGAGAAGCAACTACCTTTTTAGCATTTCTTGATGCAGGAATAACAGCAGGTAAGTTTCTTGGCTGAGAAACAAATGGCTCTAATATAGAGTTGATAGTCCTAACTGTTCTGACTGCATTAGCATTTGGAGATTCTACTGGAGTACCTCCCACTGGAACAGCCCTATCTGTATAGCTTTCTGGCTTCTTAAGATTAGATGGATTAGTCACATCTCTAGGAGTATTAGGTTTACCTGAACCCATAACGAATACTCTGTTAGATGGAGTTGCTTGTCCTGGTGCTGGTAAAGCTAATGGGGCTGGTTTAAACCTTGATGCTGTATGTAATGTTCTAGCTATAGAAGATACTGCATCAACAGCTTCATTCACTGTTTTAGGGTCTACTTCTTTCTTAGCTGGAGCATAACCCCAATCTTTTAACCATTTTGGACCTTTCCAACCCTTCCAGTTGTGTCCCCAATCATTATTAACAGCACCTCTCCAGATACCCTGATTAGAAAACTTAGTTGGCTCAAGGATAGTACCATCAGGAGCAGTTCTCCTCATAGCATCTGTATTGATTACAGTATTCTTATCAACATCAGGAGTTCCTTGATAAGCTCTCCTAACATCATACCATTTCTTGAATGTTGTTGGAAGTTGTTCGCCTTTTGCACCTTCTACAGCTTGTAAAGCTTCATTCTGACCTTCAATACCAGAAGCTCTCTTTATTCTCTGGAACTCATCTTCTGACATTTGAACTTGCTTACCAGATTTAGTAGTAACTGTTCTAGTAGTAGTTCCATATTTATGTGTATTGATTTTGTTCTTTGCAGCAGCAGCTCCCCAACGAGTAACACCAGCAGCAGCTGTTAGACCATTAGCCAATGCTTTCCAGTCCTCTACGGTCATTTCTTTAGCACCCTTATCCTTTAGCTTATTAAAGGCTTGCATTGCAGGAGCAAATGATGTAGATGCACTCCAAATTGTAATCAACTTAGGAGCAACTTTTAATAGATTCTTTACAATCTTACTACCTTTACCAGCAGCTCCTAAACCTGGAATCAGACCTACAAGGTCCATTCCTAATCCAGCCCCAGCATTTAAGAATGCAGAACCTACTCCCACACTCTCATCAGCCAAGTCAGCTGTAAAGTTTCCTATTGTACTACCTACTCCAAGTGCAGCTGATGCGGCTGTACCATATCCTGGAACAAAGGAAGCTATCATTGAACCAACATCAGCACCAGCAGATACTAGTCTAGCATAGTCTTCATATTCCCAATCCTGCCCATCAGCCATAGGTTTTCTTTCACCTGCTTCTACTTGTTCTGGGGTTCTATCAGTAGCCTTAGCTTTAGCCTGTATTTGTTGCTTCTTCTCCTCTTTCTTCTTAGCAAACTGTTCTCTGTAAGCGTTGTATGCACTATCATCCTCAACAAATCCACCGTATTGAAGTTTAATAATACCGCCCTCTTTATTGGTAGGAGTTTTCTTTCTTCTATCATACTCAGCATATGCTATCTTTTTCAAAGCATCATTGGCGAGCATAGAAGTCTCTTTATATTGTCTAGATACTGGATTGTAAGTTATTAAAGACCAGTTGTCATAGTTATAAGTACCAGGAATAGCATAAGTTTCATCGTCTATCTTTGGTAATTTACCAGTATTGATAGCTAGGTCAAGGTTATTAGCTAAATGTTCTCTAAGGTTGTCTTGACCTTGTTCATTTTGGTGAGATAATTGACCTCTAAAATACCTTGGGTCTAATGCACTCTTTAAATAGTCATTGATAACTCCCTTATGAGTGGTGTCTATGTACTGTAGTACATTCTCTGGGTTGTATGAAGTCTTACTTGCTACATATCCACTTACAGTCCCCTTGAATGGGTTCTTAGTAGCATAATCATTAAAGAATGCATCCCTTTCTCTATTATATATATCTTCTTCGTTTGCCCTAACAATAGCTGCATTTCTATCAGCTTCTTCTCTTTGTTTACGTTGGATATATGCTGATTTAGCTTCAGGAGTCGTAGCACCTGCTGCTTCTGCTTCAGCTTCCCATGCTTTCATCCTACTTTGCTCTGGAGTAGGTTCAGTTTGTACTGGAGCTTCTTTTAGGAACTTATCCAAACCACTGCCACCTAATGTAGCAAAGGTATTATAATCATCATTATCTAATGTATTATTAGAAATGGCTGTACTAAATGCCCTTCCACGAGTAGCTAAATCTTCTGCACTGTTAATTCCAGTGTCAGTCCAATCATAATCTTGGTATAATTGATTATAGTCTGCATTATTGAAGATGTCTCCCAATAGTGCATTACGGTCTTGCTCACTTCTGTTTTTGAACCAGTTACCGAAATCTATATCGTTACCACCATACCATCTTTTAGAAATCTCTTTAGTTAGGAAGTCGTTAGTATTAAACTTTGACTTAGGCTTAGCTGCTGGCTCAGTGTATTGTTGCATCTGATTGATGTAGTCTAGTGCATAGTCCCCAACTAAATTAAAGGCATTATTAGTAGTATCCTTCTTACGTCCTATCCAGTTTTTATCAAACTTTCCAGTACTAGCCATACTACCTGTTGCATCAGAGAATGTACCATCACCATTCATACTAATAGTTCCATTCTCAATACCTTTAATAAACTGGTTAGCAGAGTCTCTGAATGAAACTGCTTTGTCTCCGCTAAGATTATTATTCTTTATATAGGTATCTATGTTCCTATATAGTCCAGCAACTAAATCAGCCTTATTGTACTTACCAACGCCACTTCTCTCGAATAGTTCTGGCTTAGATTGTTCTATCTTACCAGAGTTCTCAAATTTTCTTATTACTTGTGACATATACTATGTATAACAAAAAAGGAGCATATAATTAATATACGCCCCTTCTTACCTTGTTGACTAATTATCTTACTCTTACTAGTCTAGCACCTTTTCTTGCAAAAGTTGGTTCCTCTTGAGGAGCTTGTTCTTGAGCAGCACCACCTTGAGCGATTTGCATTAGGGCTTGACACACAGCCATCGCAGCTTCACAATTCTGTGTTTGAACTGCCTGAGCAGCCACTTGTAGAATCTGTTGCATTGGGTCTTGTCCACCCTCAGCAGGTGCACCACCTTCTGCTGGTGCTCCCTCAGCGGGTGCTCCTCCTGCTGGTTCAGCACCAGGTTGAGGTGCAGCACCACCTTGTTGGAATTTTTTAAATTTCTCTTCGATTTTCATAAATTAATACGTTTAAACGGTTTAACTACTTAATTTCTGCAAATATAAGCATTATAAGCAGTATTACCAAATTAAACCAAGAAATTTATGAAATTAAAGCAGAGTAAAATATATTAATCAGTTATCACATAGTACAGCTACCTCAACTTGGATTTATCAACTATAAGCAAAGTTTCATTTGCTATAGCCTTTCTTATATACCTCATCAGTGTAATAGGTTTATAAGAAGCCACGAAGGTAGTTGTGCCCACATCATCTTTATCATTCATATCAATAGGGAACTCTACTACTACATCGTCAGTCGTAATTCTGTAGTAAAGAGTTCCAGCTATTGCATGAACAAACTTTGCTTCAGCAGGAAGAGTTACTATTTCCTTTAGTGTCATACAAGATAAGTCTTAATTGTATCAGCCAGCAACTTACCATCTACATTAGCAAGCTTCGCCTTGACCAGTTTAATAGCCTCTCCCATGCACTTCTTCGGGATTTGGGGACCTGTTTCGCCATCTCCCCAACCCTTTTCCGTGATAATCGTGTAGATTGCACTAATGATTTCCTCAGGTGAGGCTTCACTCGGAAGGAAAGACTCAAGCACAAGAATCTCTTTAGATTCATTATCGGCTAAGTCTTTCCTTCCAGCTGAAATGTATTGGTCTCTACTATCCAATCTCTGTTTCACCATCTTACGAAGAATAGTAAACTCAGCTGCATCGTCTAAAGGCTTAGCACCTTTAGCAGTTTGGTACACTAAGAACTCATTCTTAATGGCTCTTAATACTTCTGTTCTCTTTACATTCTTATCAAGCATTGATTGCTTAATAAGTGCATCCATTTGCTCTCTGAGCATTTTCGTTCTCCTTTCTTATTAAATGTTTTAAATACTCATACTCTTCAATACTAATCATACCCTTTAGTCTGAGAGATGCCAGCTTCCTTAATAGAAGTTCCCTATCTAGTGAAGGGTTATTATAGATGTGCCTCAGCGGTTGTATTGGTATCATTTAGAATATGTATTGCTTGTTCAACATCTTCATCACTTAGTCCCCATTTCAACCAATCAGATTGAATGAAATAAGGTAATTGAGAGTCCAACATATCAGTATCATCGTCGAAGATTACATACCGATAAGGTTCAGTTTGCTTATCTAACCATTCTTGGATTTCGGAACCTCTATGCCTACTCCTCATATAAGGAGTTATGTCATGTATAGGTTCTTTAATTCCAACAAGGTTAAACACTTCCTGCAAATTACTATCACTTCTCCAGGTAGAAGATACAACAATCTTAGCTCCAGTAGCATCAGTAAGTCTATTTAGTCTTTCCACTGCTCTTGGGTCAATATTACAAGCATTCCAAGCTATACGCTGAGGATGCTCTTTAATCCAATCATTATATCTTTTGTCCTGAGTTCTCTCTGAGTAGAAGAGATTACTATTCATAACCCCATCTATATCTAAGAATATAAACTTATTCATGCTTTAGATATTCTTTAGTAAATTCCTTAGCCTTCAATACTATATCCTTATAGGACATGACTTCAAGCATTTTAGGATGCTGTAGGAATAGACTAGTGAAGTGTAACCTAAGACTCTCAAATCTTTCCTTTTCAGTAGGCTTCTTTACTTCGTCCATCTTCTTAGAATATTTTGAGCAGTGCCAGAGGATTCTTTACCTTTACGAATAAAGGCTATATCACGGTCTGAGTGCTCAGTCATAGCTGCATCCCTCTCCACGTCAGATGTAAATCCTCCTTGTGTGAGAGTACAACTTCTAGTCAAGTATCTAGGAGCTTTAAACATATGATATACAGTAATATCCCTAAAGAAAACCCCACAAGCAGACAAGTAGTCCTGTGCCATACGGTCTGCACCTTCACAGTCTCCTACAACGAATCTGGCTTCCTTATCAGTACAAATGACTTTACTAATGGCAGGAGCATACCACTTGGTAAACTCCTCCCATGTTAAGTCCCTATGCCCACTTATAAAGTACGTCATACTGGGTCTAAGTCAATATCCTCCATATCCAAATCTCCGTCCTCTAAGTGCATCCACTCAGCAAACTCTCTGATAATTTTATCATGGTCAAACGCCCATTGATACTTATCAATAGAATCCAATGGAATCCACCCGATAGCTTCTACTTCATCCTCTTCTCCACCTCTATCGTTACCAGTACCAACACTGATACTACCTGGCTGTGCATCAATTAGAGCGTAATATCTAAAGGATACATTCTGCCTATTTTGGGTAGGAGAGTCATTGAATTTCCAGAAGTGTAGGAAGTTAGGATTCAGTCTAACTCCAGTCTCTTCATAAACTTCTCTGATTACAGCTTCTGCTGTAGTTTCATTAAAGTCTAAGTAACCACATGGCATATTCCACATTCCTTGAAAGTCTGGAGTTCCCTCGCCTCTTTTATTAGCAAGTACGCACCACTTACCATTTAGGAATGTAAATACACATCCTGTTACAGCAATAGAACGGCTAATCCACCATTCCTTACCATTTTCGTCTAATAATGGAAAATTCTTCATATTAATAAAAGTAACTCTTTGGTTGTTCAACATTAAGGAAGTCTAGTGGGTCACCTAATAACTCACCCTTTAGATATACACCTTCATCTTGTATTGTGTAACCACCGTCATTGTTTACCCTAAGTACACCAGTAAAGGGATTTGAAGCCACAATAGTTCCAAACTGCCCATTTACAATTTGATAGAAGTTATCAGCTGTTCCAGCAATTCCTTTAAAGTTTAAATTCTCATCTATCTCTGTACTATATATGCCTAACCCGTTAGCTGATTTGTAAGCTAAGAACATTGGAACTCTGTGATTAACACACCACATAAGTTCTGAAAGCATTCCCTTAGAAATACTTTCCAATTTCTGTTGCCATGCAAATCCATCTAATACAAATACGACATAGTCTGATTGTTCCAGCTTAGAAAACTGATACTCAGTTCCCTTCTCACTGTAAACCACCTTATCTGCTCTACTTTTAACCTTTATACTTTTGACTACTTGTAATACACCAGAAGCAAAAGACCAAGGACCTGAAACATAGATTTGGCTCATTTATATAGTCCAAGTTTTCTGATTATTGAATTTACCTCATCTGTTACAAATGGTAATATAATCTTTCCATCATCAACCCACTTTCTAATAGCTGTAGAGCATATTGTAATGTCAGGAGCATAGATAACCTTTACCTCGTCATGCGGAATATCCTCACTGTTAAAGTGTGCTACATCGACCACTAAGAACTTATTATCCTTTAATATGTCTTCACCATACTGCCATCTTGGAATCTCCTTATAAGTCTCGGCAGATGTTACAATGATAAACTCACCATAAATCTCTTTTAATGCCTCAATAGTCTTATAAGTAGGTAATGGTTCTCCATTAGCGATACGATATTCAATACCATCCACAACTACTCCAGGAATATTGTCAAAGGTTTCCTTAGCCATAGTAAGTCTATACTCCCATTTAGTTTCTGTGTTCTTCCAAACACTCTTATACGCTGGAACTACTATAACCTTGTCAACAATACTAGAATTAAGTGCAGCTGTGACAATATTAACATGACCAATATGGGGTGGGTCAAAAGACCCAAAGAATATTCCTATCATCTCCTATACCTCCTACTTCTTGATTTGTAAGAAGATTTCCTCTTGTACGTTTTCTTAGACGGAGTGTATGAGGATTTGGTCTTCTTGTAGGTTGATGTATTAGAGTTCCACAAATGGCTTCTACTCGTCCTCTTAGTAGTATCCCTAACTGATATAGGGGCAACTGACTTAGTTCTCGGAGTTTGTTCTACACAGCTATTAAAGAGGAAGAACATTACCAACAAAAATAAATAATATAATTTCATACAAGAAACAAATAATAGATAATGGCTAGTACTCCGCCTATAACAAGCAGAGCTACTAGCTCATTACGTGATTTAACATTTACTAATTCTAGAATTAGCTCTAAGAAGTCAATCATACATTTCCCTTGGCACTATGATAGGACTAACTAATCTCTTGAACCTAGATTTGAAGCGTCGTCCAGTAATCTTACCTACAACATCTGGACCAAGTTCCGTAGTTAATTCGTCTTGTAGTTTATCATTCTCTGGAGAAGCCTTACAAGTAAGAGTCTGTAATACTCTATCAACGTCATAATAACTCTTAGCACCTATCTGGTCTAAGTCACTATTACTGATACCTAAACCATCAGTAGGAGTAAGAGACATTGACTTTTTAATAGCCTCACACATATCACAAATCTTCCTAGCGCCATCTGCATCCACTTCTTTCTTTATCCCACACCCATAGTAATACCCTATTAGCCACTTAGCTAATTCGTACACTTCAGTCTTCCATAGACCTTGAATTGGGTCAAAGTCACCCACATCACCATGAATAGTCCAGAATCCAAGCTGATACTCAGTTTGATTATCTGTACTCATTACTAATCCCTTATGAATTGAAGCAAGGTTGTATAGATATATCATTCTCAGCCTAGCTTGGATGTTGCCTTTAGAGATAGGTGTGCCAAGAGTACCCTCACCATCATATACAGACTGATTTACATGCTGGTACATGTTGAGAAGATTTACAACCTTGAAATCATCACAGAAAACCTGCCCAACTAATTCGGATACATCAAATTCATCACTCTTATTCTTAATGGGAAGACTTCTTCCTATTAGAGGAATACCAGTCTTCTTACTAACCTCATGGCAAATGGCAGCAACAACAGTGGAATCAATTCCCCCACTGATGCCAAGTACCATTGCCTTAAGGTTGTTCTTGGTAATGTATTTAGCTGTCTCCTCAACAAGAGTGTTGAAGACATGCTCATAATTTAATTTACTCATCTTTCTCGCCTATTAATTTAGGAGTTTCAAACATATAACCAGTTTCAAATAATATGTAGAGGTCAGATGGAACGAATCTCCTTTTCTCAAACCAATACACCTTATCTGTTAATAATATAGGAAGGGAATAATGTGAGACAGCTAAAGACTTAGCCTTATACTTCTTAAAGAAGTTATCAAACATTCTGACCATCCCAGCTTGATATTTGAGTCCAAACCCTCTGTCTGCCTCATCAAATACAAGTAGTGTCTTTTCATCCCATTCCTTTTTATTCTCTTCTATCCAGCGGGCTAATGTACTGAGATGCCTTTGTCCGTTAGATAGATTTTTAGTAGCAAATCCACCATGTTTGATTAATGCTTCTGCACTTGCACAGTTATCTAACGCACGAGGGTCATCGAACTCTGAGCTAATAAAATAAAACTTCTCAAAGTCAGTATCAATTTCAACTTTATCTTTGAAAGAATTAATACTCCCATACATTAGCTTCATGTCATAATCTGAACAGGTTCTATCGTCTACGTTATCACACTTAAAACTCCTGACAGTGTTTAACAATGTGGACTTACCACACCCATTATCACCAACAATAAGATGCCATCCCTTCTCAGAGAAGTCAAAGTTATATTCTTGATTGGCTTTAAGGGTGCGGAAATCCTCTTTAATTTTTATGTTTAAATACATAGTTCGTTCAAACAGTGTTCTACTTCTTGTTCTTGACCAGTATGTTTTCCCAAATCATCAGATAGCTTCACACAGTTAAATACAGGTTGATTCTTATTCATCTGGCAGGAAGTCAACTTCATAACAATATTGGATGGTTTATGTCCAGTATCATTAGTAAGGTTGGTTCCAATACCAAATGCACAACGGATACGCCCTCTACAATATTCTCGGATTTCAAGAGCCTTCTCGAACGTAAGAGCATTGCTAAAGATGATTGTCTTAGTAGTGGGGTCAATTCCAAGTTCTTTATAACGTGCAATAGCACTTGTTACAAACTTAAATTCATCTCCACTATCTTGACGTACACCATCAAACAGCTTAGCCTGTTTACGAGACAGATTCTTAAAGAATACAGCAGAAGTATAAGTATCACTCAATGCAATACCCAAGTCACCATCATATACCTCAACCCAGTCTTCCAATGCCATATAGTTGGCTTGTTTATAGCCATACATAGCACCGTGGAACATGAACCACTCATGCGGATGAGTTCCCATCATAGGCATTTCATATTTCATAGCCAGATAGCAGTTAGAAGTGCCAGTACAATAGATAGAACCTTCCTTAATTGCAGATACTACCTCATCCTGTACATTATAACTAAACCGTCTTCTGGTACCAAATTCAGAGAATTTTATTCCTGCAACATTCGACAACCTTAACTTAGGTTCAAGCTTCTTAATGACTTCTGACATGTCGCAGTTGTTACCTAATACACGATTACGTAGTTCGGATATAATGGCTAGAATAGGAACTTCATACAATGTTACTTTGTACAGATAGTCAGTAACAGTAATATGAAGATGTTTCTTGTCATCAAGCCATACTTGCACTTTGCCAGAGTTAAACCTGAAAGAATATAACCATTCCCAGTAGACTTGTGGAACAAATCTACAGTTAGAAGTCATATAATCAAGTTCACTATTGGTAAGACGCAACATTCCAAGATTACTTAACTCCAAGTACACCTTCTGAACAAAGTCTTCTGGATACTCTGTCAAGTCACGGTCAAAGAACTCAAATGTTCCTCTAGCTTGAGGAAATAGTTTCATGTAAGCATACGAAGTTGTAAATTTGTACAAATCCGTATCAAGAATGGATTTTACTATCATTTCTCTTTAAATTTATCAATTAATCTCTCCATTGCTAAGTCAATGAGCTGCAATGATTCTATCATTCTGTCTGTTCTCTCTTGCTTAGTAAGATTCCTGTATTCATTGAATTTAACAACAGCATCACCGAGAGTTGCAATTATAATTACCGTATTTACATAAGGCAACAACCCTAGAATTGTGAGTAAAGTAACCACTCTACTTGTCATATAGGGTCTAATGTCCTTCTTTAGATACATTCTAAATATCATGAATGTGAAGAACAAAACCGATACTGAATAAATTAATCCCATTTTAAACCACAGTTTTTAATTAAATTAGCAAGTTTATCTCCACCATCTATGGATGCAATATACTTAGTGTCTACTACAATGTTATCTTTATAGCCCATAGCTATCAAGTCACATATAGTTTCATGCACACAATAATCACCAGCTATACCAACTACTCTAATCTCATTGTCTGGGTCAGACTCAAAATCAAGTAATATGTCTGATATAACAGAAAGACTTTCTAGATTATCAAAGATACTATACTCTTCTTTGTCAGGACTATCTCCTTTAATAAAGATGTCTGTATCTTTACGATAGGCGTAGTTGCATATTACACTCCATAGTGGGGCATATATACAACTACCAGTAGTACCTTTAACACAATGTGGAGGCCATTGGCCTCCGTTCTCTTTAAAGGAGCAGTGGTTAGATGGGTGAAAGTCCTTAGTAACCATTACATAGTCACAGTCAATTTCACCGTTCTGTAATGCACTAGCAAGAGCATCCATCTTCTCTTTAGCTCCTTCTACAGCTAAAGACCCACTGATGAAATCCACCTGTGGGTCTACAATTAATAAAATCTTATCCATACTTTACTTAAAACATGCTGCTATTGCGGCAACTATTAGCAGTATTAGAAGTAACACTAATACAATACCTATAGCTAAGACTACAGGCATCCACAGTGGAGCAAGTACCCACCACCATGACCATGTTGCAACAGCAGTTGTTCCTGTTAATTTAAGAATTACAAATACTATGGCTATAGCAGTTAATAGGCTAGAGCCGCCAGATGTATAAACTACTTTTTCAGTTGGCATCCTTTTAAACATTCAAATATAGAGGTTTGTAAGAAACTACATAATCTTCATTTACTAACGATACGTTAGAGAACTTCATGCCATTAAATTCCTGTATTCCATGACATCCACTGTGAATGTGTCCGCAGAAACAATGTTTAGGTTGTTTACGCATGATTTCATCGGCTAACCATGTATTACCCGCATCTTTTCCTGCCCACGCTCCTTCATGTATCTCACCTAGCCCAAGTAGTCTAGGAGCGTCGTGAGATATAAGAATATCACAATCACTAGGCATATGAGCATACTTAGCTTCCAGACGTTCAGGCTCTCTCATGAACGCCCAATTACCAAATTGCTTACAGTAGGGAGTTCCGAAGATTTTAAACTTCTTGAACACTCCTGGCTCGATTTCATGCTCATATTCCCAAGACTTATTATGTAGATACACCAATTTGCCGTCAGTAGGCTTATGAAACATGTTGTACATATCTGGTTCCAAACCTCCATTTCTTTCAAACCAGAAGTCATGATTACCAGCTATGAATACTACATGTTTACATGGTAACCCATTAGCCCATGGAATAAACGTATTTTGAAGCCATAGCCTAGATTTAGGCATGTTTAGTTGTATATTTAACGGCATGATATCTCCACAGATGAGAAATATATCACATTCTTCAACTGCGGGAAGTACTCCATGTAAATCAGACGTAGCTCCTATTCGCATTTCTCGGCTGTATATTTAATCCGTATTTCAGTCATCTCACCATTAGCAATATCTGGAAGTGATTCAACAAAACCTACACCATAGGTAGCTCTTAAATCGAACTCTCCTATCCAAGTAGAGTCATCTGTCTCTTCATCAGAAGTATTCCATTCATCATCATATTTAACTGGAGCCACTGACCCTTCGTAAAGCCACTTATTGCCGTTGTTGTCTATACAATACCAATAACGCATAGTTACTTAATTCCAAATTCAAACTGAAGATTCATCTCAATCCGTTCACCTTTATTTAACTCAGGGAACTTAACGGTTCCTAGAAGTTTATCGAAGTCAAAATTGAAGTCTTCTTCCGACCAAAACAGACCTTCTTTTCTTGGGTCTACCCACTCACCATCATCGTCCATAATTGGTGGTTCTTCTCCAACAAACAGAAATACTTCCTCGTTAGCAGCTCCTTCTAAGTCTCTACAACACCAAAATCGTTTCATTCTTTATACCAAGTTGTGTTTAACTGTTCATCAATCTCAAATTGTAGTGGGCCTTTATCAAACGTAGTAGCTGGAATAACACAGTCTTTAAATACATCATCTGTGGCAGAAGTCCACTGATAGTCGTTATTCATTCCTTGCCAACCGCTGCCAGCTCTCTCCGGCATGTCACCATCAGTTACATGAAGGTCTCCACTTCTATTGGCAACGACCCACCACTTACCTACAGGATTAGTTATTTCCTTTCTCATCTCTAGTAAATTCAGATACGTCTTTTAAATAATCTAACAACTCCTCTTCAGTTTCAGCCAGTTCTAAAATACCAGGCCACCCTAAGACTACACTGGGCACATATACACGATACCAATCCCCGTCTATTCCTATCCAAGTGGTCAGGTCGGATGTACACATGTAAGGCTCACCTTTAGCATCCAGCTGTCTTCTTATCCCAGGATTTGGACAAGAAGGTCCCATATCTAACTCTAAAGTGTGCCCGTGAATTGTAACTACTTTAGACATATTTCAAATTTTATAGGTTCATCCTCATACGTCATATCTTCCGGAATTGGAAATCTAAATAGATTTGCAGGATGTAAATCATTAACAGCTCCCATACATTCTAAGCAGTCATACGTAGGGTCCACATTCCAGCTTTCACCGTCAAAGATAGGCGGGTTGTCATAATACCAACCCTGCCCATCTTTATCTATTGCATAGTAATAAGTCTTAATCATTACTAAGAGTCACAGTTCCCTCAAACTTGTACAATTTGTCGGAATCAGTGTAACTTACTAGGGTTGGAACATCTACAGGCTTTCCTGAATGCTTAAGAAGCCAAATATAACCATTGTGCATTAGGATGCCAATATTTCCAAGCTCGTCTATTACTAGGTCTCCTGCTTTTGGCATTTCGTCATTTCTATTCACTTCAACTTTCATTCCTTCAAGTCTCCCATTACGTTACGGTTAAGCCTGTCATCAATTCTCTCCTTACAAGCATCAAGATAAGCTTCAAGTGCAGTAACTTGTTTGGCATTTTGCTCACAAGGAAACTTCTCATTCAGCTTCTTCACTCTATCAAGTAGGATAAGAGCAAGTTGTTCTGATTGCCAACCTGGAGTTACTGTACCGTCTTCGTGCTTGTGAACAAACTGAATTGTGTCAGTAGCATCCACATACTTGGTTTTGCCATTAACAAAGCCAGCACACATTTGGGCACGGTAACGATGAGCTCCATCATCGGGAATTACTTCAATAGTTTCCTTATTACTAGGATACACCTTTAAGTCCTTAACTGGAACATACTTCTTTCTGCTACTAATAATTTTAGCCATAATACTTATTCTTTATAAATGTCCAACAATTCACTAAATTCGTTAATAGTCTCACACAAATGCTCTATGCAATTTATGAGAGCTCCTTTCTCCAGTCCTTCTAGCCATTTAAGTCTAGTTTCTGGAGTGCAATCTTCGAGACAAGTAGGAGTAGGCTTCTCCTCTCCTTCTAACTTATCGAAGATGAATATCCCACTAAGATTCCTGCGCTTCATTCACTTGCTTATTAATTATACATTTAACTTGAGCATAAGATACAGGAGTGTAATTATTATTATCAACTCCTACATCATACTGGGTTGGAAGTAAATAAGGCAGTCTAGCTGCATCAGCTCCAGCATTATTTGGGCCTGAATGTACATGTCCAAATAGCTGCCATACGGCATCCTCTGGTTTACGATATATTCCACCATAACACAGAAACGGATAGTGATTTAAGTATATACTACGAGTCTCTATCGAAATCTGCATTTGGGGGACCACTATCTCAAACTTACCCATGTAACCTTGTCTTATGTTCTTCCTATCATGGTTTCCCAATATGAGGTAAATCTTGCCTTTTAGACGAGACAAGACATTACTCCATACTGCACTACCACCTAGAGCAAAATCTCCCAAATGGAAGACCGTATCATCGTCAGAGACCACACTATTCCAGTTCTCAACTAACATATCATTCATATGGTTTACATCCTTAAATGGACGATTGCACAGATTGATAATGTTAGCATGACCAAAATGTGTATCTGACGTAAAGAATGTGTGCTCCGGGTCAAATTTAAATTTATCTGTCATCTTCCACAACAATGTTTATATTTCTTGCCACTGCCACATGGACAAGGGGCATTACGACCTATTTTAGGATAAGGTCTAACATACGGTTCTCTTCTTAGGAAGTTAGCAAGATGTTTCCTTAGCAATGCTTCTTCCTCTTTCGACAATTCCTTGTCCATGTCTAGTGCGTCTTTAGCATCCTGCATTCTGAATGTGATTAGATACTTTAAGAATAATATAAATCTGATAACTAAGTGCATCTTGTAGTCTAGGAGTTTTGCCTCTTCCTTATGAAGTTCTCGCTTATATCTCCTAGTATCTGTTCGATACTTGTAGATTCCCTTCTGCATCAATATCTATATAGTCATCCAACAGTAATCTATCTCGTAATTCAATTGCAAGTTCTCTTGCCTGCGGATGAGCATCATTTGCACATCTCAATTTCAAGAACTCTATCCATTGTTCAACAGTGCCAGTCATTATTAATTCTGTCTTTAATGCTAAAGGTAGTACATTTCTAGCTTGTTGAGCAGGCTCGCCCTCTGTCAACAATCCGAAATATGTACTTTCTGCCTCACACATAGCTTGTATCCATGCAGCTTCAGTTCGAGACAATCCTTCAGATATAGTTAAATCATAAGTATGACATAGTTCTATATTATATGAATTACCCTCGAACATATTCTTATACCAGCACGGTATTATACAATTTAATTCCTTACCAAACTTAGCCTTAGAGTAATTGCAATACCTAGTACTTTCTTGAGCGAAGCTAAATAGTCTGTGTCTACAGAACTCTCTAGCAACTCCCATATCACATATAAATCTTACAGTGACACGTTTAACGTGATATTCTGTAGGTTCACACAAGTATTGCAAGTCCTCAAGCCAACCATTTTGGAGTAATACTCTATAGTTAGTAGTTATAGCTACAAAGCCATCAGGTATACCCGGGACTGGTTGTGCTTGTACAGCTTCCGAGTACTGATTCTCATTATACTTACTCCAAAGTCTGTAAGCAATGGGATTAGAATCATCATTAGCCTTAAAGTCATATCTGAGATACACAGTACCATGCTCTAGCATAGCAGTATGTCCTCTAGCTATAATGACATTATTAATAAACTTCTTAGCACTGTCTTCTGTTATCTTGTCTTCAGACTTATAACAAGTCCTTGCACACAGTTCCATGTGTTTGAACAAACCTTCAACACCTGGCTCCTGGTTAATAAGTTCTACTTTCGGTTTGATTAGGCGCATTAAGCTTTAATTCTACTTCTTTAGATTTGCAATGAACATAATCTCTTAGTAGATGATAAGTTTTGGTACTTATCTCCATCTTCCAATCGTTAACAAACCTTACAAATTCATCATTGAAGTAAGCAACTGCGTCTAAATTAATTGCAAACCCGTCATCAGCTTCAACGAAATAAGCCATTAATAGAATTTTACTTCTTTAGAACTATATTCATCTTGTTCGGAGACAAAGTCATTATCATTGACTATCTCCTCCTGACAAGTATCTTTCTCTCTATCCCATATACATACTAGGTCGAGCATACTATCAAGATGTTTTAAACTGTAAGGTGCTCTGTGATTTTGGTCAAAGTTACTGTACACTCTCTTAAATACCTTCATTATGTCCCATTCCCGATAAAGTTCATTATCAGTATTCATGAGCATATTAAAAGTATATGATGTACCTTGCATATAGCCACCCTGGCTCAAGAATACAATGTCTTTATTCTTAGAAGCATTAGGTGGTAAACAATCAGTGATTACTAGATATAGTTGTTGATTTCTCATCTGAACAACCATTGTATTCTCTAAATCATTCAGAGTCATCGTCCCAGTTCATATAAGGGTTAGACGCGAGGTTATAGTTATAATACTTAGTATCTTCTGTAACCTCTTCTCCTACAAAGTCAGGCAGAGGAGGATTTAGAGTTGCCTGTGACAACTCGCACTCGGCAATTACTAATCCTTCATTCTCTCCTAAGAACTCATCAATTTCCCATTTGTTACCCATATGATATACTATGTAGCGTACCTTACGGATAACATTAGGACAGAACTTTAGAAGCTCCTGTGCTTCATACAATGGGATTTCCTGTTGCCATTCAAAACGACTAAGGGTTCCCTTAGCTTTAATAAATAGCCAACCATGATTGTCCCTAATAGCTATCCTAGTTTCGGAGAGAGGATTGTCTCCAAGATAACCCTGGACTATCAATCCTGCTCTTTGAGCCTGCATTTTATAGCTATTGTTTTTCACTAAATACTTTCTTTCAACTTCAATCATATTAATGTACCCAATGGTCTTCAATTGATATATCAGCACCTAAATGAGCACGTACACAAAATGGTTCGCCTCCACTTTCCATACATTTAACTAGTATATTACCTACTTCTTCAGCAATATCATCCGGTGCTTCAACATTATGTTCATCATGTACGGGAACACAATATTTAACTATAAATAGCAGATTGTTCTTCCTTAGCCAATTGAAGAACTTAATTGCAGACAATTTGAAACACATAGAACCAGCATGTTGTCATTCTGTTATCTTAGAGGCTCTTTATCCTCTAATTCTGTACCTGTTCGGTGCAGTTCGGACTATATCTTAATATGTTTTTACAAAACGTGTATAACTCCTCAAGAGACGCAGAGTTCTTCATAGCGTTAGCTTTCATACTGATGATTTGAATATTTCCCTTAACGTATCCTTTAGAATTGTCAATTCTATCAATAGATGGAGAGTAATCATAGCATTCTTTAGTTCCAAAATGGAATGGAACTTCCAACAGCGGACATTTCTCTGGAATTACTATATCAGACAGTTCCAAGTTAAATTCTAACCCCTTTCTGGCAGCACGATTTTTGGCACTGGTTAACATAGCTTGTTCTATGTTACGTTCTCTGGACGCCTTCTTCTGCTGCTGAATTTCTTCTCTATATTCTGGACATAGTTTAATTCTAAGCTTCCTGAAATAGTTCTTATCTTGTCCACCATTAATTAATGTATGCTCTTTATAGCAATCACTACACATCCAATATCTACCAGTTTTACTTTTAGCATAAGTATCAAACTTATCTACTGGTAACTCTTGTTTACATACAGGACAGATTAGTGTACCTTCAGTAACTATAGGTGTTACTTTAACTCCGTCTCTTAGTCTTCTTAACTCCTTCCTACAAGTCTTACATGTATTATCATGTCCATCTTTCATAGACGGGACTTTATAGAAGTTGTCTATAGATTGTTCTTTATTACAACGTTTGCAAATTTTAGTACTACACATAATACAATTTTTAATTATTAATTACCCTGCAAAGATAATTAATATTATGTGTAATACATAACATATTCTCCCTGTTCGTGGAACTTTACCTTCCTTACCATCTAAAGTAAGGAATCCGTGTTCTAGTCTCTACACACTTCTAAACATTACTGTTTAGGTTGGCTCGGTATTCCCATACAGTTAATCATCACGACTTGTGCTCCAGGGTTCACCGAATTAAGGGAGTTTTACTCCGACACAACTTGTGAGTTCATCGGATAGTTAATAGACTGCTTCATAGAATCAGATAACCTTCTTCTCAAATGCTGTGAGCTTGTTTTATAATAATTGTCCCCATTACGCCCTAGCATATACTTAGCTTCTGGAGACCCAAGTTCACTGTCGATTTTACACAGGTTGTCCCAGTCGTATATAAATGCCTTATGCTTAGTAATAGGATTAAGAAGGATATATCCCTTATCAAGGACATCTTCTCTCCTAAACTCCTGATATCTCTTTAGTCCAGAGAAACCAGACATATAGTTATTATATACTTCTTGAGCTCTTGCCTTAGTAAGACCGTAATTCTTCATTAAAGTGTTCCAATCTCCACCATAATTAAAACAAAATTCATACCCTTTAGCAGCATCTCTAAGAGGTTTGTATTTAGCTTTAACTTCAGATAGTGGAGTGTCATCGGGGATGTCTGTAAATACTATTCTGGCAGTTAGACTGTGTAAGTCACCACTACCATAGATAAGCTCTTCCAACATCGCCTTATCATTGGCAATGGATGCCATTAAGAAGGATTCCTGCCCTTTATAATCACAACTAATCCATTTATATCCAGTATCAGAAATGAAACATGACCTAGTAAATGGGTCATGTGGCAAATTCATTAAAGACGGGTTAGTAGCGGACAGTCGCCCAGTATCAGCTCCTAATTGAAAATAGTCTGGGTGAATCCTACCACTTACTGGATTAATCTTATCTATAAACTTCTGTCCAAAGGTATCAACTAGAATTTTAGCCTTCTTATATTCTACATAAAGAGGAACTATACTACACTTATATGCTTGTGGCTTTATCAACTTAATATCAGCAGATTTCTTCCTCTGCTTAGTTTTAGCATCAATGGTAATACAATTAAGTCCCAACATTTCAAATAGTGGAACTACTTGTTGACTACTAGACCAGTTAATGTTACACTTAGCTGAAGCATCAAATCCACTGAACAAGTCGCCTTGTAAATTCTTGGTAACATATGGGAAAGGTTTGTCATATTCATAGTGAATTAATCCGGTTTGCGGATTACAAACTCTCCTTATTTGTCCCATATGAGGGCCTACTTTGTCAAATAGTTGATTCTCATGCATAATGTCCACTTCCTCTGTGCAGGCTTTAACATAGCCTTCAGAAGATTTATGTTCATTATAATAATTTTCAACCCATTCGTTAAGCTTAGCTTCTGCTTTATTAACTTCCTCTTTATCTCGAATCATCTTCTGCTTCCATTTTACTGGGTCAAGTTTAGCTCCACAATATTCCATATAGGCAATTACTGGAGTAAACTTCATTTCAAATTCAGCAGCTTTAGTTAACTCCTTCTTCTCTAGTTCTGCATCTTGCTTCTCCTTAATCTTAGTAAGATACATAACATCACCAGCAGCATATTGTACCACTGGTATGGTTAATCCTTGAGTGATAATCTGCCCTCGAACAGTTTTATCAATATCTATACCAAGATAGTTATCAGCTGCTGCTTTTAAAGAAAGACTATGAAACTGGGGAGGATAGCCAAGATAGAGTAACTTCTCAGCAATCATTCCATCCCATACATTATAAGGAACTATTTTATGGTGATATAGAAACCTTAAATCAAATGCAATATTCCAACCTAAGAAAGTCTTAGTAGGGTCTTCAAGGACACATTTAAGCTTCTCAATTGGAATAGTTACATTGTCAACGACTATTTGGTCTTCCCCTAAACCATACTGAGTACACAGTAATGGTTTTGTATAGGGGTCTAAACCAGCAGTTTCCGAATCATATTCTACCCAACTATGTGGCATAATCATGTCTATAGCATCAGATAGAGATAATTCCTTATAAGCGTCAGTTTCAAATAGTGACCTTTGATTACTGACTAGATATATCATGAAACCTCAATATCAACAGTACTAATATCAACATCTCCTAAGCTACTAAGTGCGGCTTGTATTCTGCTCTTAATAGCTTCTATGGCTTCATCTATATCCAAATGTCCGTAATATTCATACCATGCTAATCCCTTAGCATTTATGTCAACTTTGAAGACTTTCTCTTCCACATTATAAGGAGCAAATGGGTCACGTTCTGCTCCAGCTGGTAAATTACTCATTAATTAATAGCTGTTAGAATTAATAATAAGTAATCTGTCCACAGACCTCGTCACCGAGTCTTAATCAGCTGTATCGAAATACAGCAACGTTGGGTTATCTTTCTGTATATCTATAGAATCCAGATTCCTAATAGCTAACTGTTGAGCGAACTGATTAGTATCGAACCCTATCGTTATAAGATGATAACCATGTGCAGTTGGAATTACATGTTTAACTTTGATGTCTTGTGCACCTCTACAACTATTAACAATTTCTATGATTGTGTTAAGATAGTTCTCGTCCTTACTATCAACATCCACAACCCATAGTGGCTTGTAGCCTCTAGCTCTAGTATGCCCACAAGATGAATCCCAAATGCGATATCCTTGATAGCAGTTGCCTTCTTGGATTAGTTTGGCATACTCTTGTATAGCAGTACATGCCACTTCTTCAGCATTACGTCTATTCAAGGTAATGTATGCTCTTGCATGATTACTCTGGCACAATTCAGTAATTTTAGCTCTTTCGTGCTCTAGCTGTTCCCTACTGAATATATAGTAAGTTTTAACGGTCCTATATCCGTTATTACCAGTAACACAGCCGTCTTTCTTGCGTTGTATAATTTGCAAGAAATAGAACTCATCTGAATTATTAAATTCCAGAATGTCTAGTATTTGGTCAAAATTATCTATTACCATTCTTCTCGCCTTTAATTTCGTAATACCTGTCTATAGTAATGAAGACTAGAGCTAAACAGAAACATTCTGCCATTAAAACAGGACATGTAAACAGAGCTATAAGCCCAACTATCATTCCTATTAACATCCAAGGTGCTGCCATAGCAAGCAAATTACCTATGGTAGAATCATCAAAATTACTTCTTAGCCATTTGTTCATATTGCTTATCCCTTTCTTCAATTACTGACAATGGTGATACTCCAGGTTCTAAGGTTTCAATAAGTACAAATCCATTCTCTGGTGTAATCATTGATTCTTTCTCACTTACACTACCCTTATACTTCTCACCATAGTTTCCCTCTACCTCCTTAGTAGCAGGATTGATATCTCCCCAATCTGAATGTCCTCCGATTGGTTCAACATAGTATTTCCTACCAGTCACTAATGATTGATATATAAATCTACCAGTGTCATCAGTGTTCTTTAGAAATCGTTTCTCTAAATCAGTCATTTGGAACTACATCTAAATCTGTCAAATAAAATGCATTGTCGTTTAAATCTCTTTGTACGAAGTATCCGTTAACTTCGACAGTTTCTCCTTTAAGAGTATGTATAGTTACTTCTCTGTCTCGGTCATACTTTTGGAGAATTTCAATCAGTTGTCCTACAAGTATTGCCATTAGAACTTACCCTCATTCGGTTGTAGACAAATCAAGCCTTCATTTCTCCACATCTCCACACACTTACAATTGTCTTCAAGTACGAAAGGTATATAGAACTTGCCTTTGATATTGTCCTCATACAGTTTCTTCTTACATATAGGACCAGCAGTAAAGCTCTTAACAGGACGCATGAGAAGTATGTCAGGATGCAACCAATTGTTCTCTAACCACTGTTCCGTAGCTTTACGAACTTCAGGAGTATCCTCTCTACCAGTTAGAATTATTAACTTAGCAGGATAATTATCACAGAAGTTTCTAATAAGCTCAATGACAGGAGTAATAGGCTCATCAGTAAGCATACCTTCAGCTGCACCTTCTCCGTAGAAGGGACGGCCACTAGTATTCAAACATACAGTTGCATCCATATCTACAATGATTGCTGCTGGTAGGTTAGTATCTTGAACTAATGACTTAGCTTTGGCTGCCATAATTTCTTCATGGATTATGAAGTCCTTATAACGCCTCCAAGTTTGCCTAATAACCTTCTCTCCAATTGGATTAGGTCTCATGGCATCCCGGCGAATACATTCTTCAACAGGAGTCCAAAAGTCCTTATACTCTATATCAACATGTATTCCCTTGTCCTTCTCTATATTGGCACATAGAGTTCTAATCCATTCATCCTCTTTGGGATTCAGATTCATATTATCAACTACTACATCGTAACCTTTAATCAAAGCAAACGTTATCATATTAGCTTTAGCTTCAGTAACTAGCTTCTCCCTATTAGGAACCCAGTAATCACCTAACATGTTACGAATATCATCATTGTTAAATCTTACTCTGTGCTCTGGGTCTTCGTGACACCATTGTTTAGCCCAAGTAGATTTACCTGAACCTTGAATACCTCTACAAATTATTAATACTCGCTTGTCCATAAAGATTCTTTAGAATTGAGTTTATATTCAGCAGTATCTTCCCAATCCATTATATCTTCTGTGCTTTCGTAATCAATCAGCTCATACTCCCGACTCAAAATTTCTCCATCTTCTTCATAATAGTCGTTGTCCTCTATTCTAGTAATGGCATCCTCGAAACCTTCTGCCTGAATCTTTACATGCTCTTTAAGTGCCACTCTTGCTATTGATGTTACTACAAACTCAAATGTTTCCATTAATCAATATTACATAAGACATCACTGAATCCGCTATAATCTAAATCAGTTAAAACGTCCCGTATAAACGATATATAATCTCTTGTGCTTTGCAAATCTCGTATATACTCTTTAGTGGATATTATCTCCTCTATAGATTCGGGATTACCATAACAGAATTTCTCGTATTCTGTACGTCTAGTTTCTGCTTTAGTAATGTCAGCATCAATGTCTTGAATTACTGATTCAACATCACTAATAGTGAGTTTAGTATACTTCTCCTCATTACCAGCATATGCTATATTGAGATTGTCAGAGAATCTCTGATATACCTCATTAGACCTACTAAATGATTGAAGTAGTAACTTCTCCTCCGGATGTGCCCTAGGCACTAAGTAAAATGATAAATAACTACTCATTTCTCGTTAGTTGGCTTAAGCCATAAATTGGTCTTACTAAAGATATAATCTCTAAGTCTTGGAAGGTAATCAAGATATGTTAAGGTTCTAATGGTATTGCATCTAAAACACTTAATCAGTTCCTCTCTAATTCTCTCCTCTGACACTACTGGCATTTTAGAATCATAATCATATAACACCATAGCTTGCCAAGTTGTTTGCTCTATTGTGAATCTCTTAGTAACCGCAAACCTAATGGCTCTAAGTATCCTAAGAGGGTCATCATCGAATGTTGTTACAGGGTCGAGGGGAGTTCTTATCAAAGCATTCGTTATATCATGCTTACCATAAAAGTAGTCAATGATTTCTCCAGTATCGGGGTCTTTAGCCATAGCATTGATAGTGAAATCTCTGCGTGATAAATCATCATACAGATTTCCTGGTTCTACTATAGGAGTCCTAGTACCTGGAACATATCCTACTTCCTTTCTAGCCATTACAAAGTCTGCTACACCCTGGTACTTGTATCCTTCTGGGAACTTGGCACGTATGGTATAGCATTCTGGAGTTACTAAGAAAATTTCAAACTTCTGCTCTTCTAAGTAGCTCTTTAATGCTTTGAACATCAATTGAGCTGGACTAAGCTGAGCTTCACATGGATGAATTTTGCTGTACACTGCTTCGGTAGGTACAGCTACATAGTCAACGTCCTTGTTAGTAAGACCTAGAAATTCATCTCTAATCTTACCACCTACTTCATAAAATTTAAAATCTTCCATTAATAAAAATAATCTGGTTCAACTTTCTGAATAATCTTCTTCCTGCTTCCTTTTAGACCATAGCCACTATGTTCATTGCTACGTTCGTAACAACTAAAGTATTCTAAAACTTCATGCACTAAAAGATTAAAACTGTGATTCTCGAAGTGATGCCCATCCACATCAATAGACCAACCACATCCATCTAACCACCTATATACATTTAGATGCTTACCATTAACATGATTCGGAAGGTTTGCTAATAGTGACAGATTATCCATTCTCTAATATTATAACAATTTACCAGTCATACACACAACCGATTACTTGCTTCTCTTTAACGAACTCATATAGTTCATTAATAGCTTCATCCCACGTTAGGTCAGGAAATTGGGCATACTGTGATACATTACCATCTTCATCCTTGAAATCGGCTATGTTTAAGTAGTTCATATACTTGATTGTTGAATATCTGTCAAAGTAATCATAGCTTTCCAGGAAAGCAGGAAGTTCTATCCAAGGAGCTATTGGTAATAAGTCATAGACAGTCAGCAGGTCAAGAGCTACCTCCTTAGAGATAGCTCCTTCGTCTGCCTTCTTAAATATTTCTTTAGCGAACTCAGCCTTGAACTGGTTCAATTTCTCCTTCATCGACTCTAGAGTCCGAATTTCTTTGTCTAAGTCTTCCATCATATATTAATATGAGTTTGTCAAATTCTTCATCTGTTCCTTCATAAGGAGTAATTTTATAGTTGTAGTAATCTTCCCACTCGATACTATCAACTACCTGTCTTATAGCTTCTTCAGTCATATTATGATATTCATAACCTTCTGTAGTAACTATAAACGAATCTGGAACTATACCAACTGCGATTTCGAAAGCATATGCATCAGCTGTATTGTTCATGTCTTCATCAAACAAGCTCTCTGCGTATGCAGCATATCCACTATATGTTTCGAAATCATTAATGCAAGTTATAATATACCTGTTCATTGGTCAGATTCTATATCAACTTCACCTTTATCTAATGCTTTAGATTCTGCAAATAAGAACCTATTACATTTTAACTTATATGCCCCAGACAGACCGTCTTCTATACGAATTACTATACCTTCATGTGGCACATCATTGCGACACTCCGGAAATAGTTCTTCCATGAAGAAATTCTTGTCCTCGGCTAATCTTTGTATGAAATTCTCATTCCAGTGTTCAGATACAGATATATCCGGATATAAATCCTTCGCATATCCATAATATAGTTCTGTTACCGGAGTGAGGCCCTTATCTTTACACCATTGTTGCACTTGTCTAGCACTAAATTCATACACTATTCCGTCAGGATTAGTATAAGTAATACGGTACACTCTGATACCAAAATGCACATTATACTTATATGGAGTAGTTTGAGTAGTAGGGTCGTATATTGGCATATCGTAACCATAATCATAAGCTTTACCTCCCATTGACTGAATTGCTCCTCCAGTAGGAAGCCAGCCTATAATTTCATAATAGAGAGTTAATCCTTTAGTTAGAAATGGCTGTAATACTTTATGAGCTTCTCCCCACACATCGCAGCCGTAGTAACCTTCACTAACTTCCTTATTATAATATTGGTTCTTTACAACCTTTCTAGAGGACCACAGATAGTCATATGCAGTGTCAGGCACATAGGTAAGCCAGCCAGCCACCTTGTCTTTCCACTTCAATTGCCTTTTGCATAACACATCTGCTGATATTCCAGACGTGCCATGAACTTTACTAGTAATACTAATAATGTCGTTTGGCTTAATTATCCATGGACACTTCTTAATAAGAATAGTATCGTAGTGGAATCTAAACTGATTGTCAACTAACTTGCTCAACCCTTTAGGCTGTTTACCAGTTCTAGTTTTATTGCTGGAGCCAGAAGTTCTATTCTTTACTACGTACTTCTTACAAATAAACAGGTTTCCTACCCTATCAAATTCAGTGCCGGCATCTATTCCAGTTATAGATTCGGTATGTCCAAGAGAACTTATCCATTTAGTAATGGACTCTATAGACATAATAAATCCTTCTGAAACATGGCCCTGCAACTTAATAATCTTCACTCTTCCGTTATCTTCGAAATACCCAGGTGCTGCTTCCTTGTCAGCATTCAGCTCGACATGTCTGAACTGATTATTAGCTGACAAGAAAGAATAGTCAATAGCACATCCTATAGGGAAATATACATACATTCCAGGTTCTGTATCTTTACTAACCGAAATAGTATATCCGTCTATATGAGCACATTTAAGACGCTCGCACTTAGGGTTTGGGTGTGGTGTAAAATCGTGGATTTCCACAATCTTAGCACAATAGTTAATATTGATTTTAGGTGATTGATTTAATTGCATTCAAAACTAGTCAATAATTGCTTACAGCTAATCTTCAGCTAGACTCCAATCTTGACTTAAAATGGCATCAGGAAACCACTTAGTAACAACGTAGTACTGGTTAGAACCAGCTATGGGAAGACAGATAATTTTGCCTTCCTTCATTCTGTAACGTCTCTTACTTGAGCTGATAACTGTCATACCTGCTCTCATCATAGATAGAGCTTCTCCAAAGTCAAATGTCTCGTTCATAATCTTATAAATTAAAATTAAACAATCTTGTAGGATGATTCAACATATTCGTAAAGCTCATCCAATGTGCTTATAATTTCTTTACCCTCTTCGTCATAGGCTTTTATATCTGGGTCTCCAGCCTTTTCGTAAACCCACCACATAATCCAGTCTATGCCTTCGTCAGTATAGTTCTCCTTAAATATAGCCATGGCTATACATTCAGCATTACTGACTATATCACTGTCAGCAATATCAATTCCCATTTCAGACAATTTGAAACATCTGGAGTTGATAGCTTCCAATGAATTTACTACTTCTATAAAGTTCCCTTTTACCATATTACACCTTTTAGTTGTTCTTGAATTTCATTAATAGTCTCACTGTCATAACCTCTAAGAAGGTCTCTATAGAAATCAAATACAGTTTCATATAGCTGACTTTTATCCTCCTCTGATAGAGTGTTCCCTACCAGAGAAGTCAATAAGTCTGCCACCTTAGCGCTTATAGATATTGAAGTTTTGTTAATCACAGATACATCAATGCATTAGATAGTATTTTAATTAACTCTGCATCAGAGAAATCATCTACATTTAATAGTGTTTCTCTAATAACAAAGACATCATCATCTGGTTGATAATGCTTCCGCATAATATCAATCACATCATCTTCATTCCTAATTAATGTACTTCTTTTATATGCAACGTCTGATTCGTCGCGATATTTAAAGAACTCCATTTTAGGTTCGCCTTGCTGCCTATATACTACAATGTAATTCATACTTATTCATAGTCTCGGATGCACTTAAGTACTGGTTGTAATGGTCTGCCATCGTCAGAGTAGTAGAAATACTTGACAGTAGCCATTTTACCAATAAGTTCATCCATTCTGTCTAGATATTCATACTTAAGTTCTCTAGGTCCCATAGGCTTGGCTTCAAATTCCTTACCAGCCTGAGTCTTACATATGAACACCATATCTTCAGGACGTAATCCGTCACTATAGCCAACAATCTCGAACTCGTCGTCTTGATACATTTTGACTTTAATCATGGCATTAGTACGTCCTCCATAGTTATATGGTTTGTCTGGGTCTCTAATAACTATACCTTCAAACCCTTCGCTGACATATTTATCATGAAGCTTCTGAATGTTAGTCCACCCTACTACTTCCTCTTCTGGAACTATTCTGACTTTCAAGTCATCATCATTCCAATTAGCATTAGGGTCAAAATCCACAATTCCAAGTATAGGAGCTATTTCGTCAGATATATAATTCCACCTTTCCTGTGCTGTCATATTAGCATCCATGGTATCATAGATGTAATATTCCAATTCATTGCAGCGGGATTCTCCAGATTCTAATCTTGCTGTACCACTTATATACTGCAAGCTCCGACCATGAATGTAAAGTTCACCATCGAGAACCAAATCTGGCATCTTATTAAATAACTCTATCATCTTGGGATGTGTTCTTAAATGCACTGTAGAGGCATCATAATCACCACCTCCTCGACTGGCAGATACTATCTCTCCGTCCTTTAGATAGAAAGAACATCTGACACCGTCTATCTTACGAGAACCTAGCCAGTACTTGATTTTATCAAATACCTTAGTAGCTACCTCCTCGTACTTCTTGGCTTTCATATGCTTCTTAAACCCATTTGAATCAGTAACACCTTCGCCTAAATGTTCTTCAACAAATGCTGCAACTGCCTTCGCATCCTCTATGTTAACAGAGGACGGAAGTAGCTTATAACCCTTATCTGTATACTTCTTTAGATGAGAATTATACTCTAACTTAGCCTGTTCTGCAACAGTCCTTTTGGCTTTGCCTTGAAATATCCATATCTCTGGCTGCACAGTTACTTTGCCACCATACTGATAAGTCTTTCTTCTTATAACAAAGCCATGTTGAGCGTCATCCCATTCGCAACTAATCTCGACTACTCTAGTTTTACCCTTGTTGTCTTTAGTTACTAATTTATCCATTTAAGATTTCAAAAGCCCTCATTGCACCTTCGATATAATCTGCTGCAATTGCTTCCACGGCATCGTCATGCTCATCTGCATCACATACACAAGATTTAGCATACTGTTCAGCGTCTTTCTCAATGGTTTCTACAAATTCCTCGTAATTCATAATTTGTTGTTTTATACGTCAGTGTCTAAATCATCTACAGTTAAAGGCTTATTACACTCTTGAATAAGGTTTCTAGCCAATTCATCCTGTTTAGCTTTCAATTCCTTAATCTTCTCCATAGTCTCACTCATCGCCTTCGCATGATTAGCATAGGCATTATTAAGTGTCTGGATTTCCAATCCTATGTCGGATATGGCTTTACTCTTCTCGATTACTTCTACTGTACTTATCATTTCTCACCGGTATGCCCAAATCCACCTTTACGTTCTGTTTCATCTAATCTAGCAACTTCTTCCCATTCAACCTTAGCAGCCCATCCGAAGACTAGTTGTGCAATGCGTTCCTTGTCCTCAATCCATACTGCCTCATGCCCATTATTGATAAGAATGACATGTATTTCATCTCTAAAATCTGCATCCACTAACCCAGGTGTGTTAAGCACAGTAATTCCCTTCTTAAGAGCCAATCCACTCCTAGGCTGCACTAGACATTTAGGTACTAATCCATCTTTAGGTTCTGGAAGAGCAATTCTCAGTCCAGTTGGGATAAGTGCTCTAGCTCCTGGGTCAAGACGAAGCATAGTTACTTTATTACCGTCCATCTTAGGTGATGCAAATATAACTTCGCAATCACCATAAGCTTTAATAGGATTGTCAACTGTTACTCTACTGAAGTCTGCACGTATATCCATACCTGCTGACATAGGAGTTTCATACTGGGGAAGTTTGTTATTCGATAGATTAATTACTTGAACTTTCATTGAACGTAAATGAATAAATTGAGTTTATAGTTGTGAATCTTTTATTCTCCCAATCAATCTCAATTACATTAGATGTCTTGAACCATCTATCATTCGAATTAAGTTCTAAAGGAGCACCTTCTATAAATGCTTTAGTATATCCAGACTCCTTATGACCTTCTTCAATTCTAACGTTATTGGTTCCCAACACTTTGGTGATAGTCATAAAGCCCTTCTTACCATTGGTAGCAAAGTAGTCTTGCAGCCAAGTATGTACATGATTTGCATTACATTCACCAGCTTCTGTATAGAAAGCTTTGATTAATGTATCGTTATCATCATATACAGCCAAGAAAGGATTCTCTCTAGCACTACAGCTCCCTTTAATCTTGAAAGCCTTCTTACGTTCCTTATAATGATTCACGTCATAAGTTTCAAAATTAAATACGTAACCGTTCATTGTTGATAGTGCGTCCTTAAATGCATCAGGACGTTGGCTATCATAAACATACTTAAATGTTAGCATTCAACAATATAGTATTTAGGAAATAATATTCCATCTAGTTCCAGCTCTACTTCTTGAACAACATCAAATACATCAAATATGTCATTATAGTAAGCTGCTGCCATTTCCTCATCAGTGATTCTAGTAATGGCATTATCTATCGACTGGTCAGCTAATTTGCTAGCTAACATTCTACGATAGTTATCAACGATTCTACATGCCTCGTGTTCAGTTAATATGTAGAATATCTTACCATTTATATGATATTCATATATTCCTGGCCATATGCTCTCTTCCTCTGTACAAAGAGTGTATACTTCTGGCATGTCTAGTTTATAAGCTACCATGTATAATCGTTCTGGATGTTCAAATCCTCTACATAGAGCTTCGTTTACAAAATCTGAGTAATTCATAGGTATTAAGTCAATACATAAGCATCTGTTTTAGTTCTTGATAAAGATACATATTGAAGCTGTCGTAGTTCTAATAAGTCTCTATCCAACTTAAGATTACCGGTATCTACAAACACATTATTGTAAGAGCTGCCTTGACTCCTATGTGCTGTTATAGCGTATCCATAATCAAAAGTTTGTGGCTTAATTACTCTATTATCAAATAACAGTGGTACTGGGGTTGCAAAGGACTTAGTCATGTCAAAATACTTACCCCATAAATATCCAGATTTAGTTCTATTACCCCACCTTTTCGCCTGTATAGCATCTAGCCTTATAGACTCAATCTGTTGTGCCAAAGTTTGCAGGTAGTCTGGATTTATGTCTGTTGGGTCTATTATGAATACGTCTAATAGCCGTCTATCAACGCTATCATATAATCCCAATTCGAACCCTGGAAGTCTAGTAAAATGAGGTACATTCCTAGTGGTTCTTCTAATGCTTGTAATTATATAGTCTGAAGAGTTAAAGAACATTTCTCCATTATATTCAAAGTTCTCACAACCAGTTAGAAACTCGAATTTATGATAAGGTTCATTGTCATTGTATAGTATTCTACGTATACAATCATTGAATCCTTTAACTCGCTTATTAGTATAAGCTATCAGCTTAGTATAATTTACATCATTATGTTTTATTCCATGATTAATCTTATTAGCCGCATCAACCATAAACTGCTTAGTGTCATTATAACAAATGAGAGAACCCTTCTCTCCCATTCGAGTTTCGAATTTAGATATAGGATTCTCTCTTAATGTTAATAATATTGGTGCTAATGCTGTATTCTCGTCTTGCCTAAATATCTTGGTTAGACGGACAACATTTTCATGACTAAACACTTTACTAAGACCTCCGTTCTTAACTGGGGCAATCTGTGCAACATCCCCTATAAATAAGATTTTGCACTGATGTGTTTCACAATAGTCTACAAGTAAATCATAAAGTTCATCACTAACCATAGATGCCTCATCAATGATTATTAGTCCTTTGTTTGGAATGTCTCCCATACCATCGGAATAGAACTTCAAGTCTTTATAGTCTAAATTAAATATATCCAGTTTAGGGGAAAGTGCTAGCAGTTTATGTAATGTAGTAGCTCTGTAGCCGGTAGCCATTTCAAGTACTGCTTTGGCTTTATGAGTAGGAGCACACAACTTAAAGAATCTACAACCTCTAGTACTATCTAGATATTGTACAAATTCATTCATAACAGCTGTCTTACCTACTCCTGCATAGCCAGTAAGAACTAATATCCTATCTGGACTATCTAAAAACCTAATCATTCTATCTATAGCATATAGCTGTTCGTCTGACCAAGCTATTGTACTCATAGTTCTCTATTCCAAAATCTAAAGGTAATATCCTTTAATTTAGGACCGTCATCAGTCATTATCGTTTTATATAATCTCTGATTGGTATTTGGATTATCAAGTGGTCCACATTCCTCTATGTAAGGTCCTAACTTGATGTAATCGAAATTGTACAAATCAATTTCATCTGCCAATGTAGCTCTACCACTATACCACCCAATCTTTATATCAAGTGGTACTGTTTGCTGCCATTCCATTTCTGTTTCGGCAGGAATGGTTACTTTGGGAAACCTAATTTCCTTATGAATAGTAAACTTATCAGCCGTTTTAGTGGTAGTTAACGTCCTTACTAATCCAGCATAGTGATTAATGAGCTTAGGGTCGTTATCGCCACCCATAAAGCAAATGGCAGTAATTCCCTTATTCTCATTAATAAGCTTCTCTATTCTAGTAATAGTCAGGACTTCCCCAACGTCTCCTGCCAAGTAAGAGCTATGACAGCCCTTACAATGACATGGACAATTGGATATGTTTATGGCTAGTGTAGTCTCATCAGGAATTTCCCTGAAGACTATATCGAAACCTACATATTTAAGCATGAGTGTAAAATCTTCTACTAGCTTCCTCTTGCCTTGCTTGGCTAAAGTTACTAATACGTTTCAAATAACCAATAACTCTAGTAGCATAATCAACGTTCTTACTCCCACATTTTGGACATTCTTTGAGATATCTCTTATCAATATGTCCACAATCATTACAAATAGTATTTGGAATATTAAATGTGAAATAATTAGTACCATTGACTGCTGCCACTCTCAACAAGTTACGATACTGTTCCTTACTAAGATGTTCGTCTAGATTCATGTGGAGAGCCGAACCGCCATCAAGCCATTGAACATACTCTTTACCATGCAACTTAAACTTATCAAGTATGGTAAGAGATGTGTCTTCAACTGCATAGAAATAGCTATTATAGCAATCTCTAGGAACTACATAACCTGCTTTCCTGTCCCAGTTAGCATGTTTAACCCCAAGGTTCTCTGCTGGAACAAATTCTGTGTTAAACATTAACTCCTTAGTTCTCGCTTTACGATTTTCATCACTGATAGTTTTAAGGATAGATTGCATAAACTCTCTATAAGTTGGATTATCATTAACTGGGATTCCTAAGAACTCCGCAGCCTCAATAACTCCATTAACACCTATAGTCAAATACTGCTTCTTCATATCAATGAATCCAGCTGTATATACAGTAAGCAACCCGTCTTTTAAATAGTCTTTAAGCAATTCATTATATGCTGTTTGGAACTTATGAACTTTCTTCACATTCTCACGCAAATACTCAATCATATCATACCCATTATTAACTGCATCCTGAACTAGCCTATTGATATTTAAGGTCATTACTGACTTACTACCAGTAGCAATACCACCAGCTCCAAGAGAATAACTGAATTGATTATCAGTAACCTCATTACGGAGTCTGCAACAAGAAGATAAGGAATCAGGACTATCGGACATATAGGTAAAGAATGAATGCCCTTTGCTATACATCTCTGCTGTAAAGTCTGCATACTCTTCATCAACAACATCCTCTCCGTTAGTTAGAAGCGCCATGGTCTCAACAGGGAATGTAAGAATACACTTAGTACGTTCCTCATTAAACCATTTAGCAAATTTCTTCTGCAACCAACTAAGAGATTCCCATTGAGGTTGTGTACCGTCTGGGAAATAGAACTCTCCAAAGATACCTTCAAAGTAGTTCTTATCAAAATAACTGATATTCCAGAATACTGATTGGAAGTTACGAGCAGCTGCTGGCTGATTGATTGAATATACAATCTGCTGGAACTTCTGCTCTAACGTCTTGTCAATATTTCTGTGTTTGTCAACCATTTCCTCTGGACGTTTCCAGTAATCATCACCCCACTCTTTACGAGCAAAGTAATCAAAGTACATTAGAAACTCTCCAGTTGCTACTGCACCTGCAAATTGAGAACTAATCGCAAATACCAGATTAACGAACATGCCACAGAAAGAATCCAGGTTCTTGGGTCTGGCAGACAAACCTCCAATTGGCTGTAACCCCTCCAATAGAAAGGGATACATAGTGATAGCCACGCAGTAGGGCATAATCGATGTTTCATCATGCTTATAAAGTAAATGTTGTTCCAGCATACGGATATATTCCTTAGCTAGCTCCTCTCCATATAACTCTCTGATTTTATCAGTAAGAATTGCACGATTTACCTTAATAACATCACCTTTGAACAATTCTCCATTTAAGGTTACAATGTTCTTCTCGGTAACATTAGCATTAGCATCGTATTTACTACCAGTTGCGGCATTCTTGGCTTTAGCATAGTCTTTAATGAATTGTTTCTTTTCATTTAAAGCCCTGCTCTCTGCCCTTTTACGCCTGTACAAGATGAATGCCTTAGCAACATCATAATAATCACATGCCATAAGAGCTTTCTCTAACTGGTCTTGAAGCTCCTCAACTGAAACTATGTTGTTAATATACAACTCATCTTTAATATCCTGAAGAATATCAGAATCAATTGGTTCGTTAACAGCGTTAAATGCCTTAGTAATTGCGGCATCAATCTTATTAACGTCGAAAGGTTCTACTTTTTTGTCTCTCTTAATTACTAACATTAATTAGAAGTTTAATATGTTTCTTAGTAATAGAGTCTTCTCTGCTCTATTCATCAAATCTTTACCCTTGTCATTACTAATTAGCTGCGTAAATGCATTGTACACAGTAAACATATCCACCTCATTACCCACTCCAATATAATATGAAGAATCTGGGTCCTCAAACATAGAACTATACGCCTTAGTAACAAGGTCTGTTCCTATCTTGACATCTCCATAACCTACATTATAAACCATATGCATAGCATTTCTTTGCCATTTGCCTAAGTTTAAACTTACTAAATCGTCTTCAGCTTTCCATGTAGTATTATGAAGATTCTCCAACATCAGCTTTATATCAGAAGTCTGACTTAATAAATACTCTACAGCTTTATAATTCAAGGCTTCTTCTGGATTAACTGGCTGCATTTGAAGAAATTCTGGGTCAAATACACAGAGATTTGTACATGCTCTGTTAAGTGCCCCTCTATAAATCTTGGCTACTGGCTTACGAACATCTAGTCCGTAGACCATGCCAATAACTTCATCATGATTGTCAAAGCTGCAACTCTCTGGCATTACAGCTTGAATCAATACACGATTATATGTAATATCATCTGCATTAACATCTCCATCGACTGTCCTAGTGACCTGTTTAGGCAATTCTACTTCAACTATAAAGTCTTTAGTAAACTTGGACATTCTTTCAATAAAAGGCTCTACATAGGCAGCAGTTGGTAAATATGCTCTCTTGCCTATTCTAGTAGCCTTACCATTCATGAGTTGGTCAATACTTATTTGCATTTAATTACAAGTAATATATAGTCATTGTTTCTAATAACTTGACTGCTTCCGCAAGCTTAGCTATAATTCTAATAGCTGCTCCATTACCTCCTGCCAATATATCAGCAGCAGCTAATTCCTTCATTGTTAACTTTCCATTAGATGCATCATATAACGCCAATGCATTATGTAAGGCATCAGCATTATATATTCTGTCCTTGTTCTTCTTTAAGAGCTCAAGGTACGGGTGTAATATGGAATAGCCTATTGGTTTATAATCTTCTCCATAAAACACTTTCCCATCAAACTTTATTATCCTAACCTTTCTATTGGTAAAGGCACTTGAAAACAAACTAACGGACAAATCCAAGTGGTCAGCTGGTCTGAATTTCTCTAATGGAGTTTTAACTTTACCTTTAAGGTAATATACCTCATCTTCAGACACTACTATAATACCACCATCTTTACAAAGGAACTCTTCCTTAGAGGATGTTTCATCCTTAGAGAATACCTCATCTAGAAGAGAATCAACACGTTGATTTATAGACTTGGCTTCTCCTTTACCAATAATTGGAATCTTTCCGATAGAAGTATCTATAGCTTTAGAGCAATCAATTTCTATGGTTAAACATTTCCTAAATTCCGATTCGGCTGCCTTCTGCTTAAGTCTTGCTTCCTGTAACAGACTGGTCAGTCTGTCTACTTCTAGAGTACATTCCTTATACTTGGAAGCAGAATCTATTACATGTTGGGCAAATTCCGGTGTTAAATCCATAAATTATAGTTTATTGTAACACGATACGACCATCTGTAATGTTCTTTCCATCTACAATACTATAATCACAACATGCAAGTGTATTTCCAAAATTCTTGTGAATCCATTCGGAACTTCCAAATAATGAACCAACTGACTTATAGGTAAATCTTCTACCATAAGTAGTGGCTGACTGATGTAAATCTCCTTTTACAAAGACTACATTACCAGTGATGCCCTTATTGTCCAAATATTCATTGATGAAATTCTCTGTCTTCACGTCAAGAGTTAATGGTAGATTCTTGAACATGTCTTTATTATCTTTACCATGACACATTACATAGGTAGTTTCATTAAGAGTAAACTCTCCTATGAACTTGTCAAATACTTGACATTTAACATCAAACTGTTCTAATACAGCAGCTAATGCTAAGTTAGCAGCATAACCAAAATCACCATCATGATTGGACTCGCCAACACAATAATAATACATATTGGTATGCTTTACATTCTCTATCAGAGATTTAACAAAGCTAGTCATTAACTTAATATAAGTTTGCAATTGCTCCTTATTGCTCATGTTTTGAGCCAGTTCATGACCACCTCTTGTAGTTTGTCCATTATATCCGTCAAGAGAATCTCCAAGATTGCAGATAACTATATTCTCAAACCCACCACCAATGTAATAAGCTTCAGTATATACTCTCTTTATAATCATGTCAAATCTCTTCTTCATTTCTTCTTCGTTATAAGGATTCTGATAAATAGATAGAGGAGACACTGTGGCTCCAGTATGAATATCAGACAACCATATGATTAGGTCTTTGCCGTTAGAAATTGTCGGCATACGTCCCCAGTCATACAGATTATTGAAGTCTAGCCCTTCTATAAGAGCTTTGCCGTCAGCTATTTTAGCTTTCAGTTCGGCATTCTCCATGGCATACTTCTTAAGTAGTCGCTCGTTATTCTTGATGCGTTCTGCTTCTATGCCCCTTAGGAAGTCATTCTCCTTCTCCCTTAGTTGCATATCTTTAAGCTCGTCAATAGTATTCTCCTCAATAACATGAGGAGCAAATGGTGCTGCGGCTTTAGTAATATTGAAGACTTTGAGAATCTTCTTAAACTCCTCTAGAGAATATTCAGGGAAGCTACGACTTACTTCTCTTTGTGTTATGGATGAACCATAATAAGAGTAAAGTCTATGAATCATATTCATTTCATCCCTAGTAAGACTGCCAGTAAATGGTGCTTTGTCTCTTAGCGGGATAGTGAATTGATACTTAACAATCTTACCTTCATCATTTCTGACCAATGTAATCTTGCCAGTACTAGTTTCCTCCTCTTCAGAAGATGTCACTTCTTCCAATTTAGAACGACGTATAATACCTCTCTTGCTAACCTTGTCATACAGACTCATTATCATGTCGTAGGATTCCTTGTCGATACTGCCATCAGCTATATCTTTGTTTACTACCTGTTTCTTTACCCAGAAGTAATTCTGTGGAAGACCTACTTGTTCTGCATATGCATTTAAACTAATGTTCTGTTTTAAAACTTCTTGTAAGTGATTGATTAGCTTGGTAATTGTTGTTTCTCTCATTTCTGAGTTAAAATTAGATAACCTTTCGGCGCTTATATAAAATCTAATCTCTTTTAGTTATGCACATCTGAATAAAAAGAAAAGGGACTACCTTATTCACATAAGATAATCCCTTTGATATTTAAAGTCAATAGAAGTTAAATTTTATCCTTCGACCCCAAAGCAGATGTATGTACCCATCTTAGCTGATTTTGACGGAGTGTGTTTTACTTCAAAAGCACCGTCTTCGCCTTCAACTACAGCCTTGATGTACTTGCAATAGATATCGCCAGTATAACCTTTCTTAGTGTAAAGTTCCTTAGCGATTTCTTTGGCTTTAGTTTTAGTTTCAAAGTTCAAGAACAATACTTCACCAGTTGCAGGATTGATTCCCTGATAGCCAGTTTTGTATTTACGTTTACCTTTCTCGTTCTTGATGTCACGCATAGTATAAGGACGTTCACGAGTATCAGCAGAACCTGCTTCAAATGTGATAGAACATCCGATGCCAGCAGCAAACTTAGTATGCTTAGCCAGATACTCTGCTTCAAATTCCTTCAAAGCTTTCTCTGAAATAGGTTTACCAGCTGTCTTCCATGCCTGAGTTGCATCACGAATTACTTGGAAAGGTGCTTGTGCGATTGCTTCTTGTTTAGTATAACCTTTTACTTCTACGTTCTTAAAATTTACTTGGTTTGTCATAATTAATTGGAATTTAAACATTAGTTCATTGTCATATCTCTTTGTTATTGTATTACAAAGGTACTGCTTTAATAGTAAACTACCAAACAGTTCTAATGCAAAATAATCTAAATTTAATTCTATTAATCTGACTCTCCTTCGAGAGGAAAGCGTTACAAAGATACTACATTTCTTGTAACTACACAAGTAAATTGCCAACAATTAGTGAGTTAATAAGATTTAACTATTATCGTTTGGCGGAAAGCAAAATTCATTTTTAGTCATTTGCTTCCATGTATCTCGGCTTTCCTCGTAGAACTTGTCCACGATTTCATCAGAGCGTTTCTCTATTAATCCTGCTGCCCATAACAGCTGGTGGAAACGCATATCGGGATGTTTCCTGGCTAATACTTCCAAACTATGAATTATAGCCATGTTATTCAAATATCTGTCATGTACCATAATTAAAATGGCGTTTCTGGCGTAGTAGGTTCCCAAGGAAGCTCTTTATCAAGAATTTCATTAATCTTAGCAACCATATCTTTAGCCGATTTTAAATCAAATGTCAAGAACTCGGTAGTGTTTCTCATAAAATCATCACATATAACTGCGAGACCTTTAAGAAGACCCTCCGAATTATGACTTTCTTTGCCCTGTCTAATCTTCTGGATTACTTGCCAAGTAGTTGCGTTAGGAGTTTTGTTCCTAGCTTGCTTAGTAAGAAAGCATATTAGTGATATTAAAGCGAACTTAGTTCCTATATCACAGGCCAGACATCCTAAACTGAAGTACTGCTTGTAGTATTCCTTCAAATCATTCATAGTAGGCTCATAGTATTCCATCAGCATCGTATCCATAAAGCTCGTAATATGCTACACGCCTCAACAATGTAGTAAATTCAGTAAAACCCGACAACATATGACCATTATTAACAGGAAACACTCCAGACCTAAAATCCGGAACTGTTGATACCACTAACATATTAGCCTTAAGTGTGGGCTTTGCCTTATATTCATTCTCTATGTACAATTTCAGCATCCACATATACATAGCCATTTGCCTAGCATAGTGATACTTATCAAAGCTCTCATGAAACTTAGTGAGATAATGTCCACTAGTCTTCAAGTCATTGAGAACTAATTCATTCGACTCTGGACTGTATGTAAAATTATCCAACTTAGCTTTTAGTTTGAGAACCTTACTAAGACCATTATGCTCAACAAGCACATCTATTAATAGTACAGACTCATTCTTAGAGATTGGCTTCTCTAATAAATAGTCTGGATTCAATAAGGATTGTATTTGTGGATTACATTCAACTGATACAATACATTCTCGTAGTTTGTCTCTAGATTTAGCATCAAGATAAATTGGAACCTTGTCTGCAACATATTTGCTGCCCCACTCATATGCTGTACGTTGAGCATAATAGTTCTCGCATTTTATGCGCAGAGCATCCATTTTGTCTTCATCCATTTTACCTTTATAATAGCTAATCTTGTCAGACGCTACTACTATCTCATCCTTAGTAACAACACCATTAGCTATAAATAAAGGATACAGCTCATCAGCCATGAATCCGGCTTTAGCTGTTGGTCTATCTACAGACTCTACAAGAATAAAAGACTCTGGTTGCAGTACTAATTCATGTACTGCCGAACCAAAGTACAGCGAATCGGAGTATCTTCCATCAGCACCCAGTCCTGCTAAATAAGCTTCTGGGCTACCTCCTTGTTCTGGGTTTATAAGCTTCAATCTAGAATTACTAATGTAATCAGAATAAGCTTCACTGAAATACTCCTCATCACTTATCTCAAGGAACTTGATAGTTTCAATTAGTGGTGTAATTTTAATGTCTTTAAGCATAACTCCTCATGAATTGATAAGCATCTATAATCTCATCTTTACATAAGGAGAATACTTTAAACATAGGAAAGTCAATAGTCCTTTCTGTATGCATTAATAATGCAGGCAGTCCAGAACGTTGACATTTTAGTACGTTACTTAAAGAATCGTCAATAAAGACATCCACTTTACCTTTAATCATATCAGCCTTATTACCGTGTTGGTAATACATTTGATAGACTGGTCTATCTGGGAATCCATTTCGTCTTAGCCATTCTTTAGTCCAAGTTTTATTGTTTACACGTTTAGTGCAATATAATTCCGGAACAAAATCAGGTCTGTTAACTACTTTGAGATTTAACCAGAAGTCTCTGTCCTTACTAAGAATACGTTGTACATTCCTAGTAATCATGCTATCTTCAAGCATACGTGGATTACTAGCTGTATCGAAGTACTCACAGTAAGCACCCCAAAAGTCAGCTAGACAATCGTCAATATCTAAACCTATTCTAAACATTCATTGTCATCTTGTACGACTAGAACTCTTCTATATCGTATATGTCACCAATAATTATCTCTTTGTCTTTAGCCATAGTACCTGCCAGTTCATCATAATCACCTGGAGGGTCTATGTCATAATCTGTAATGAATAAGTCAATAAACTTATCCTCAGCTTCTGTAAAGCTTCTAGCTCTTACCTTCTCTAGCCATAAATCACCGTCGTCCAGACTATAACAAGGCAGAATATAAGTGTTCATCAGCAGATATAATAATTAAATGATTCAAGATTTAGTAAGTCAAGATGTGAATATATCAAATTTGCCATAGGATATTCTAATCAAGCATTACTAAACAAAGAAAGCCACAGATTACTCCGTAGCCTTCTTAATAAGTTCATAAAAGAAATCTTTACTCATCATAACGTATTCTCCGTCAGAGCCCATGTTTACTCCCTTGTCAATCTGCTTGTTCCAGATTATTACTAAGGGTCTATCTTTACGACCACATGTTTTGATAATTTCAGCAATAGACGGTGTGTTCTTAGTACATTTACATTGTACGTAACATGGCAATTTGTCCTCGGTTTCAGCTATGTCAATTTTAGCATCGTCCAGATTCTTGGACTCACTACGAGATGACTTTAGGCCTTTATAACCAAGTCCTATCAATTCCTTAATAATCTTAAGTTCATAATTATTACCTTTACGTTTAGCATATGCACCGTTACGTTTCTTCTTCGGTTTTACTTCTTCAGTGTTCTCCATGCCCTTTCAATTAAATTAAGTGTCTTCTCTCTACCATATTTAGCATGAAAGTCAGATATATCTTTAGCTCCATAAGACCTAGGAATGAAGATGCAGTCTATGTTAAACTTCTTTCTTATCTGGTTCATGTTATGAATGCCAGGCAAGTCGTTATCATAGAATACAACTATCTTCTTAAATCTTTTACTCAACTTCTCGAATTGAGATTCAGTTAAGAATAAATTCTCTGAATTAGGAGCTATTGCAGTAATTCCTAAAGAATATAGACACATAACGTCTTTCATACTCTTAGTAACTACTAACAAATCGCCTTCTGCCGGAAGCTGATGTGCTCCCTGTAACATGATAGACTTCCAGTTAGATAGAAACCGTGTAGTTCCTCTTTCTCTAAATGGAAAGTAGATTCTCCATAACTCAACCCCTTTATCGTTCTTACCACGATAATAGCCAAACATGGGATTCTGTGGACCAGTAGTGGCATAATAACTGCCATTTAAATAGACAGCCTTGCAAGAATAGACTCTGAATCTCTTCAGAATCTCCTTAGTAATGCCATATTGTGCCCACCACTGTAGTTCAGATTCAGTGAACTCTTGTACATCAGCTCTTATAATCGCAGGTCCATCGTCCTTAAATTCAGACTTACTTGCGACTACAGGCTTATTGTTCTTAGGTAACGTTTTATGAGTTATATAGCCAAAGTCGTTAGCAATTATTTGCAATGCCTTATAATAAGTACAACTATACTTATACATAACCACACTAATGAAATTACCATAGAACTGTCCGCTGAAGTCATTGAATATGATGTCTCCAGACGCATTCCTATAAAAGGAACACGTAGGAGAATTATCATTTCTCAACGGAGATTTAAACAACCCTTTCTTAACTGGGATTCCTAGATAATACTCAAGATAAGTTTCCTGAGTCTGCCTTTCAAGTAAATACTTCTTAGTAATTTTAGGTTCATATTCCAATACCATATTATTTCAATGTTTAATGTTTGAACCTCAAATTTACTAATTAATTATTACACTTCAAAGTCAAGGTCTGAGTTATCTGCGGCTGCATCATTAGATGCTGCAAAATCGTCAGAACTTGTACCAGGCATATCAGTAGGGCCGTTACTCTTCTGTTTATTCATCTGACTGATTTCATAGTCAGAGAAGAATACTTTGTCTCCTAACCAGTTGTTAGAGATATATGCATCACCTGCTTTACTGATATTGACGAAATAAGGCAGACAAGGTTCGCCTTTCTTATTAGCAATCAGCTTCAGATTAGTATGCTTATTAACTGCATCCTTAGTGATGTCGGCAAATGTCTTTACCAATTTCTCAAACTCTTCCGGAAGAGCAAAAGTTTTAGTTTTAAATGCTTCATATTTCTTAGGAGCAAGTTGTTCTCCAATATGAGCTAACATAAATTTAAACTTCTCAAAGTTGGACGGACTTTCACGTTCAACTCCATTGTTAGAGCTTACTTGTCTTACATCATCTCCCTCTTTAGGACAGAATACTGTTTCTTCATAAACACCATTCTCATTCTCGAATGAAATTCTCATGGTTTTGTACACTGCGTCAGGGTCTTTCTTACCCTTAAACTCATTAAATGTTATTCCCTTGAAGATAACATCGTGGATTTCCCATGGTTTCAGTCTTGGTTTAATAGATGATGTACCGTTCGTGTTTGTTAAGTTGAAATTCATTGACATAGTTTATAAGTATTAAAGTTCAAAAGTTAATGGGTCAATCTCTTTAGCTGACTCATCTCCAATCTCTGTGTCTAACGGCAAATCAATGTTGTCGCTTTCATCTTCTAATACCTCTATGTTATCTACTTCAGGCTCTTCCGGCCTTTCAGCATTACCAACTAATACGAAGAGGTCGTCTTGACCTTTCATCGTAGTTACTGTAAATGTATCTCCATACTGACGTAGCATGTCATTAGCTTTACCTCTACAGCTGACAGACAGACTCTTAGTAAGTTTGTTTCCACCTTTGGTTCCAAAGGCTTCATCAGTTCCTATAACGGGGAAAGTGATTCCGTCAATTTTCTGATATTTAATACTAAGTCTATCTTCCCAAGCAACTCCCATTAATTGGGCAGCTGCTTTATTAAGTATGTACTTGTTAGGGTCTAGGGTAATTTGCGGTTCAGATGTCTCTGGAACCTCTTCCTTGACTGTTCTAGTCTTTACTTCTTCTTTGACAATTTCCTGCTTTAGAGATTTATACTCTCCAGTAGCTGGGTCAAAGTCCAAAGTTAACAGCATTTTAACTATCATTCTCCGTATTCAAATTTATTGATTGTGTCAATCACCATCTTCATATTAGGTTCAACATATAAATCAGGGAAACATCCTGCGGTACTTCTACAAGTATCTGGACCAAGTGACCTTGTTCTGAATTTATAGTCAACCTCTTCATCATTTACAATCTTCTCTGCATACAGCAAATAATTAAACAGTCCATCTATATTAACAGACCTATCCAACATCTTTCCAGTAGTAAATAACTTATATTTAGGGTCATAGTCGTTACCGTCATTTACAATATGAGATATGAACACTACAATTAAATCCTCTCTAAGAGTCATAGCTTTCATTATTAAATCATAATAGTGCTTTGCAAAGTCAATATGCTTGTCATATCCTTTCTCTGCACTTCTAGACATCACCTCTTGTGAAAGAAGATAATTACTATCATCAATTACTAAGACCTTAATCTCCGGCATTTTAACATTAACTACATTCATGATGTTCATCACTTTGGCAAATTCATTACTGAAATACCAATTTCCGACATAGTTCTTGTCTTTGTCCTGAGTTAGCTTCTTGTAATTCTTCCTAAATCCTGGAATTGATAATTGTTTAGGAGTACAGCTAATAATAAATGTCTCCTTTGGGTTTAAATACTGTAGGGAACTAGACTTACCACTTCCCGAAAATCCTCCAAGTCCTATAATTTGGCTCATTAAATCATAATGTTATGGTTACGCGTAAATCATCTTTCTTAGTTCGTTCTATCTCGACTTCCCTGTCTGGGAAATCAATAATAGTCCAATCTGGATTCTTATACTTGTCATAATCATTGATTTCGGATGCAGACGGAAGCTCTTTAAAGATACCGCATCTACCATAAAATCCTACACCAATGGCTACATCAGACGCACCAAATCTATTCTTAAGAACCAATAATGACCTGAAACCATCCTTTAGCTCTTTAATGCAATATCCTCTATATGTAGACAATTTGCTTCTAAATGGATTAAATAATACCAATACTACATTGGCATCTTCACTCGGAGAACCACTCTCTTTTAAATCTGACAAATCAGGTTCTTGCAAGCCTTGTTTTAGTCGTTCTGCATTATTAGCATTTCTATTGAACTGCATGATATTGATTGGAGATATCTTACATTTATTTCTAAATGAGACACCATATGCTGATATGGTATCAATCTCCTCCTTCTTGCTCCGACCTAACTGCGGTCTTACTAGACCTAAGTGGTCAGTAATTACTGCGATAATTTGTTTCGGATTATTAAGTTCATAAGTATCTTCATCAACAAAGGTTCCAAATTTCTTTAAATCCTCTATGATTAGAGACTTATACTTCTCTGAATTAAGAGTGCCGTCATGTATTATTAGTCTGTCCTCTATAGATTCTAGCCATGGAATACATTCCTGTACTAACTCATAATCCTCATCAGAGAGTGTAGAGTCCTTGCCTCTAGACAATAATTCTTTAAAAGATATTTGTTTACCATAAGTCTCATATATATGAAGAGAAAGCAATTTAGCAAGTAACTGCTCAGCACTCATCTCCAAAGAGAATATAATAAACTGAACATCCTTATCAGAATCAGAGTCCAGTAGAGCCTTATATATAAAGGAGTGAAGCACGAAACTAGTTTTACCATTACCAGTTCCTGCGGCAATTAGGTAATAGGTCTCTTGAGTTAATCCGTCAATTATATGCTCCAGCTTAGGCATTCCCAGTGATAATCCTTGATTGTCACCTTCTCTACCTCTTTTGATAAGTTCGATTAGTCTGCTAGTATATGTCATAGTTCCGTCACAGTATCAAATACTAAGTCTTCATATGTTCCATCTTTAAACTTCTCGATGCTTTCCCAAGCCTTAGATATTATAAAGTCAGCAATGTTGACATTTATCAGATTACATTTGTTCTGCTTAGCCCAATTGACTAACTCTATCACTCTTTTATGATTCTCAAGTTTCCATCCTATATTCTTGCCATATCTAAAGAACATATCTTCCAAAGTGTTAAACTTCTTAGACCAGTTCTTTAAACTATACTCCCTACCATTAATAATGACAATATCTGGGTATGCTTCCCAGAACTCTCCTCCCAGGTCTCCGGAATACTTTCTATAATTCTTAATGAAGTTTTCATTAAAGATTACAGATTCAGGGTCAAACGTCTGACCCTCTGCGGGAATTTTATACTTCTTAGTAATGACTCCCTTCACCTGTAGACTTAATAATACGTCTCTAAGGCGGGTTTTAGTTATTGGCATTCCCAGATATCGGATGAGGGAGTCTTTATGTCCCTCTTCTGGTTGTGCCAAGAATAGCAACTCAATCATTAACAACTCCTCAGCAGTAAGCCTATACTGCTCCATTATTAACAACTGATTCTCTATTGTTAAACTTAATTTCTCCAAGCGTATTGATTAATAAGTAAATAACTTACTAATCTATCAGCTGTGATACTTTGTTATTCTGATTTCTCAGTGTCCTCAATCACATAAGCTTCGCCTGCTACTTCGTAAGGAGCTATAAACTCTTTAAAGAGTTCTGTCTGCCTTGCTACCATAGCCTTGACGTCATAGATTCCACCTTCAAATTTAATTTCACCGTTTTCGTTGACACCACTAGCATGAATGATACTATCAAACGTGTTAGTAAGCATTACAAGTTCAAGCAATCTTTCAGTTGTCATGTAATTTTGACCGTTAAGGATTACAAAGATACGATAATCTTGTTACATTTCAAAACGAATCTACTTAAATTTCAGGCTCGTAATAAGACTTTGCACATCTAGAGGGCTACGCTCTAAATGCACAGACATCATGCAAATACGATGCTCTGAATGCTTCTCTAACAGCTCTAATAGCTTAACAGCATCAACATCAGTAGATACTGTTGAAGTTCTATTAGGCTGCCCTTCAGCACCTATGTTGCAATATAACACTCTAAACATTAGAACCTAAATATCATTTTAGTTTCTTTGTTCTTCTTAGGAGTAAATTCTCGCCCTTCTAGTAGATTTAATAAATCAGAATCGGCTATAGTGATATAATCCTTACTACCAGTACTCTTGCGAAACCATTCTTCTTCAACAGTTCCCTTGATTACTAAAGTAAAGACTTCCGCTACTTTATTCTCTGCCTTTCTAATAACTCTACCTATTCTCTGCGTCTTAGACGTAGGACTGGAATCATATCCAAGAATAACGGCTACTGACAGTCCTGGTATGTCAGCTCCTTCATCTAACATCTTAGAAGTATTAAGTACTCCCACAGATGCTGATTTAAACTCCTCTAAAGTCATCCTTCCCTTCTTCTTAGTTTCTTTACTAGATAGTACCTTACCATACTTGATTTGTTCGGCAATCTTGATTGTCTTACTAAAAGTAATACATTTCTTGTCTTGCCTATGCTCAAGTATCATATTTGTAAGTTCTATCTTTTTAGGATGTTCATAAATGAACTTCTTCCTTGCCTGTAAAGTCCTATTGAAACCCATAGCATGAATTAGAATGGTCTTATTAAGAGCTTTCCATTCATCTGGTTTCTTGTCAAAGTCAGGAAGCATAATTTTAGCTAGCTCAATTCTCTTCTGCCATTTAGTAGCACAAGCCATAGCAAGTGTAAAATCATGACCGAAGAAAGCAAAATGCTCATAAAACTCTCTATTTAACTCATAGTATTTGTCTAGATTGTCTACTTCTACCATGACTTTGTATTCCCTATAAGGAGATAACCAGCCTCTAGCAGTAGCTTCACTAACATCTACTCTATCAACTACTGGACAATACTTCTTGATATAACTATCCTTACCGTCTAGTCGTTCCATAGTTGCAGTTAAACCTAGAATTATTTTATACTTGACTACTTCAAATACCTTTCCAAACAGGTCGGAAGCATATTTATGACATTCATCAAGTACTAGCAAATCACATGTCCACTCATGTTTCACAACAGAGTTTATTATTAGTACCTCGTACACCATTGGGACTTGCTGCTCTGTTAAATCACTAAGCCATTGTCTCTGTAGTGCATCAGTAGGTACTACTATTATAATTCTTCTACCAGGATTCTTAGCCAAGAATCTTTTCATACACATAATGGCAGTTCTAGTCTTACCGAAACCGGTACAATAGACTAAAGAACCACGCAACTTATTATCTACCCAACGTTGAACACCAATTGCTTGGCGTTCATCTCTGCTTACGTTTCCGAATAAGTCTGCCACTTGTTATAGGCTAAGCCCTTAATTAATAACTCATTTGAATCTATTACCTTGAACCCTGTTATTTAATATTAGTAAATTCTCACAAGTTACGTTAAGTAGCTTATACCTACTACATAGTAATCTGGATTAACTGTGGTCAGCATCCAGAGTACATTATAAAGTATAGCCTTTAGCATCACATACTAATTTAATTTGGTTCTTGCGAGTTTCCCACTGAGATATATGGAACTTCACTTCATCTTCCAAAGAATACAAGATTCTATTTCTAAGAACCTTTAATTGGTCAGTAGTTAGTTCTGTATACTTCTTACTCTTCAAATTAACCATAGAACGAAGCTGTGAATAGCTAAGTCCTTTAGGAGTAACATAAAGAGGCATTGTGGGCTTCAGACCTAGTCTTTCCTTCGCCACTTCAATCTTATCTCTTATCTGACCTGTCTTAGGGTCTTTCTCCACTAAGTCCTTGCTCTCTTGAGCAGTGAACCATAGACCTTGCTTGAGAATAAATGTAAGAGTAATGTGTTGTTTGTTGAACTTTCCCAGTCTGTCCAAACAACCTTCGCGTACTGTCTCTGTTGGAATGTCTCCAAACTCTTTAGGACAGCCGCACATAGTTCCTTCAATTGGATACTCTTTCGGGTCTATACCGTCCTTATTAATATCCAAGAAAGAGACTAACGCCTCTAGGAACTTAAACCTTGGCATATGCTGCTCCTGTTCTAACCAGCGCAAGAACAATTCTGCGTTACAACGCTGACGCTGGTCTTTAATAATGTCCAATAGAACATAACGACCAGGATAGTCCTTGTTAGTATTATAGAGCATAGAATCACAATGTGCATAGAAATTACGAAGTTCTTCTTCAGTACAATCAACCAAGCGTTTCTCCTCTTGTACTAAAGCTCCATTTACTTCTTGCTTACGACCCTTCCAAATGAAAGAGTTGATGTCATTATTCTTTCTATCGATAGCTGATGCCAATTTCTCTCTGAACATAGATATATCATATTAATTTTAGATAATGGTCTAATCTCGTTAATTTAGATAATCTTTTACAGTATAATCTCACCTTCTGGTGGTTTCTCATAAACAAAGTCTTCGAAATATATATCGGTATATTTATACTTCTCAAAGGAGTCAGTGATGGGATTATACCATGTGTCTTCCCCTGCATATACTTCCTTACATTTCAAATACCCGATGTCACCAACTCTTAAGAATGGACCTTCCCAGTTAGGACATCGGGTACACATTTTATATGTGCCGTTTGACAAATCTTTGAATGCATAGACTATATAACCACCAGCATCTTCCTTACTAGCTAGTAATTCAACGCGTATGGTATATTGAATCATCATTCCGAGCCCACCAGCTCATTTTGTCGTTTATTAACCCCACCGTCTTTATAATGCACACAACCATACTTGGCGAAATCACAAACACTGCGCTCAATACCTCTGAAACAGGGATATCTAGAACAGTCTTTGCAAGTTCTCTCGGGGTATTTGTACTTTACTCCATCTCTGTCCTTATCAAAACTGTCAGATAGTTTGTTCGCCATGTTCCGAATAGTAGTTTGCCAAGAATTTGCTATTTAATCAGTAAGGCTAATAATAAGCCTACACTGATAGCAAATCCTCCTATTGACAATGTAGTTAATCTCTTGTTCTTTTTGTTCATCTTAGCTATCTGCTCCCGTTGCTTACTAATAGCTTCATCATACATCTGCATTTGCAATTCTGCTCGTGCTAGTTGTTGAAGTCTTATACTATCAGTTTTAGCATAGTTAGCAGTTAGTAATTCATAAGATGTAAGCTGTTTATTGAGTTCAAACCTCTCTAGCTTAAGCTTCTTATGCTCCAGAAATATAAGGTTACTAGCCTTTAATTGCTGTGGAGTAATCACAACTAAAGAGTCATCTACCAGCTTGGGATACATATTCTGCGAAGAAAGATGCATCAGCGGCAATAGACTGATTAGTAATATCAATAAGCTCCTTTTCATACCAATTATTAATAGTGTCTATCTTACCTTTAGAATTGGTAATGACACTAATTAGACTGTCGTTAGTAATTTCTAACTTCCTTACTTCCTTATTGAGCGAGTCTATAGCTTGCTCATATTTAGTGTTGTCAGGAATAACTACTGTGTTTCTATCCTTGCAAGCCCATGCTATACCAAGGCATATAGCAGCAGCAATCACACCTCCAACGAAAGCATCCTTAAATTTCATTTCTGAGACTGATAGTAGTTATAGATATCATAGATAACATCCACTCTATCATTCTTAGAAGTTAATAAGGTATCCAAGCATGTACGTTCTTCATCAGATAGTGATGCTTCTAGTTCAACCATTTTACGTCCTTCTTCATAGATAGCCTTAGCTGTATCATATCCTTTCAGATACTTGCCAGGGCATTGTTTGAAGAATGCTACTTCCTGGTCAAGAAGAGCATTAACTACACCACGGTTAATCAATCCGGGGTCAGTACTGTACAGAGCATGATTATGTAGTTTACGAGCCTTACCAAGAGCTATTTGAACTCCCATATTCTCATCAAACTCATCTTCTGGTTGACATACAGATACGCCAATAGACAGACATTTATCACTTAAGAGTGCATCTTCATCCCAGTTCTCTGTATCTGGGTCAATTTCAGCACATACTTCTTGTGACAATGCAACCATTACGAACTTACGTTCCATGCCAGTAAAATCAACAAAACTGTCAACTCTATACTCAACTCTTTCTTTCATAAACTTGTAGATTAAATGTTTCCAAATGTAATCTCTTTAGATAAGTTAATCTGATTATAGGCAATTACTTGCGACCTAGACCATTATAGAAATCAAGTATTGCATTCTCTTTACGAAGCCAAGTAGCCTGTTCTTTAGCCATATCAAGAATAGTACGACTAATAGATTCTTCTTCTACTTGCTCTTTAACTAACATACCTTCATCCTCATCCTCTCCATTCAACCATTGGAATGTAGCCCAATCACTCTCTTTTTGAGCTTGGTCTACAATCTTATTAATACCACGAGTAGTCTCAATCTCCCTATCTACTGTGGCAGCAAAGGGCATGACTCTATCAGTGATTTCAACATTAATGGCTGGAACAGGCGGATATTGGAACAGAGCATCGTTAGTGGTTAGATATTCAAATATCCAAGAATGATGCAAATATTCTTCCTTAGCACGACCTCTCCAGTAAATACCTAGCTTTGGTAAACCCTCTACTTCAAAGTAATTGGCAAAGGTCATATACAGAGCATGGTTGGCAAGTTCGGCTGACATCTGTTTTACCAACATCTCAACCATTACAGTTGATAGTGGGCAAACACGTCTAGACTTATCAATCACCTGCTCTGTATACTTCATAGTAGGTTCAGCGCCTACGGTTTGAACTCCTTCGCTTGTCTTCTCCTGTATTGGATTTCCGTCTTTGTCTAGCATTCTCACGTTCTAACACTTTAAAATTGTTGTTCATTAAATAATCTAGGGGAGCTGCTAGCCAAGTAATATACTTAGCACATGTAATCTCATCGTCGACTTTAATAAACTGCGATTCCCTTACCTTAATAGGCTTATCAGTAGTATAGAACTTAGAACCTACACATTCTACCCTATCCTTCCTAATGAGGTATAGTTGTACTTCATATAGAAAGGAAGGATATACTGTTAGTTTAACGTCCCCAGAATGGTAGACAGTCGGGGGCGTAGGTTTTGCCATTCCAAGAATATTTAGTAACCTGGGACTTCTCTGTCTTATATTTACTTAATAAGAAAGGGATGTCAGATTGAATACATTTATGGCTAAATGTGTTCTTTGGTATAGGTTTGTTGGTCTTTGGATTCATTTTACCAGTAGTAAAGTTATCACCCTTTACATACACGACCAGAGTTCCAGGAATAGGAATAGATTTGGCAGGAGCCGGCCATTGATAGCTTGGGGCAGGGAATCGTCTATAGCGTTTCCACAACTTACGTTCTTTAGGAGTTTTACTCCACACACTTGGGTCACGTGGTGTTACAGACGGCTGTCTTAAATGCTCTGCCACCATGAAAGCATCATCGGTCAAATCCTTGATTCTTAGTCTTTTGAATCTCTCCTCTGGAGTCTCTTTGATAGTTTCCTTCTTCATTACTGATAAGTTTAATGAGTTAAATATTAGTTATTTACCACGTTTAGTATAAACTGCCCCACAGACATTACATTTATAAAGCCTGTTGTCATAATCGAACAGCGTGTGAGTAGTATCTCTACCACACCTTGCACAATTCATTAACTTAACAGATTCATACACCTTCTTCGGCTTATGAGGTGCCGTACCTTTCTTACGTGAAGCCATAGCTTAAATTCCTTTAGTTAACTCTTCTAATCTAGTTACTTCTTGTTTGTAATCTTGAATATATTCTTTCAGAGACATGGCATCTGGGTGCTTACACTCTATTCTATAATCCGCTATTCTTTGAAGACATGCAGATATGGGAAGTCCATAACCAATTACTTTAAACTCCTGACGTTCTCCGTCCTTAGATTTAATAGTCTTTAGTATAGATAGGTCCCAGAAGTGTAAATTGTCACCTACAGATTCCATTCTAAAGTCAGCTTCTTCAATAATCATACTTGATTATCCGTAAAGTTAGTATTAGTTTAATCTGATTGTTCTTCTAGCACCTTACCTATTAACCACAGATACAAAAATGGCGATATGACTGGACATGTCATCCACCAACCTACATCTTCTTCTACAACTTCCCAGAAGTATTCTTCATCTAGGTCATAATATGCAAGCATGTAGTTTAGTACAATGTTTAATAAGTAAGATACACCATATAGTGCAAGTACTATTAATATTACAATCACAATTTCTCTTTCTCTACTCTAAATTGACAACATAGTTTCTGCAACTCGAGTATGACGGGTTCTAAGGTACTAACACCCTTAACCAACACTGCTCGTTGGTCTACCGTCCTTCTGGCTAAATGGGATTGGACGCTGGAAACAGCATCTTCATATCTCTTCTTAATAAGGTCTCTGTTCTCGAAATACTTGGGAATCTTACCATGTAGATATATTAAAGCATCTAGTGCCTTAATAAGTTCCTTATGACTCATAGAAGTAGATATTCTGTCATAAATAAATACATATCTATCAACCCCGTCTGGAATGATATTTATATATTTATCAGTCTCAGTTCCTTCTCTTCCTACATGGTCTGCTAATCTCACAGTAGCAGAGAATCCATTTAATGTATAGTACTCCGAATCTCCCTTATAATTAGTAGAAGTAAACCCCTTCCTCTTTAGCCACGCTTTTAGTTTGCTCAACCCTCTCATCTTGTTTAATCTTCTTTTCCACCTTTCGAAATATCAAGTCTCCGTCAAGTGGACATCTACACTCCATAGTACAGTCACTGGCTTTAAAGTAACAGCCAAAGCACGCGCAACCACTGTCAACGATTTCCACCGGACTACCGTTTACAGTGATAAGGTCTCCTGCCTGTAAAATGGGTAGTAATTCATTGTCTTCATATTTAAACCTCTGCATATCTAAAGTTAAAAAAGAAGGGCCAAACCCAGACAATCACTAGAGTAGACCTTACCTCATTAGAAGTAAAGAATAATCTAATAACTAATCTGAATTTGACCCTAAACGGCAGTACGAATATCGTTCTGCGCGATTAACACTACATTAAATATAACGTAGCCTAAAGTCCGTTACCATAAACTGATAACAATAATGCCAATGCCTGGCATTAGGTGTGTTGCTAAAAGCAACGAAGAGGAGCCTACACCCCCCCCCTAGTGATATTCTGGCTGGAATGTCTATTCCATAACCTATCACCATACATAAGAACTATTCAAAGTAGTCTGGGAACTTATCTTTTAATATTTCAGATATGTCCACGCCAGTCAGTTCAGCCATAGATAATTCTTCCAACATTGCGTCTTCAGAATCGTCCACACTACCGTCAGCGCTATCAATAAGATTGAGCAGTAATTGAGCTTTCTCATCAGTCAGCCCGTCTTGTGCCCATTTGCTTACTACTTCTGCAAAGAACTCATCGAACTCGTAAGAAGTTTGCTCGTCTTCATCAGCGATTGCATTCTTCTTGGCAAACAGTTCTTTGATGTCTTCATCTGTAATAGTTCCGGCTTTATCATAAGCCGCGTTCAATGACTCTATAAGAGAGTCTTGTTCATCGAATGTCATTGTTGTTAACAATTAATGTTAAGAACATGTGAATAGTCTATTCACACCAACCCTCAAGGGCTTAAGATAATGTATGGTAATCAAATCACCATTACAGCAGTGGGGACTGCTTAAACAGGCATTTCACTCTCAATTATGCCTGTGGTTATGTTAGAATAAAGAAATTTACTTCTTCCAGGATATGAATAGATATTCTCCAACTAAGCCAGGATATCCTTCTTTATCAATAACCTTAACGAAGAATCGTTTATCTTCGTAGTATTTAAGGATTTCATCCTTGGCTTTAGCTACATCATCATTCAAATCCATAACAAGACTAAAGTAATTGTTCTCACTCTTAGCCTTAATAAGTTGGTCAGTAGTATCTAGAAACCTCTTAACTAGAGTTTCTTGTGTCACCACTTCATTGTAAGTGGCAACTGAATATGCCTCGTCCGCATTCATAGATTCACCTTCCAACAATTTACCAAAATTAAAGATATTCTTCATAATAACTAATAATTGGTTTGTGGTCCAGACGAGATTCAAACTCGTGACCTTCCCTTTAGGAGAGGGACGCTCTATTCTACTGAGCTACTAGACCCCTTTACGTTATACGTTAATACTCCCAGTATGTCTGCCTTTTATTTTAACAGAATTAGCATCGATTATGTACACTATCCTTATTCGTTTCAGATATTAATTTACCATTTACGTAAATTTTACGCTTGATTTGTGAGATAGTGATATTGTCCTCTTCAATGTCATAGGACTCATTATCAATAAATAACTTATTCATGATTCTTTTTATCCAGTTCATCTTCCTTCGTAATACTTAATCAGTTTATCAAATGCTTCAATCCTAGCATTGTGACCCTTCTCGTCATCGGGAGTCCACCAAAATGCCTTACCATACCTGTCTTTAGGCGCACCTAAAAACTCTCTATTGAACTCGGGGAACATGGCAACTACATCACATTCATCGTAGATGTTGATTCCTCGTTCGGTTCCAGCCATAGCATGCTCGATACAAAAGCACATTCCCCAGTATTCTGAATGGTCTTCAAACAGCTTCTTAGCTTTTAGTAAGATAGCGTGCTTATTGATTCTTTCTGTGTACCAATGGATGAGTTTATCGAAGGCTATAAGCCTGTGTTTCTTCTCATCTACGGGCCACCAAAAGACCAGCCTAGCTACTTCTTCTCGTTTGACATTACCTCCTAGAAACTCTGGGTTAAACTCCGGAATTAATGCCACTAATTCATTATAAGAGGGAGGTATTCCTTCTTTAAACACTCCGTTGAATGCTTGCTTCATATAGTGGCACATACCACCATTCTTATCACTACCTGGCTTTGTATCTTTATCGTACAAGTCTTTAGCAGTCTTTAATCTTTTAATAATTTCTAAGTTAGTCATCTCTTTCCTTATTAAGTTAGTAGTCCCAGGCAGAGTCGAACTGCCATTTCAGGTTCCGTAGACCAGCGTTCTATCCATTGAACTATGGGACCATACAGGAAGCAATTCCGATTTAACGGCCGCCCTTGCCAGTATCACGTACTGGGCTTTTCACGTGGACGGTCTGTCAGCATAACTCACAGTATTACTTACATGCTTCCTTTAAAGTTTAGCCTCTTCCAGCGCAAGAGCACTTATAGTCACTCTTCGCCATAGTACATCAAGTATAGCACCTGCTGACGCAAACCATATCTACGTGTAACCACGTTAGCTTCCGCTCTCCTGGAAAGCGCAGCATTGATACTCCTCTTGAGTTTATCGGCATCAAATAGCAAACCAGTTACTCCTACTAATCCATTAGGCTCATCAGCGCAGATGTAATCTACTGCTTCAAAGAGCTGGGCTTTAGTTTCAGAACTGTTCACCTTCTGCCATTTCTTTATTTCTTTCTCAAAGTCCATAATCAATTAAGTGCTTCAAGTTCTTTAGCTAATTCTTCCAGAGATTTGCCTTCGAGTTCAGCGTCTTGTTTCTTAGCCATAAGGTCAAGAATCTTCTGACGCTTAGCTTTCTTCTCACTTTCAAGTAGACGGTCTTCCTGTTCTTGCAACTTAACATCAATAATGTGTTTTGCAATATTGAATTTCAGTTCAAGTTCGGTAGTGTCCTTAGTCCGGGTTTTGATGAAGCTTTCAGTTTTAGACTCTTGCAATTTCTTGTTAAGAGCAATTGCAATATTGTCAAGTTGAATTAAGGGTAAATCCCACAAGTCTTCAACAGAAAGAACTCCACGTTGCGTGTTAAAACGCAATTTCATTCTAGATGCTTTCTCAAACATAATTATAGCATTAAATTGTTAATACGTTTATATTCTTCAAACACCTTGTCCTCTGATTCTTCTCCCCACATACTGTGAATGAGAACACCGTAAGCACAAGGCTGGTACACAATAGGGTCTACTGCCTTCTTAGTGATTGTAACCTCTGGATTGTTTAATTGACCAGGAGGGCAAGCTACAAATAGCTCATTTCTACCTATCTTAACAGCATCAAAGGAAACTATGTTAGGATAGCTAAAACCCTTTACATCAGCAGGAAGACCAGGATTCTTGTTAACTATACTGGACAGCCTGAGTGTGCCTTCTATATCAGGACCAACAACTATATGATTATGTGATTCTATGTATTTCTTCAGATTGTTCAACATAGTTTTGCTGTCATTATATCCATAGTTGATACCTGTAACATAATAATATGCTCCATTAGTACACTCCAACCCCAAATCAGAGAACATTGGTCCTTCACCATTAAGCTTGCGCTTAACTTTTATGATTTCTCTGATGTTGCGGTCAGGAATTACTCCAGTGTATTGTTTTAGTAGACCTTTGACAAGTTTATATTTCTTACAAACTTCATCAAATTGTTTAGAGCCAACCAAAAGAGTACTCTCTCCGAACACCTCTCTTGCACGCTTTACGAAATTAAATAGGTTCTTAGCGCGCATGGCATCCAGAGCTATCTGATTATATTCAGATATTTTAGCCTGTAATAGCCTGGCATTCTTTGAGCTACCTAGCCCAGCATCAACCAACGTGTTGTATTCTCTTACTAATGTATCTCTATTAGGAATATCAACTGATGTCTTGGAAACAGAACGTAGATATTCCTCCATACATAAAGCAAGAGCCATAGCTATGCTGGACTGAATAGTCATCACCGGCACGTCAACCACTTCTGGAGTTATAACTTCAGAATCATTGCGTTTTAGAAATCTAAACATCAGAAATTGACTTTTAAAGTTCTACTAAATGTTCCGTCCACTTTAACAATAACGGAATTACGCATAGTAGATGAGAATCCTAATCCACTCAATTGATGTTCTTGGTAAGGAGTCTTCATCTTATCAGCTAGAACCTCAAATACCTTACGGTGAGGAGTTAGCTCACTGTTAAGATATTCGTTAAAGAATCCACGAACAGGCTCCGGATTCTTGCAATCGTCCAACATAAAGAAGTAATGTTTATTGCCAATACCCTGCTCATCCCAATAATTGGGAGACATCATCATCACGTTCACCTTATGGAACTTGTTAGTATCAATATTCCATATGCCTATTGACGAATTGCTAGTACTGGGTATTAGCTCTCTTATTTGGATGCCTTTAGATTTACTGTAAGTAATCTCGGCAACCATGACATTCTCTTTATGTTTAACGGGTTTGTCATAGACAAATTGTCGAACTTCTCCGTTATATTCTATTTCCAATGTAAAGCCTGTGTCAACAGATTCTCTACAACAGAAGTTATTAACATATACGGTGTAATTGCCTTCAAGCATCTTACGTTCGTCAACCCATATGATGTTCTCAACGGGTTTACGAGTTTTGCCATATCCAGCATTTTCATCCACGTCTAGCTTACCGCCACTTTTACCAGTTCTGTTAGAATAGTAGATTTCGTTGGATGAAGGTTCAACGACATGCAAATCCAAGTCATCATAGTTAGACCACGCTAATGAACATCTTAAGAAGCCTTCAGTCTGACCACCAGCAGCTCTTACTTTCTCTTTAATAGAATCAGCTACTCCTCCATTATATGTCCAAGCAAAGTTGTTTGGCCATTTAAATAGGTTCTTAGCATCCTTATTAACAGGAGCTGTAAGAGTTACTAAGTTATTAGATAGCCTACTCTCCATTAACACTTCTATGTTAGTGGCAGTAGGTATCACATTAGCAATGAAATCATCAATGCTAATTTCAGTTAACTTGTCAAACTTCTTAGGATTGACTTTAGTGTCTGCGGCTAGTTCCTCAAATATATTTCCAGCCATTACCTTCTTGGCGTCACGATTAGCAAATATAACATTGTTAACTGTTATATCCTCTAAGGCAGCATGTCTACGAGGTAGAGAATCCATAAGACCTAGTTCCTGCACTTTCTTCTGTGCTTCCTCAATCATTCTTTTAGTAACAATTGACTTAGGTCTTTGATAGTTCTCTGGAGCCATAATACGTTCGTATGCAGTCACACAATCGTCCAGTTCAAGTCCTGATGATATATTTACCAACAATGTACCAATTGCCGTATTACGAATGCGTGCACATCCTACACGATTAAAGTTTGCCCAACACCAGTTGTCTTTCTCTTCACCAGATAACGAATCATAGTGTCTTTTATGACCCAGGAATACACTTAAGTCATTTTTAAACTGTTCTCCTCTATATAAAGCATTCTGACCTATTAAGTCCAGAACTGTTTCTATAGAATCGACAGTTAATTCCTCCAGTGCACGTTTGAATACTTCCTTAGTTGTGCGTAAAGTTCCCATTACAGCAGATATGGATTCAGTTCCTGCATATACCAACTGACTTGGCATATGATAATAGAGATGGTTCCAGGTAATTACTTTAGGACCTTGCAAACTGTCAATATAGGCATTGTTTCTATCAATTCCTAGTTCATAATCACGAGTGATAAAAACATCTACAACTGGTTTTGATTTCACTAATGCATCGAGATTTCTAGCTACAGTAGCATAAGGTTCATCCAACTGTAGGTTCTCCCACATGGTTACTACTTTATTGTCTTTAATGGCGACAACTCTACCATAATGTCTGATATAATGTTTACAATTGTTGCAATTATGAGACTGTCTCTCTTCCTCCGGAAAGGAATTAAGATAACAATCCCATAATGCATCCTTGTCTACATTAGTCAGAAAGAGCATGTCTGCACCAGCAGCTAGTCGATTAAACTGCGCATGGACTGCTCTTTTAAACTTGACAAATTCCATAATCTTATAAAGGTTTAATATTGTCGAATATATTGTCTTCGGCTTCTACTCCCCATTTAGAGTGAATCATTACCCCTATTGGAGTTACTTGAAATACAAATGGGTCATTATTGATAGGAATAATCTTCCTTTCCGGAACTGTAAACTGCATCGTTTCATTCATTTCTTCAATAGGAGCGGCAATGAATAAGTCAGCACTGCTACATTCTTTTGAATCAGCAATGTTCACGTCATGTGCCTTGGCTTTATTAAGGATATGAAAGAATGGATATGCATTCATTCTAGCCTTATTTCTACTCAAATACATAAGTCCAATATGGGAAGGTTCCTGCCTAATGAAGTACCTTCCAACCGGATAGGACATGCTATCAATAGGCATAGGGTGAGTAGCAACTTGCATACCAGTAACATACCGTAAAGGTGAACCGTTTCCGCTATAGTTAACATACTCATTTGCTTCAAGTGCTTGAGCAGTGGCCATTACCTTAGAGATTTCATCAATGTTCTCGTCAGGTACAGAACCTTTATAAGCTGATAGTCTTCCAACAACTAATCCATACTTAACATTCAGATTAATGAAATCCTCCTCCTTAAGTATCAATGAGCCAGGGAAATGTCTTTGCAAAAAGCTATAACATTTTAAGACTTTAAGGTCCTCTTCCGAAGTGATAGCATCACCTACTTCTTTAGAATTAGTAAATCCTAAAGCTTTCAGTTTGACAGCCTTATCAACTAGTTGATGATTCGGATTCAGACCCTTAATAGTCTTCATGTACTCTACAGCCATTAGAGTATAAGCTAATTGCACTTCTTGGGCTGTGAATCTCTTTGTGCCTACAGACGTATCTGTAGAAGGACTAAAATTGTTCATAATTACTTTTGTTTAACTGAACCTGGTCTGGTAGTAGCTCTCTTAAATGAATCAGATTGCTTATCCCACCAAGCCTGTCAGTCTTTAAGACGTTGTACTTTCTTCTTGTATTTCATAGGTTTATCCTATTTCGTTACTAGCATTATAAGCAAGCTTGTCGGCTTCCTTATTATGTTCATCACTTGCGTGACCTTTACACCACTCAACAGACACTACTTTATGCCTGTTCACAGCCTTATCAAGACGTTCCCACAAATCAGTATTGGCTTTCCTCTTCCACCCTTTAGTAAGAGTTCCTACAATATACATAGAATCTGTTACTATTGTAATTTCAGAAGGTTCCTTTATGGATTCCAGGGCAACTATGGCAGCCATTTGCTCCATTCGCTGATTGGTGCTGTTCTTATACATCTTACTATACTGGAATATCTTCTTGTCATCCTCTAAAATGACAAAGCCTATTCCCCCTTGATTTCTCGCAGGGGAATAGGCACCATCACAGTATATTCTGTACTTATGCGTCGGCATTAGGATTCTCAACAAAATCCTCATCATCCTCATCTTCTTCAGTTTCGGATATGACATCTTCATCAATAAGGTGCTTAACCCACATACCTAAGATAAAGATGACATAGAATTTGTCTTCCTCCTGTTTGTAGTTAACCTTGTCAGAGACTTCATTAACTACATCTAACATTGTGAACTCCTCTTTAGCCATAGCATCATCAGCTATAGCAGACATTTCTTCTACATAAGGTCTAGCCTTCTGCATTGCTTCGTCAAAACTCTTTACTAAGGCTATGCCTTCATCACCTCTAATTTGCATAGCAACAGATAGAGGTTGTTGCAATTCATTTCTAAAGAAGCCCAAATAGAAAGCTTTCTCTACATTTCCGTTCACGAAGTCATTGAAAGATTTAGCTTTCATTACTTCTTCTACTTTGAAATCAATTTCTGATACGTCTCTGATTTTGTCCATAATGTTATGATAGCAACCCACCAATCTTCTCGGCCATGGCTGTTGCTTTGTTAGAAACTGCTTCAAGGTTTGCAGCTTCAGTTTGTAATTCGATAATCTCTTGTTCTCTAGCCTCTTTCTCTGCTTGAGCTTTAGATGCTACCTCTTTAAGATTGGTAACAGCTTTCTCAAATACATCAATAATCTTAGCTGATTCTTCGGCTAGTGAGGTACTTGTTACTTTAGCCGGTTCGGCTGATTGTTTCTTTCCAAACATCTTATAGGATTAGAATTACAGGGTTCAGGGTGAGCGGCTGTCGGGAATCGAACCCAATCTATCACTTGTGCGCATACTAAAATTAGTGATGTGCCCTCCTTTACACTACAACCGCATGGAGCAGTGGTTAGAATACTAATAGTCAAACACTAATAGTCATTCCTAAAGAGGTGTTCTGCAACCACCCCACAGTCAGCGCTAAACTGCACGTCTTATTACATACGCTCAACTCTGCTTTAGTTGTCATCGCTGGACTTTATTTAACCCAGGTTCCAGCCTGGTCTATACTCGTTTCCTTTTAAGCTTACCACACTTGGAACATACTAGTAAGTATCTGTTACAATCAGTATAGCTAGTTTTTGCTATTATAGTCCATTCATGCCTACATGCTAGTTTCTCTAGCCATTTCTTGAATAGTTCTTTCATAATCAATTCGTTTTACTAATGGATATAATTGCCCATAGCCGTGATTAACTGTTATACACCTAGATGTTATAAACAGACGATAGTGAGCATTGTTAATTTCGTTAGTAAGATACTCCATAGTTACAGGAGTTACTCCGTCACTAAATGTAACAGTTATGCCCGCTTCTATATCTCCTACACTCTTAGTAAGAGCATCTAAGCTACTTTGAATTTCTGCATATCTAGGATTAGGAATCTGCTCCGTCTCTAAATGCATAAAATGCTTAGATGTTTCACCTATATAACCTCCTTTGCTACATGGAATCGGAAGATAAACCCAGTTGTTATCAAACTTAACAGCTTGTTCATAAGCATGAGTTCCAGGTCTAAAGAGTTGCTGGTACGTATCGACTTTAACTACTTCTCTAGTCCCAGGAAGTCTGCCTTGCTTGCCGTCTAACCACCACCTTATATAGTCACGAGCATCACGCACATGATATACTGGCAACTCAACTGGAGTACCATTAACCATACACCAATAATGACCTAGCAACCTCGGTCTATAAAAGTCAGAGTCTGTTCCATTGGAGTCAGGATTAGAATTGGCAAATCCATAACAGTAATCATAATAGTCTGCTGCTTTATGAGGTTTAGCAATCTTACCAAACTTGGGCAAAGCATGATTCCTGTTCTCCTTCCATTGCTTAGTACTAATGTTGTATCGACGACCTCTAGGAGTCTGCTCAACAGATTGTACTAATCCATTATCATCAACTCTAAAGAACGCCTGTCTCCACCTATAATCAGTAAAGTAGTCGTCTAGGTATTCAGTTTTGTCAGTATTCTTAATTGGCTTAATCCACTCATTCCAGGCTTTGGCTAGCTCTTTATAAGGCTTACCTACATACTTGGCTATGAATTTCACAATCCTAGATTCTTTAACGTATCCATAGCCGTGGTCCCAAGCTATATGACAACTTTTGTCTAATACCTTTCTACCATATCCTCTCTGCGCTGCCACTTCTTTAGATACTCTCAAATTGAAATCAGCATCAAAATCAGCTAGCGTCACTTTAGTAAGGTGTCTAGGATAGTAGCTTGGATTACGAGTATGCTTGCTTTTACGTTTATACTCTTTCCTATGACCAAGTTTAAGTCTTCGTTCACTCATGTTATAGTATTTTAGTTACTTTACCAAATACGGATTTGGTCCACCCATTAATCTTACCATGATTGTTGCCTATAAGAACTCCTCTATCTCCCTTAGCTTTGACTAAGTGAGTATAGTATCTACCTTTAACTTTGCAGAATACTATATCACCTACCTCTACATCGCTAAGATTTATAGGACTCAAGACATGCTCTTGGCCAGATTTGATTAGAGGAGTCATAGAGTTTCCCTTCTCTGAGGTTCTGAAGGATTTTCCTTCGGTCAATAGTCTCTCCTTGTAATGCATCGGCTTTAGACATTAAATATACAAAGTTTAATCTCTCTTCCATGGTAGAACCATTACTTATTCTTTCAAACAAGGTTAGTTCTTGCCCATTTTTGTAGTTATAGTAAGATATCAACTCATTATATCTGGCAGTTTTACTATTCAGTGAAGCTATAGTCATTGGATATCTTCTTAGCACTACTCCCCTATATAAATCAACAAGTTCACCCAATGAGTTGGCAATCTTTAATAACCTAACTACATTGGGTGAACCGTGTTTCTTGTACCTAATAGCATAACTCTCCAGAGCAGCATCCCAATCATGGAATACGTGTTGAGCTTGAGTTAAATCAATCTCAACTATTTTACACAGGAACTCTTCTATAGTCATATTAATTAGATATTGTAGGTGATGTTAACTTGTCAATTAGATTCTTCATTGCTTCTTCACCAGCAGCAAAACCTTCAGAATACCCGATTTTATATGCCTTCTCTATAGATACAGCAACAGCTTCCATGACGCTATTGCCCTCATACTGTTTCTTTAATTCTTCTAATAGTTCTTTCATAAATCCTCCTTCCTTTAATTATTAGTAGCTTGAGTGGGATTCGAACCCACACGTCCATTTCTGGACACCAGAGCTTAAATCTGGGGCGTCTACCAATTTCGCCATCAAGCCATACCCTTATACTGACATCATGACCTTGATTGTAACTACAATTATCATTCCTATAGTACTTATAGCAGCTATACTTAAGAATATCTTAACCCATTTAAAGTCACAATCCCATATAGTTAGTAACATAGCTATTAATGCAGCCACAAATGCAATGACTACAGTAATCATTAATGCTGTTTCCATATCAATCTCTTACTAAGTCTATCCAATTAATTAGGATATGATACAACCGCCTCATAATACGTAATCGCAATAAGTGTCAACAAAATCCTTAGCTTCTTTTAAACCACATTTAGCAGATTCTTTTACATGCTTAACTGCTTGCAGTTTGGAACCAGTCTGTACAAACTGTTTCATCTTAAAGAAGTCTTCACGTGACAAATCAATTGTATTATTCCAACGCTTCCTGTATGCAAGCATTGCATCACTATACTCTTGAGGATGTTCTGTCCAGGTAATTTGTTGGTCTAATATAACTGTACAAGTTCCATCAAGTATATCATATTCTCTAGATTCTACGGTGAATTTACCAGCTTCTAACACTACTATATCAGTAGGAAATGGAATCATCTCTGATGAGATTGATACTTCCTCTATTGTCTTATCATCTTTTACAAATTTTACAAACATAATCTTTAAGTATTAACTAATAATGTGGCGAGAAGGTGACTCGAACACCCAACCTTAGGGTTATTTCTTTGGACGTGTACTCTTAGCGCTAGCCAGTTGAGCTATCTCGCCATTAATAAGAACATAAAGCTCATCGTGTCTACATCGTTACCAATGCAACCTTAATACCTCCCGTTTGCTTCACTGCCGGCTAGTCTGGCTTTGTCTCCTTATGTTCTTATATATGAATAATCCGCCTGGCAGGGCTGCGAGCTGCCTTACCAATTATTGACGTCAGCTAATCTATGGAATAGCACGTCTGCTAAACTGAAATAGCCCTATAGTCATTTCTACACCTGCTCACATTTAAGTGGTGGATTACATGTTTATCGGTATTTATCGAACATGCTGTCTGATGCTTCTTCTCCCCACATAGACACGATAACAATACCTATTTTGGTAGCCCTAAATACTATTGGGTCTTCCAACCTTCTTTTACGGTCTTCTTCAGCTTTAGAGAAGATTTCTATGCGAATATTATTCTCCATAGTATCATAAGGCGCTGCAATTAGCCAAGTGTTATGGTCTAAATATGAGGTGCCAAGATGTAGGTAATCTTCCTCCTTATAACTTCCACCTATAGACCTCATGTACTGATAACCACGGTCAATACCTTTGAATACAAATGGGAATCTAGAGAAATACTCAACAAGCCGTTTGGTCATGTCCTTAGACATTCTTGAATCTATTCTCGCAGCTTCAACCCAACTGACGTAGTTAAGATTTAAAGAGTTCAAAGCGTTAGAAGCTTTTGCTATTTGTGATACATTCTCACTTGGAATGAATCCGCTGAAGGTCGATATTGGACCACAATACAAATTGTACTTCTTCAGGATTGCAAAGAAATCCTCGTAAGTTACAACCAGTGCATCAGGATACGATTCTTTAATCCAGGATGTTATTTCGTTAACCTTCTTCAGGTCTAATTTCTCTGGACCTAAAGCTGACTTATACTTCTTAGACTCGAGAATAGTCCTAAGAGTTTCTGCATTCTTAGTTCTACCTAAACCTGCTGCTTCCAACTTATCAAGCTCCTCTTTGATTTGCTCGGAATTGTCAAAGTCTTGATTGCCTTCTACGTACTTCTTATAGTACTCCATAGATGCTGTTACTAAGGCTAAACGTAACGCATCTGCACTCAATTTCTCCATACTATGATAAATGTTCTTTAATATCAATCATGTATTTTATACCTTCAATTATCACACATGCTAGCCCGCCAACGAGCATAATGAAGTATAATGCAACAATTAGTGGTTCCCAACCAGTCCCATAATCACTTCTATTAAGATTAAAGCTAAGCCTATTAGGCTTGTTATTAATAAAAGCTCTATCATAGGTTGGTTTGTCTACACGTAGTTTGAACTGATTGTCCCTACCGTCGGCTATTAGTGTAAGCTTATATACAGTATGCGTCTGTTGATTAACTGTTTCGGTATAACAGTCCTTAGCAACTACTGTAGTCCACACAGGTTTGTCAATACAGGTTTCTTTAACTAAGTTAGATTTACATCCTCCTAGTCCTACTAAGCACACCACCAGCCATATTACTATCAAAGTTGCATGTCTGAAAGTGTTAGCTGGTGGTCTCATATCAACAATTGTCGGCATCTTCTGTCAATAATTTAGTTGCCTTATCCATTCCTAACTCGTAAGCTTCAGCAATTAATACTGCCGCACTTGCTATAGAAAGCTTACCACCGTTGTCCTCTGCTATGTTAGCTGCATTTTCAAGCAGCTCACTTAAAGTTTCTACCATAATTAAATACATTTAATAGTTAATAATCTAGTAGGGTAGGTGAGACTCGAACTCACACGAGCTTAGCTCATTGGTTCCTAAGACCAACGCGGCTACCGTTACGCCACTACCCCATTGTTACTTCATCAAATTGATAAATTCATCTTCATGTCCTCTATAGTATCGCTGAAGATATGCAATATACACGGCTTCGTCCTTAACTATTTGAGGGAATTTGGATTCAAATTGTTCTACTTTCTCTTCTCCTACTATACTTACATGAAAGTCTCTAGGTGTGTTATCCACCTTAGTTGCAGACATTAATAAGACTAATAGGAATATCAATAAATGTTTCATTTAGTTGTTAATAAAAGGAGAGCGAGATTGCTCTCGCCCTCCAAGGTTTATTTGTTGTCTTTCTTCTCCGTAGAATAGTCCTTACGGTCGAGTTCCCACTGATACTCACACATCTGAGTGATTGCTTCAAGCTTCTCTGTACCCAGAACGAGTTTGAGAGCATTTACCAATCTTTCAGCCGGAGTTTCCACAACAGCTTTCTTGGATGCGAGTCCAAGTTGACGTTGATAAGATTCAACGCTAGCTTTGATATGGAACGATGTTACATGGGTTTCTTCCGTAAAGATAAGTTTGGATTTGGTTGATTCAACGATTTCAGCCATAAATGCCGGAGCAATTTCAGCTTCTTGAATGTAGTTACATACTTCACTCAAATCATCGTCGATTGTATATCCTTCTTCAGCGGTGAAGGTAGAACGGATGAATTTCTCCGCAGTTTCAGCGTCCAGGCAGTCCATAGTAATCACAGAGCCAATTCTCTTACCTCTCAAGAAGGTAGGTTCAATCAATTCAATGTGATTAGTAGTGAACAAGGTGATTACGTTCATGTCTTTGGTATCACCACCGTCCAGAGTATTCAGGATGTCTTGCATAGCAGCATCTCTGTTACCTCTAGTTACTTGGTCAATATCTTCAACAAATACGACAACACCATGACCCGAACGGTCAACAACTTTACACATGCGCAGAGTTTCTGCAAGAAGAGAAGGATTCTTCAAATACACGAATGACCAGCCGTTTGTTACAGCATCTTTAGCCAGCTTAAATGCCAGCAAGGTCTTACCTGTACCATATTTACCTTCCAGCAAACAACCATACTTCAATGGAATACCTTTAGCCAGACATTTCTCTGGATACAAGATTCTTGAGCGTAGCGGTTGCAATTCAAATTCAGTCTTCTTAGAAAGAACCATGAATTGTTTCTCGATGCCGGCAAGTGTCATGATAGTAGGTTCAGACAGATTGCTGATTTCCAGTGCTTGATTCTTGTAGATAGATTCTGATGCCAACAGCTCTTTAGTTCTGTCAACAATATCATCAATCAATGACTGGTATTTGAACTGGCATTGTCCTTTAATAAGGAGTAAATGACGGTCATTGTCATAGTTGATGTTGATTTCAGAATCCTCTCCCAATTCTTCAAGGCTGATTTTACCAAACGGAACCTTGGTACGAGAACCGTCTGCCAGAACAACGTCTACGGTATCAATATTGCTGTTTCCAGAAGGACTGTTATCCTCCTTACTAACAGCAGAACCGAAGATTTCATTGATTGCTCTGTTCAACTGATATACACCGTCCGGTTTCCAACAAAGCAGCGAGTATTTGAAACTTGCCATTTTCTTGGACTGTTTGATTTCACCTTCGATGAATCCCAGAGCATCAGCATACTTCACGTTGCTTTGGAGCACTTCAATCATTCTCTGTTTCTGAGTTTCCTCGTACTTGTTAACTCTCTGCTTAATAGCAGCTGTAGTTCCTTGCGGAATAATGTTCTTTGCCATTACTTAATTAGGTTTATTAATCTTATTTACTTCTTTAATGATTGCCTCACAATTCTCTCTTGTTGTAGTTAAACAACCAAGTTGAATAATAGAACCGTCTTGAGTGATAGTCAGGTTCTTCTCTTCGATTGTTTCCCTACATAGACCTCCTCTGATAATTCTTTTAATAAGTGGAAAGGGTAATATAGTATTCTTGCAGAATATCATATTCTTGCCTTCCACATAAATGACATCGTAGCCGTCAATGCTACCTACTACCTTACTCATTCGATTCAACTATTAACTGTGTGGGCCCGGCCGGACTTGAACCGACAACCTCCTGATTATGAGTCAGTTTCTCTAACCGATTGAGATACGGGCCCCGAACGCCCATGTTTACTCACAATTAACAGTTCTCAAAGAGTAGTGTTGTTAGTGACTTCATGATAAATTCTATTTTAAACTGAAATAATTAGTAGTTGGGCTACCAGGATTCGAACCTGGGCTACAAGAGCCAAAACCTTGTGTGACTACCACTACACCATAGCCCAGTAAAAGGAGTCCGAAGACTCCTAAACTAACTTATCGAATATCATGGGCTGTATTGACATCCATAAGTTCGCTAGCATTCCTCGCTCTGCGTCAGATGCCTCATCCCAATGTGATACGTACAATTTCTCCGTTCGTTCATTCCTATAAGGAACTTTAAATGAACGGTTAATGCGTACACTGTGTGCGAATAGGTCTTTGTCGAAATCTATAGCCCTAAGCGTCTTCTGGAAATCGTTGAACTTATTATTAGGGTCATCGACATCCCTAACAGACATTCCAGAAGGAAACGGGCCATTACCATGCCTTGTTATATAAGGACGAGTTACATAACAAGTTTGGATTTCTTTACGTATACCTGCTTTCCGCAACAGCTCGTAAGCGTTTTGTGAAGTTGTATTAGACGGAGTGCAATAAGGCATTATGCCGAATCTTTGGTCAAGCAATATTCCCTGTGAACCTTCAAACACTAGGTTGTCATAGTTTAACAAGCAATCTTCATTAACCGTACCTGTATGTAAGAAATAAGCATGTGCTAACCTACACCAGTTGTCTAGGTCTATCGAGGGATATTTACTAGACATGTTGTAATAGTTATCCACTATGGCATTTAATTTCTCACGTAGTATGTAAGGATTCATACAATCTACAACTGTTAAGCTGTATCCTGCTTTAACTCGGTCCAAACAAGCTTTAAACCCTGTACCTACAGTACCATGTCGTAAGTTCTCTTCGTTATTAACTTGGGAATAGACATCGAAGGGAATTACAACTTGGCAGTGAGGGTGATACTGAACAATGGGACGAACTCCCATTTTAGCTAAGTCTGCACCCTCTAACATAGAGGTAATTGGGTCTACAGTACAGTATTCGGACCAATACGTCGGCACTCCAAGTAAGGTTCCGCTGCCAAAGTTACTAAAGGTGTGCATCATGTCTCCATGCTTTACAGTATGTCCTACTTGATGTCCACCACTAAACCTGACTACTAATACAGACTCTCGCTTACCTATGTACTTGTTACATAAGTTGTGAACTGTCTGTCCCTTACCTTCGTCTCCAAAGAATGTTCCTAATACAATACTAATCATTTCAGTTTAATAAAATTTGTCATTACTATCAGACGGCACATCTTGCCATTCTTGACTAACAGAAGCACTAGGAGCTAAACCTTCAGCAGGCTCCTCATAGTTCTCTTTAATTGCGGTGACAATCACCTTGTCTACTTCTCCAGATGCACATGTTAATACATTCTGTCCAAGTAAAGTCTTCCAAGATTCAGCAACCCTTGAGCCATGACTGGCATTAGTAATGTGAATGTGGAATACATGGTACTGTTCCTTTGCTTTGTCAAGAGCTTCTTGACAAGTAATGGTTTTAGCACCTTTTTGATATCCTAGAACACGTTCTAAGTAACACCCCTCTACCTTATCGAGATTTGGTTCATCTCCAATAGTAAATAGGAATCCCTTAGTGTGTCTTTCAAACCAGGAATCAGTTTCAGTATGATAACCTGCCACAATATGAGCTAGTAGATAGCTTTCGCCTCTATTACCTCCTCCTCCACCTTCAATCACGAACGATTGTAAAGTGTCAAGAATTTTAGCTGTATCAGACTCAAACTGCCCAATTTGAATTGGATATCGGTCATAAACGTGGTCCCCAACTGCCATAAACATGATTTGTGGGTCACGTACACCTAGTTGAATGAGAGAGTCCATAATCTTAGGGAATTGGTCTCTAATCATTTCATAAGGTGTGTCCATCATTGAACCAGTAACGTCTAGCGCAATGATTATCGGAGTAGAGAAAGGATGTTCTTTAGAATCACGAGATTCACGAACACCCACGTTAACCATTTCTTGCCTTATCTGCGTGTTATACTGCCTAACATTGTTGTTAAGCGATGCAGCAGTATTACATGCATTAATGGCATGGCTACTAAAGAGTTCATCCCTAGTAGAGGTGTACAAACCTCTACTGCTGGCCTCTACATCATAAGCAATTCTAGAATAACTACCTGCTCCCATAAATTACTCATTTACAATTGCAGCAGCGTCATCTTTCACGTCATCCAAATTAATGGATTCTGATGCATCAGCGGGAAATTCTTCTGCATCGACTTGCATAGCTAGAGCAAGTTCAATCTTTGCAACACGCAGTTTACGTGCCAATTCATGTCTCGTTCTTACCCATTCAGCCGGATTCAGTCCTTCTCCCGGATTCAAAGAGTCTCTTGATTTAACAGCTAGGTCATTGTGTTTGTTGATTTCTCCCTGAATGCGAAGTACTTTCAACTTACAATCCTGAACAAATCTGTCTTCCTCGATTTTAGCCAATTCATACAGATTCTGCGCTCTTGCATCAAGTACACTTTGTCCACTCTTACTTAATTTCTCTTTAAAACTGCTCATTTACACTTACATTTAACATGTTAAATTCAATAAGCATCTCTGTGTGGTAATTTATAATCTAACTGTAATCATCTAGGATTACAATCGAGCCGACTGTCAGATTCGAACTGACGTGGAGTTTCCTCTCGTGATTACAAGTCACGTGCAATCAACCACTATGCGAAGTCGGCATAAACAGGAGACGATGTTACCAAGTGTGCTGACATCTCCTTCGTAAATCAAAGAAAGCGGTGCATACGGGATTCAAACCCGTGGTCTCCTCATAGACAGTGAGGCATCCTATCACTGAACGAATGCACCATGAAGCTTGCTTAACCTACCCTCTAAACCTATGCTTGGACTTGCAGTCAGTTATTCAGATATTGTCCCTTCCCGCTAGCTGAGTCATTCTCTTACTGTAATCATGTGTCCAACTCACAATTACTATTCAGATGTGCCAAATGGGACATGGCAATTCATAGAAAGTGGGTGCTAGCCGTTTCTATCCCACCATTGCGTACTACAGTGCTAGCTACCGTCTAAGCTCCTATCCCTTACGTCGCCTTAGAGTGTACATGATTATTATTGCCTAACCAGTTACCTGATTGGAAGGATTATGTACGAGGTACTGCCAACGGGATTCGAACCCGTATTTTCAGTGTGAGAGACTGATTACCTAACCCTTAGTAGATGGCAGTGTGTTAAATAGTCGTGAGTAGTTAATTGCAACTATGACAAAATTAAGATTAAAGTCAAAGACCAGCCTATTGCTATCTAGGGCAAAGTCAAAGGAATTTTGTAACTTCGCAATAGACTGACAGGGTTTGAATTAATAATACTTAATTATGCTGGAAATCGTCCCTGTATGAAATATAGAACACGATTAATTTGTCGACAATGCATCGACTAGAGTCTTTGATGCAATTCATACTACTCACGCAAAGCTATGTTAGAATCCAATGAGATTCAAGACTATAGCACCTATTTATCTGGATTGGAAATCTTAGTTAGCAATTCATAAGTTGCTTGTAACTCATTAGGAATTACTATCTTAAGTTCCAATAGTTTCTTACGTTCTTCAACTTTCCAAGTTTCACATTGTTGAGACAGGGTTTTGGCATCCAAATTGAATCTATCAACAGCTTGTTTATAAGCCTGATTGACTTCATATTCAGAATCCTTTACCATTTTATCAATCTTAAACTTAATCTTATTAAGTCTGGCTGATATGTCTCTGTGTTTCTGCTGTAATGCAAAGAATGTATTCTCTACCTTATCGCTACTAACAGACGGGTCATACGAGTACACGATTGTGTCAGTACCAGAACCTTCAACTTTAGTAGGATTAGTATAGGCATCCATTAAAGCTCTACGGGCGTTTGCAAACGGACGCATTGGATGAATATACTTACCAATAGCAGATGCTTCTGCTTCTAGTCTGTAATATTCCATACGTTCTGCAATGCTCAATGAAGCAATTGCTTCCTCTTCGGTAAGGATATGACCCTTAATCGGGGTGTCCAACTTGAATCCAGCTACGTCTGTAGCATATAAATCCCATGTGTACCTGTTAATAATTTCAAGTTCTTCTTCTCTAGCCTTAATAGCTTCACGAATCCATGCACAGAAGGCATTCATATTAGCAACTTCTTGAAGTAATGTGGGCACATTATCAAGATATGCCTCATTTCTACCTGTCTTCACAGTCCTAGAGTTACCTCCACTTAGCAAGCTAATATTGACATTCACAAACCCTACAGAATCTAAAGCTTGTCTATTAGATTCTACTGTTTCCTTAGCTATATTAGCCAGGTGATTGGCAGAAGTTTGGGTTAGTCCCTTCTCGCCAAAGAATACTTTGTTACATTCTTTCATAAGCTGTAATTATTAATTCATTACTAATGCACTGGATAGGGGATTCGAACCCCTGTTTACGCATAGAAAGTGCGTCGACCTAAACCACTAGTCGAATCCAGTATACCTCATTAAGCCTTCCAGAATACAAACTTATTGCCTTCTGGACATCTTATATACTTCACATCAAAACCATTCTCTCGATATAGAGGTTCTACATCTAACCAATGGTTCTTAATTACTTCTTCTTCAGTTAAACCTTCAGATGCTACATAGGCTATTACATCTGATTGCTTAAATTCAGAAGCTTTACCACTCCAGTTCTTAACTATTAAAGTATTAAAAGCTAAGATAACTGCATCAGGAATAGATTTTAAATCTATACTCCTCAATTCTCTTGAATTTAATACCTTCACCATAATTCTAATAATTAGGTTAATAATGATTTTCGCAAACTCTTATTAGCCAGCGCGGAGAGTGCTGGATTCGAACCAGCGGAACCCTTTTGAGGTTCGGTCCCTTAGCAGGGGACTGGTTTAAGCCACTCACCCAACTCTCCAATCCACAGAAGACTTATTTATGCTATATCAATCGCTTATGATTACCTTAGTGCTGTAAGTCTTCTTAGAAATTCACTGTAAAAGGATTACTTTACAGGAGGAAAATTATCACCTTTAGCTGGTGATTCTTCCGGCTTCTTGCCAGTGATTATTTGCTTAAGCGAATCTGCAATAGGCAAATTACGGGCAATCTCCAAGCTAGGAGCAAGATTCTTAGCCATATTAGCCATGAACTGCCCAGCAGTATTGGAGTCACCATACACAGTAACATTACCAAGCTGGATATGTTCAAACACCTTAGCGTTGGCTTCAGCAACTTCTTTCCACCTGTCGGTCATTGCATATTGAACGATTGCTTCAGGATGCATACCTGATTTAATCATATGTTCAACTGCAAGAGCCGGAGCCATTTCCATTGCCTGTTTCTGTTCAGCTTCTGCCATTAAAGATGCTTTCTTACCTTCAGCTTCGGCAAGAAGTTTCTTCTTAGTACCTTCAGCTTCTGCTTCCAGTTGCATCTTAGTAGCATTTGCTTTAGCTTCTGCTGCTTTCAAGATTTTAGCTGCTTCCGCTTCTGCTTCAAGAATGGCTACACTCTTAACAGCTTCTGCTTCAATCTTAGCTTTCTCTTTGGCCTTCTCGGCAGGTATAATCACTTCGGCTTTAAGCTTAGCTTCTTCAGCTTTAGCTTTAGCTTCATTAACTTCTACCTGACGTTCCTGCTCTGTTTTAGCAACTGCCATTTGAGCTTCAACTTTGGAAGTACCAGCTACTCTTTCAGCTTCAGCTTTAGCTTTCTCTGCTTCTCCCTTAGCTTTGGAAACTTCAATAGTAGCTTTCTGTTCAGCTACTCCTGCTGCTTTCTCTGCTTCAGCTGCCTTTTGACGGGCTTCTGATTCATACTGTGCAGTTTTAGCTTCTTTCTCCTGCTGTGCTTTAACAGTTTCAGCTTCTTGGTTTTGTGCTGCTACTGCCATACGAACTTCCTTCTCTGCTTCTGCTTCTGCCTTAGCGGCTTCAGCTTTGGCAGTAAATTCTGCTTCTTTAGCAGTTGCATAAGCTTGCTGCTCTGCAATCTTGGCAGCTCTCAATGCTTCTTGCTCGGCAACTTTGGAAGCTTCTTCAGTTTGGGCTGTAGCCACACCAATTTCACGTTCCTTTCTTTGCTCTGCAACAGCAATTTGTTGTTCCTTATGCTGCTCGGCCAATTGAGTTTCTTTCTCTTTAGTGGTCTTAGCAATAGCAACTTCTTTCTCCCTGTTAGTTTCAGCCACTATAGTTTCTTGCTCCTTAGTAGCTGCTGCAATTGCAATCTCCTTCTCTCTCGTAGTTTGAGCTATCTGGATTGCTCCTTTCTTCTCTTCTTCTGCGATATCAGCTTGTGATTGCGCTCTTGCTTTAGTCTCTTCTTTCTTACCAAGATTATCAATATATTGAGCAGCATCTTGAATGTCACTGATATTGATATTCATCAGATAAAGACCAAGTTTGTTCAATTCCGTATTGATATTGTCTCTAGCTTGAGCTAGGAACTTGTCTCTGTCAGAGTTAAGCTCTTCAATAGTCATCGAAGCAATAACAAGCCTCATCTGACCATAAACAATATCTGAAATCAAACTTTCTTTAACGTCATCATCAGCACCTAGTAAGCGATTAGCAGCATTCTGCATAATCAGCGGTTCTTGGCTAATAGCAACAGTTACAGTGGTAGGGATAGTTACACGAATATTTTGAGCTGACAAAGCATTCTTCAATACAAGATTCAATTGAATCGGTTGCATTGACATTACTTCATAACCCTGTATAATCGGCCATACAAAAGCTGCACCACCATGATAAACCTTGGCAGTTTTAATTTCAACTTCTCTGTCAACCAGATTACCTTTAGCGTCGCGTTCGCTAACTTTCTCTTTGTGAGAGCCTGTTTTACCATAAACTACCAACAATTCGTCAGATTTACATTTACGGTAGCGGGATAAAATCCCAATGATAGTGATGATTGCAACTAGTACAACTACACCAACGATAATTAATGATGTCATTTCCATCTTGAAATTGGTATTAATCTATGTATAATTTATTGTCTTCGTATTTACGAATCGTTACTGGCTCATTGACAGGATATATCTTCTTATTAAGAGATACAACTTCTACTTCTCTCAATGCTCCACTTATGTTCACGGATGCCAAATGGCGCCCTTCACCTAAATGTACATAGATAGTAGCAGTTCTGCCAACTAAGTTAGTCTTCGGTTCGTCTTTAGGAAGGTTCTGCAATTTCATACAGAACTTATATAAATGATACAGCATAAATACAAATACAAGACCTATAAAGAATCCTATTAACCAATCAATCCAGGTTACTTCATAACCTAATAATTGCTTAATAGATGTCCATCCTCCGAATCCCATGAAGAAATGGATAAATCCTTTAAAGGATACAACATCACTGACATCAAAGTCAGCATCACCATCAAAGTCTACGTCGACATCGAACTCCCCAGCAACCCATGATATTATGAATTGTAGGATAAATATACCATAGGCGATGCCTCCTAAGATATAATACAAGTTATTGTCCATCTTACTAATAATTATTTAATCTATTAAAGTGGGGCGAAATGGAGTCGAACCATTATCTCTGGATTTTCAGTCCAGCGCGAACTGACCACCTGCGCTACCGCCCCATACTGCCTACACATACGTCTTCACTGGATTTTATGCTTTATTACGCCAGTTGCTTTGGACAGTCTAAATCCTTCGGTGCTGTACAGCTATACATATATTAACGAGGCCTCAACATTAATTAAGCTGCCATCGCACCTACTCCCATTACTTCGTCACGCAACGTACCCTACATTCCACTTTAGGATTTTCACCTAACCACATCCTCGGCATTCCGTTTCAAGATAAAATATAACTCTGCTGAATAAGTCAAACCAAACAGGAAGATTTATGATACGTTTATACCTAAACAGCAGAATTGGGTGACATACGAGACTTGAACTCGTAACCCTTAGAACCACAACCTAATGCTCTGCCAATTGAGCTAATGCCACCATATTGAGTTATTGCAACTCTAATCCTTCTTTTAGTGCCCTAGTATATGCCATTCTAGCAAAGAATAGTTCAGCCACAGCCATAACTACTGGCTCTGCTAACTCTTCGGCTTCTTTGGGCTTAGATTCTACATATTCTAGTAATTCCAACACAGCTCTATTAGCTTCGACCAGGCGACTATAAGCAATGCGAACTTGTTTATAATTCTTATATCTTTCTCGATATGGTCTTATTGCATTCCATGAATATGAAGCAGCTACTATTATTGATATGGCACATAGTACCATAAATCCGAAGGGTTCTCCTTTAGACCATGCTGAATAGATTTGACACAATACAGCACCCAAACATAGATTCTGTCCTATAAAGAGGGACAATAAGAACCAATAAGCTGAAAAGGCTTTCTTTGCTTCATCAAGTAATGATGCTGACTCCTTTAGCTTTTCTTGTTCAGCTTTTAATGAGTCAATTGACACTTCCATAGCTTCTCCTTCGTCTGAATCTTTAAGGCGTTCATATTCCTCTTCACTAATCTTGGTTATTTTCAAATCTTCTAATTCTTCTCGATTCATTACCTTTCAATTTAAGTTCAACAATCTGTGGACCTGATGAGACTCGAACTCACGACCCTCTGCGTGCAAGGCAGATGCTCTAGCCAATCTGAGCTACAGGCCCATATTTAGCCACACTATCGTAGGGCTATCAGCTCCCAACGTCCGACTGATTACGGAAGGTTACCTACCGGTCTGATAACCTATAAAATGCACAATTACTTAGTCATGCCCCAACTGTTCTTGTCAGTCTCCGACTCCAACCCATAGCATGTTGTAGAACTCTACATGCATACCCTCCTCATTGTGCACTATTTTAAACCTATCATTTCAGCAATTTCTTCAAATGAATAATTCAGGAATAGTCTATCCATATCTGCATCAGATTTAACCCATTTAGGTCTAGGATATATAAGAGTAGGAGAATGTCCTCTCTCATGTAATCCATACACTACTTCCTTCTTACCTTTAATAAGACGAAGGTCAATATGCTCTGACATAGAAGAATAAAATCCTATATTAGAATCTTCTACATATGTAGAACCCTTCTTAGACATTACCTTGCGATAAGGTTTATACCCTTTACTAATTAAATACTCTACGAACCCAATCATGTTAACTATTATTAGTACTCCAAGTAGGATTCAAACCTACGACCCACGCCTTAGAAGGGCGTTGCTCTATTCACTGAGCTATTGGAGCATCATCAGAAGGCAAATTGAACTACATGACACAGTAAAAGTGCTGATGCCTTCTTATATTACCCATTCAGTTATTCTAGATTAAGTAATTCTCTTGTCTCTTTCTTAAACTGTCTCCTATTATAGCGTTCTCCTTTACATATAGGACAACTACAAGGAGTACTGGTTGTTTTATAGGCAAACGTATATTTAGAATTATATAATTCTGTCCAATGTCTACCTCTTGCCGTTTTATCTGGATTATACCAGTAGGCAGCGTAGAGTTTAATCCTAGTAATATACTTCTGGTCTTTCTTTAGGTTCCTCCACCTTTTGTTTCTTTGGATTAGTGAATCCTTCAGTCTCTCCGTTCTTAGTTCTTCCATCGTCTCTACCATTAGTGTTAATAATGTCTTGAGACGGGTTGTAGCCGGTTCCAACAAACTTCTTCATATCCAATCCTGTTAAATTAATTCCTTTCATACGATAATTTTACAATCTGTTAAATACTGCATGTTCTTTTAACCACTCTTGATAGAGCTTATCATCATAGTTACCTGAATACTCCCAATGAAATCTACTACATTCTATAGTCTTTAGTAAGAACTTCATCACAAACCTTGTATTAGCCTTCTTTGATATAGATGAAATGTAAAACTTCTCTTTATCAAAATCATAGTATCCTCGTAATACCACTCGGCGAGAATTTTGTCTATTTAAGTAAATTCTTGCCAACAACTTGGAGTTATTGTCTACATATCGAGTAGGTATGAATTTATAAGCCATCTGATTCAGCCAGCAATAAAGTAATACCAATACAATAGGCATTATTAACTGCATTCAGCCTCTTCTTGAGTTCCTTCTTAGCCTTTCTGGGCAACTTAGGATACTCTGCATATAAATCCTGTTCAGCGGCTCTGCTTGCTTCACTTAATTGCTCAAGTAAAGCATTAACATCTTCGTTAGTTTTGTAATCCTTAAGAAGGACTCTAACTAATGTGGGACGTTTCACCATTTCTCGCATTCCAGATTCGTACACTCTACAAATTTGGTTTCTACTTAACGTAGACACTCTCCTTAATTTCACTTTAAACTTCATAATACATTCAAATTAGTTGAGGAAGCAGAGGGATTCGAACCCCCGGACCCCGAAGGGTCTCTGGTTTTCAAGACCAGTGCAATCGACCAACTCTGCCATACTTCCAATTAATAAGCACGCCCTGCACGACTCGAACATGCAACCAATGGTTTTGGAGACCATTGTTCTACCGATTGAACTAAGGACGCATCAATTTTAGATTGTGGAATCTTTAAAGATGTAATACAGTACTACTAGCACTATAGCTCCCACAATGTAAGCACCAAAACTATGCATAATCTTATAATTTAATGTTAATAATGCGGCAAGTGCAGGACTCGAACCTGCGACCAATTGGTTAACAGCCAACTGCTCTACCACTGAGCTAACTTGCCATAATGTTTAATTGACCTATCCCGATTGCATCGGAGTTAATCCCTATGGTAAGGAACTACTCCTGTTGGTGTCCAAGCATAGCTATTTGCAGCTATTCTAAAATACCAACGAACTGCTTTCTTAATTAACTTAAATAGTCTCATAATACATCAGTTTTAGTCAATAAATAAGTAATCTAAATAAACCACTCTATCTTCACAGACTGAGTGGTCAAACTCGTTCTTTGACATCATGTACAATCTTAGTACATATGTGACTCCGCTGCGATTCGAACGCAGGACCCCGATATTAAAAGTATCGTGCTCTAACCAGCTGAGCTACGGAATCATCCGCAGAAGGCGCGTTATCAAAAACATGTAAACTGTACAATGATTAGTGCTGTACGCCTTCTTATGTTTCACTAAATCGAGAGTGGGCTGACGGAATCGAACCGTCCTAACTGGTTTTGCGGACCAGCCCCTAAACCTCTCGGGCAAGCCCACGTATCAATACGACTTATGGGCTTAACTATGAAACAGGTTAATCAAATCATAAATTAAAAGTTGTTGAGTTGGTTGTTGAGTTGATTTGATAATTGTTTAGTGAAACTATATATTATTGTGTTAATTATGGTTCTTATTAAAACTACTCTATTCTCACGAACGGAGTAGTTGTCCACATTTATTATTATGGGATTATCAGCATCCTCTCTTGGATGCTACAGGGGGTCGGGATGACTGGATTCAAACCAGCGACCTCGTGGTCCCAAACCACGCATTCTATCTACTGAACTACATCCCGGACTACAGAAGTCTCTTAGTTTAATTAAAATCATAAAATATGAAACACTTTCTTTCGTGCCGTAAGACTTCTTATTCAAAGCTATTGAAAATTGTTGTATTGTGGGTGTACTTGGACTTGAACCAAGGACTTACACGTTATCAGCGTGTTACTCTACCACCTGAGTTATACACCCATCATCAGAAGACAATAGATTCATTTACTTATGCCAACATACAGGAAATTGCTGTTTGTCTTCTTAACATTCTGAAAATGTAGTATGTACAATGATTGTAGTTGCGGAGCGCGGGAGTCGAACCCGCTATCCCGTGGCTTATGAGACCAGGATGGTTTGTATATCCGTTCCACTCGCCCGCAAGTGCCCCATGTTGGACTCGAACCAACGCCATACAAGTTTAGAATTTGCTCTTCTACCACTGAAGTAATGGGGCGACAGAGGGTTTTACGAGATTACCCACAACTCATCAACTATTCGATAATTTGATTCCACTGTTCAAGTGTAAGTTCCTTGACTACTATGCCATTTAGTTCAAATGGAGTATATTGGTTTCCATTCTCTTCTACAAGGATTAACCATTCGTAGCCACGTTGCTTGCTATGAGTTCTAATAATCTCCTTAATGGTTTCGATGCCAAAAGGAGTTAGAATCTTCTGCCCTTCTCTGTAAAGATACCTCTTGTTGAGGTCTTTTAAATCCTCTAATGTGGTTAAATGAGGATTAGGGTTCTTAGTGATAACTACATGGTCATCTCCTACACTAACATAATAATCTCGATTGTATATCATTCTCTTACTAATTTAAGTTTCTTGAACATGCGACCGTCATCTTGTAATGCGATTGCTGTTAATTGATTGCCAAGGTCTGGTTCATAGAATGAAGAATAGTCCTTATTAACTAAGTCCAGTCTTACTTTCCATTTGTCCAAGTCAGCATATAAGTAGATTAAGTAGTTATTATTCCAATCCTGCTTAGGATGTTCTAATAACCACTGTGCTACTGCATGACCTCCTTGTACACAACCATAAACTGCATCAAGCTTCTGGTCTATCAGCACATACAATCTCTTCATCAGAATATGTATCAATCAGTGAATCAACTCTTTCTCGGAAATACTTCTCTCCACTATACATCTTAGAATAACCACACCAACCTTGAGTTTCAAGTGATTTCCATTCTTTGATAACTTTAGCTAGATACTCATTCATAGCTTCTCCGATTAGTTTATGCTTTAATATGTAATAAGCTACATACATTGCATGTAATCTTCCTCTGTTGTAATAAACTGATGAGCAGTCATTAATATTCTTAGCTGCTTTCTGTGCTTTTACTAAATTCGCGATTTCTTGTTTAAATTGTTTAATTGTTGCCATGATAGTTAATTGTTAATAAGTTAATAAATAAATTGCCTTAATTAATAATCAACTATCTTATGGTGGCTTGTAAGTAATCTACCGCATAATCATTTCCCTTTAATTTGTTTACACATGTTAATAAACTCATCATCCGATTCACATATAATCGGATTCGTTTCCTTGAGATACATCTCCAGATAGGCTTCTTTAGACAAATCGTCCACGTCATCCGGATACACACCATGTACATCATATGACATATGAGAACCCCAGCAACTAAGCCAATCAGCATCCTCAAATGTAGTACATATACACACACTTAACCCAGCATCCTCTAGTTTCTTACGAAGTTCTGGAGTATTCTTCTTAATAAGACAGTGTTCACTCATGGATTTAATACACATAAACCACCTTTCTCGGAATCTCTAAGCACATACTTAATACCTGGAATACCAGGACCTGATACCTTATAAATGGTTAGTTCGTTAATAAATTCATACTGCACTCTGTTGATTTTATAATCTCCATTAGTAGCAGCAGACTCATTGATTGATGCTTTACTTGTGGTTGCAAATAATGCCAAGAAGGTAAATACTCCACATAATCCACCAATAACACCTGCCTTAAATGATGTCTCTTTCATAATCTCATCTATTATTAATAATGAGCGGGATAACAGAATTGAACTGTCATCTTCAGCTTGGAAGGCTGTTATAATAACCATTATACGAATCCCGCAGTTTACTTCTACTATTCTCTCGAACCATAGAAGGGTTTGTCGAGTTTGACCTCAACAGATATTGTATTTAATTATCGCAGTGTGAGTGGGCGCGGGAAGACTCGAACTTCCAGAGTCGTTAGACACGAAATTTACAGTTTCGCCCGCTACCAATTACGGTTTACGCACCCGTTGTCAATGCAATGTTACACGATAAGGTAGATACCTCTCCGAGAGCTACAGAACTTACAGCACTAATCTCTGACTTTGGAATTGAATAACAATCCCCACTATCAGTTAAAGCAAACAGTAAATCTGACGAGTTCTCACTAAAGTCCTTACATTTCCCAGTACCACTACGATTACCGCCTATGGTTCTAAGGCTAACTATGTAGTTACCACTGGGTGAAATGGACTTAGTAGTTTTAACTTGTACCTTAAACAATCTAGTTCCGTTATCAACTACTAGGTCGTAGTCTTGAGAATCTGTGACAGGGACTGAAACTGTCCATCCCAGTTTAGCATAGTACGCCATTGCGTAGCACATGCCAATGTCACCTTGCTTCTTGGAATTAATTGCGTTATCAAATAGCATAAAACATTGTCCTCACACAATCCATATTAACTGTGAATTGTGAGTGCAAAGGTAATGAATCTTTCCCACATATAAAAGTTAATATGTATTAAATACGATAGAAGTTTGCTCGGTATTAAACTAAGCTCACATATTCTCTCGAACCGATGAGCTTAGTAGTTATTCAACAATTGCAGATACTTTAACTCGTAATAATGACTATGAGTCGAGATAGAAATGACACTGCATATGTTGAAAGAATCATATTAATAAAATGGTGTAGAGATAACCAGATTCGAACTGATGTTCTTCTAAAGATTGACTTTAGCTGTTCTACCACTGAACTATATCTCTATCCAGTCCCTATGGAATCATCCAATAAATTCCCACCTAGTATCACTAGATATGCACAAAGATTACTATACCAAATATGCGCTCTTCTCCATGCATAATGAAATCTATCTTCTATCCAATCAGAACATTAATTCAACTATTAAATAAACGGTGCGCGAAATACTTAGGCCTTCACAGGCTTCTTCTGCACGCTTGCATTCTTCTTGACAACATCCTTCTCTAGAATCATCATATTAAGCAACTCTTGATTCATAGCATGCTTAAAAATGTCTCTGGTGGTTTTAGGCACCTGGAACCTCTTCTCTCCAGTAATAAATGAGGATGTTGAATTATTAAGTCCATTTACTAAGAAGCAATTTGACACTCCTGGAACCAAAGCTACATTAGGTCTTCCTTTATATGCTAAAGGAACTCTCCAAATAATAACTTTGAACGCCCTTACAAATTCCTTACTGAAATTTGCTTTAAGCAATCTCTGCTTAAATTCCACGAATGCTTGGTTGTTCAACTTGGTAAAATATGTATGGTTAGTAATTACCACACAACCTCTAGGGAACTCTCCTTCATCTACACCATAATCTTCTTTCATCTTACACAGCATTTCTGCTATATTAACAATAGAAGGATTCTGGCATAATGCTTCTTCTTTGTCAGATTTCCATTTCTCAATGACATTCTGACCTTTGAACTTACGTAGAACCATGTTATCTTCTAACACGGCATAGGAGTTTTTGAATATTGTAGGAAGTAGTTCAGAGTGATATAAAGCATATACTTTACCCAAACTGTAAGCAGATGTTTCGCTATTCTCTATCTCACCATTAGCAGAATGGCTTATATCTCTTACTACCAACAACGGAGCTACTCTATTGCGTTTAGCATTATCAACGAATACGTTGAAACTTGCATTAATAGAAGTTTCCATAAATTCTGGAATCTCTTCGGCAATTTTATCCAGTCCATATGGTTTGAATAAAGTATGTAGAAATCCGCTATTAGAGGGCTTCTTACGGTTCTTCAACCAGTTCTGATACTTCTCTTTAAGACCTTGATGTTTGAGGAATTTAGAGCCTACTAGCTGTGCCAGCGCCTTTCCAGTAACAGTGTCAAAATCAATTTCCAAGAATTTCTTTTGACTGATTAACTGCTGCCATTGGGCTGCTTTCCCGCTATTCTTCATCTTCCTATATTTACGATAGGTGGAATAGTCTCCTTCATCCTTAGGTTTACCATAAAGGCCTTCCGCCAAGAATTTGGCTACTGTGTTACGTGCTTTTGCCTCATCTGTCTTACATGCAACACTGGAACGAACACGAGGAAGATACTTCTTTACTAAATCACATGTCTGACCGTTGGCAAGACCTGCGAATATGACTTTCTTGAAGAAGTCCCAATCCAATCTGTGCTTAAAGCCATGGAGTTGAACATCTAAAGCCATCATAGTAATGAAATCTTTCCAGCATCCAGCTGCTGCAAAATAAGCAATGTTGGCATGGAATGTGGGTTTGTGATAGATTGCCAACCACAACATTCTCATTATACCTTCATTCTTCAAACCTTCTCCTTGCTGTGTATCAAGCTGTATAACTCCTTCCGGGGTAGTTATTCTACATTTACGAGTTATCATCCTCGTATATGCAGTAAACTTGGTACATAGTAACGGATTAGCTTTCCATAAAGGATACATATCTTTAGCCACTTGCACGTAAGTACGTGGCTGAAGACATTTCTTAAGATTAACAAACTGGTCTATGAATAACTGATTAGTATCCACAAACTTAGGTTTATTCTCATCCCGCCTTTGACGTGCGGCATTAGGGTAAGGCCTCCTTGGCCTTTGTGCTCCTTTCATTTCCATCTCTTTGTTTAAATTTATTGTTATGAGAGTCTTTCTTTATTCTAAACAATAAACAAGCGGCATTACGGCAATTGGACATGCGTTAATCCGCTCGCCACTTACAGACCGTAATGCACACTTGACCAGGCAGGAAAGAGGTTTGCTTGGTTACCTGCCCCACAATATTGATTTGCATAGTGGGGCTACGAGGATTCTCTCTACTCGTGATGCTATAAATCGTCTTTTGACGCAAGCACAGGTTTCAACTCTTTAATATAGCCTTTAAGTCACAGATGCATTCTAGACTACATCTGCTGGTTCTTCAGACCAAGTTTTGCTACCACCATTCGTCAATAGTGGATTTTACGGTATCAGATAGTCCACACGAAGGTCTACCGTCTCTTCGTTTGCTTCTAACACCACAGTCGTCGAAAGAATGTCAGGATTGTCAGCCGTAGTTATCATACTCACAATATCATGTGGGGATTCCAAGTATAAATAACCTCTACCGTCCCAAGCTGGAACATATCCGCCTCGTAGAATGTTTCGAGACGGAATAGACTTATAATAATAGTGTGCTGGCCGGTAGTGAGCGAATGATACGTTAATAGCTGATTGGTGTGTGCCTATGGTAAAACCACCCAGGACTGTTGCCAGTCTCATCACCTTACTAACGTATTTTGAATCGCCTACTACATCTAGTCTTATGTTCAAGCCTGGATAGTAGAATTTAGCAACTCTCCTGCTTATATCCTTCAACGTTTGAAGAGATTGAAATTCAGCAACATCAACATAGTCTTTCTCCGATTCAGAACTACCGAAGATACAATTGATTGGTATTGGCTGATTAGCTTCAATACATTCTTCCAAAATAGTGATTGCTTCGGACGGAATAGCTTCATTACCAAGTCTGATTCTCTTAGTCCCATATAAGATATGAGCTATAATCTGACTAAGTGGCAATGATAATTTCTCCTTAGCAAAGTTGCTTTCCAAATCATATAGATATTGGCAAATGTGTGCACTGAATGGCGTGTTCCCTTGTACTGTAAACTTCATACTATCTGTTCAACTGTTATTAATTTAGTGATTCTATAACCTCTCGATTTCAGGAATTTGATTGCTTCCATTTCAGCCTGTGTAATAGGAATCAGATGTTTGTCTTCTTCCGCTTCTGTAACAGCTTCCATTTCAGCTTGTGGCTTAGGTTTAGGAGGTGCTACGTAAGTGCCAGCTTTAATAGCCATTCTCTTAGCATATGCATCTCTCTGTATCTTAGCCATTTCTTTCCTACTGATAGTTATCAATTCAATGACTCTAGTCTTATACAAAGGGCCATGTTCTTTCCACATAAATCCTTTAGTATAGATAGCACCGTCAGGTTCAATCACTCCCTGCTTACGCAAAACAGCCATGAAGTTCTCTGGCCTTGGGAAGCCATTCTTCTTCAAATCCTTGACTACATCTGTAATCTTAAAAGGCCCAGGATTCATTGCCTTTACCGTGTTAAAAATCCGAACGATGTCATCGTCGGATATTGACCTCTTTCCCATAATTTCAATAACTTTTAGTGAAACAATTACTCTTTATATATTCTAATTCGAGATTTGCGTGTCCGTATACGTATTTGACTAATCTCGGATAGAATCCAATCACGTCTACATTGATGAAACCATTTAATAATAGCGTCGTCAAATACAGATGTATTACCACTGTAATAAGTATCAAGCTTTGGTTCGAATATGTTATGAGGATTGTCAGTAACTATGTATTGATAAGCCTCATCTCTTATTAGCTTTAGCTTCTTAGATTCTTTACGAAGCTTCTTCAACAGCTTTGCCTTCATTTTAGTAATTCCAATTTAGCGACATCCTTATCATACCATATGCCAATCCAGAAGTTATCTACGTAGCTTCTATGTTTCATAACTGCATAGTTAACTGATAACACATCATTCTTTAGGAGATAATTATAACTCTTATCAGAGGATTGTAACATCTCTTTAAGTACCTGATGCTTATTGGCAACTTTAGTATTGTCCATAATAGAAACGGGCAATGAAATTGCTGTGCCAACTGCTACAAACGAGAACATAATCTCAATTGCTACTGCCACTTCTCTTAAGTCGTTAGAAGCTATTCGTGAAACTAAAACACAAGCAAGTAAAACAACTACTATAACTATAAATACTCCCATAAAATTAATATTTTAAGCGTTAATAATAGTGGACCATCGCGGACTCGAACCGCGGTCTTCACAACTCTAAATAACAAGATTACGTGTGTCTCTATTTTATTACATCAGCTGTTGAGTTCAGCATGTAGGTAGTTTTACTAAGAAGCCTAGTGTTAATTCACCAATTATGTCTCCTCGTAAGGTTACGACTTAGTTGTTCACAAACTACCAAACTGGGCTTGACCGAACGGTCGCTCCACCACTCCATTTACGTTGGAGAACGTCTATTTGTAACCCATAGCTAGGTAATGGAGATTTCAGCTTACTAACTCTTAGAGTGTTCTGTTAATGACGTTTGTCAATCCTCTTCTGTTTCTAGGTCTCTCCAATTAACCCGACTTAATCAATATAAATACTGATAAGCCAGCAGCTTAGGCTGCCATTCTTACTTCAGTGTTTCCACTTAAAATTGTGCATCATTATTAAAGAGTTGGTGCCAACTCTACACGTCTTGCTACCCAGTCATCATGAATCAATTCCATGTATGGCCCATAAATGGCATGATTATACTCTCATGCCAGGAGTCATTATGAATTTTAAAAATTTAGGGAGCACAAAATCACCAGTATCCTCCTGTGCCACATTGAGTGGCGTACCCATTGCGGACTTAGTAACTTATGAGCTATTTTGTTCCATTTAAAATGGTAAGTTTCCTTCATGTTTCATCCAGCTATAAACTACAATTTCATAATCTGGGAAATCGTTAGCAAGTTTAACACAACTGTCAAACGATAACTCTGTTATGCATATAAGAGGGTAATCATTGTCAAGCCATTCTCTAATTACATCCTTATCAGGAATATGCTCGTCCAATGACCATTTAAGCTCACGTTCAAGTCTTTCACGTACTGTATTCAATTTAATATGGTCATGCGTTCCATATATAACATTTAATATGTAATACAATAAATGGCTATTGAACTTATCAACATCGCTAATAAGAATATGCCTCTTGGCATTCCTTAAAGAATTAACTGCATTCTGATTCATACACTTATTAATTAAAAGCCCAAGTGTGTTTCACAACATGACTGGGGCAAGCCTAAACTATACAAAACTTTAAAATGATTGGGAGAGGATGGGAGATTCGAACTCCCTCCGCCAGTTCGCAACTAGCCTTCTACCATTAAACTAATCCTCTCTTGGCATTATTAACGCTTCACAGCTTCTTCAAAGTTCTTTACAATCTTCTCTGCCTTCTCACGGGAACAATCAAGCATGTGCATAGTAAGATGAATGCGCTGTTCACGCATTAAATCTTCTACGGCTCCTTCATTGCCCTCTTCTCTGGCCTTAAGAGCTTTTAATAGCTCTTCTGGCGTTTCAACACCTTCGACATCAGCACCGATAGCTTTGGATACGTCCTTCAGAAACTCAAACAAAGCTCTCTTGCCTTCTTCGACTTTAAATGTAGAGCCTTGTCTCTGGTCTCTCATTTTCATAAGAATGTCAAAGATTTCACGGGCAGAAGCCTCATCCTCTTCATTCAGAGTGACAGCATGACGTTCATGAGGTTGGACACGAATAGATTCGTCTTTAACTTCCATAACGAGCAAGTCTTCACCGTCACCACGAACAATGACGATTTCACGGTCTTTCCTTTCGTCATAACCGCCACCAACAGTGAAGTTCTTGTAAGGAACTTCTTTGCCTTCAGCGGCATCGAGCACATGCCCAAGAATAGTTTCAGCTTCTTCTACGATAGAATCATAGCATGGGTCTTTCTTTGGATTGAAATCAATACCAGCTTTCAGGCGTTCTTGTAATTTCTTCATTTCCTTCTAAATTTAAAGAGTTTGATTTATTAATTATTTGATTAGTCTGGTAAGAACCAGACTCCTATGGCCGCAACAATACCTATAGCTCCGGCTACATATGTAAAATCGCCAGCTGTAGGCAACATGATATTAATAATTACTAATGCTCCAATGGCAGAACTAATTATTATATTGTCTTTCTTATTCTTAGTGAGTTTCATAATTACTAATATTGGTTAAGAGTGACTCCACCGTGACGTGCCAAATCACAGTGAAGTTTCGTCGTAATTTTCAACGACTCATCAGACTCTCTTTTAGACGGAAAGGAGATTATGATATATAATTATCAATAGAATCTCCAGTTGCTGTCCTAATCTGTTCCCATGGAATGTTCTCTTCTTCGCAAAGCTGTTTGGAGGACTGTATCCACTCCTTGGCGAAGTCTATAAAATCACCGCATTCTCTCTTAGCCATTACCATAGCTTCTTTGCAGCTGTAAGCGATGATTCCGGGAAGAAGAGATTTGTCATTGTTAATTGCATGTTTAACTATAGGGCTGTTCTTTATATCCATTGTTTAAAGGTTAGATTGTTGTTACACTGCTGATAATAGAATAATCGATAATGATTGAAAGCATGCCGTTTAAATCAGATGTCTCATAAGGAACCTGATGTTTAGCAATTTGTCTTTCGGCTTGCTGCATCATGGGCTGGTTAGTTCCAAACCCAAGAAGCAATTTACCTTCACGAGAGGTAATAGATTGATGATTGAGAGTACATGGTATTCTCTGTTTCCTAAACTGTATCTGCGATAACATTGTTACTTAGTTAATAAGTTAGCAAATCCTTTCCAGAAGTAGCGAGGGAAGTGTCCAGTCAGTTGTACATAATTAACTCCTGCTGACACCTTATGTCTAGCTGTAACCTTATGTCCGTCAATGGACATCGTGATTAAGCTGCCAGAAACTGTCACATCACTATCTGACATATCATACAAATCTCCTAAGTCCTTAATAGGAATCCACTTAGATGTAGTTTCATCTTTGTAGCTATTAAGACGAGATTGTAGTTTGGCATCAGAAGGCTGGCCAGTTCTCATATCAATAACCTCACCCTCACAATCTGCAAGGATGAAGTTCTGTGTATAGTTAAAGTATAGTTTCATGTGTACTGAACTTTATATCTTTTAGTTCTTCTAGTTTGTAGATTAATAACATCTACCGAATCAGTACCTGCCTTTACGTAAACCTTACCAGATATCTCTTTGATAAAGTCATTCTCTGATTTACCTTCAAAAGTTCCGATAAGGCATAGTGTTACTCCATTGACAAGTACTTTGGTAAATTTATCAACCTGTATAGGAGCCAAAGGTATTCCTTCTTCTCTTACATGGTTAAATGCCTTAGTGTAGGCTCTATACCTCGCAAGACGATGTTCATAATTAGCACCTTTAGAGGGATAGCTGGCAAGTACTGAAGTATCCTTAATTACCACATACTCTTTACCAGGCAATCCACCTTCATACCATGATTTAGATATTACTTTGATACCGGATTTTACTAATAACCATTTGTCTACAGCATCACATAAACGCTCTTTACCACATGTCTGTAACAATATGGGTATTAAGTTACGTTTAAGCTCTCTGTATTCCTCTGCTAATTCATTAGTCATAGATAAGTTGGCAGTTAACCTACTCACTGCCAGGTTTTAAAATATGGAAATCTCACACTCCTTTGGTTACTTAAAGATTATTGCAGACGTGATATTAACGCGGATGTTCTCTTTAGAAGAGATATATTTATTCCACAGGTCAGTCACAACCTTTTGTTTGTCCTGACCACGCACAGACAGCAAACGATTACGACCACTCGTATACAACGGAAGTGTGCTTGTAGATACTTTGTTCCAGAAGTCGTCAAGAGTATCTAATTTATGCTTCTTATCAAGAACAAGATAAGCTGTTACACCACCAATCATAGATGCATGGAGTAATCCTTTAGTGTACTTCTTGTACTTGAGTGCAAGTCCTGTAACCTCATCAAAGGTAGTTTCATGCTTTCTGTACATGTTCAACAAATCTTGACGAGTCAGACCAGTCCCTCTAAGTCTGTGAAGAGCGCCAGCATCAGCCAAACCTTTCAAGCCCTTGGTCAAAGCGTAATATTTAGCCACAATGGAAGCTTTCTGGGTAGGATTAGTAATGCCCATGATTCCAAACACATCACCTGCACTTCTTGTTTTACCAGTATCTATGGTAGTCCAAGTTTCGTGTTTAACACCTTCTATGAGCACAGTTTGAAATGGAACACCTGCCTGTATGCACGCTGCTAGACGATGATAGCCGTTATCAGTAAGACCTTTATCATTTATAATGATTGCCTCACCGTTCAAATGCCATTTACCTTCAGACATTTGAATAGCATACTTGTTGATATTGTCTCTAGAAATAGGCCGATTGTGCAAATACTTTGACAATAGTACTTCTGCATCTTTCGGTGTGATTTCTACTACACTGAACTTGAGAGATGATTTTAATGTCTTCATAATTAATCTAATGAGTTACCTATACACTCACGAGGTTTTAGTGAAACGTTAATAAAGAACTAATTAGTTTCAGTCTATTGACTTACTTATAGCATCGCCACGTAAAGGCTTAGTCATGATGCCACTCCCGTCACGGGAGGATATGCTGTAATAAAACGAACAAAAATATTATTACAAGTAAAGGAATCCACCTTCCTGTGCCACACTCCTTTGCCTTATCTCACGATAAGACATCTCTCCAGTATTAAAGGAAGATACTCTGCATTAGTCTCCGGGCGTACCCATTATGGTGGTAGATTATATAATTTCTGTAAAAATATCAAACAATGGTTTTACATTTACGTACCTTTAAGATGAGTTCTTGGTCTTCAGGGTCTTTCTCTAACTGACGTTCTAATCCTTTCATGTAATTGGAACGTTCGTAGCTAGTAAGACTAAATCCCTGCCAGCTCTCTAGACACCATGCTACATAGAATGGATTGAAGTAACAGACATCTTTCACTTTCTGATTCTTATATTTGCCAATATTAAAGAATCTCCACTCAGTGTGAGGTTTTTGATTAGTGGCTCTTTGTACGCATTACTTGGCAGAGGAGCCATACCAAAACCCACAAACAATGCAGGACGCTGTTTAAAACTTAAAGATTAACTTAAATTAAAACTAAAACAATCATAGTGGACTCCTGCTTTAACGCGTGAAGCAGGAACGTCTTAATTCGGGCAATACATGCATTATGTCCATTTTGCACGTAAAGGATTCCAAGCATTTGCAACTACTTAGAAGAGCTAAACCCTGTGATGTTATCGGTGTGAGGAATAGATGTCTATAATCTCTTTGTAAAAGTCCCTACGACCTACGAGATAGTCATCTCCCCAATACTCTACTACCTTCTTAAGACCTTCAATCACTTGATACATAGTAGCACCATTACTGAAGTATGTTAACAGCTCTAAATGTCCATGTATGTCCTCTTTACACAAATGCATCCATTCGTTGCCAATTGGATTGTAAATGTATAATATGCTGTTAGTCAAAGGTCTAGCCGGACGTAGTTTAATTCCGCTTGGATGAATGTATTCGAATACCATAAATGTGCGCATGGTTAACCTGTACACCATGAGGTTTTAATTGTTATTTACTTCCAGATAAGTTTAGAGCCTTTGGAATATGCTGCATAAGATTCATCATTAAGTACTACATATAATGAATCAAAGTCGTCTTTGCTTTCATTAAATGCATCTTCAATGTCCTTCTTATTGTCAGCTTCCTTGACTATTGTCTCTTCGTCTGGGTCAAAGTTCTCTCCTATTAAAGTGTACCAAGTACTTGGTAATTTCCCACAAACTGCATCAATTAGAGCATCTGTGAAATCGTCTTCTATGTAGTCCATAAATATATATTATTATTGTCAACTCGAATAAAAGGTGAGTATGTATATCTATCACAGACCTACATACTCTTAATAATATTCATTTTACACATTCAAACGGTCTGAACTACGTACTTTAGTACTTTATATCTCGTCCCACTCCAAGTGGAGATTTGTTCAAGCAAATAATAGCCTACTGCTTCCTCAAATAGAGGATTTGTCAGTTTATATCTTATACCATTATTTGCATGAATTGCATCGTTCCGATTACGTCCAAATACAGTTCTTAGTTTTGATTTCTTCGCTTTCATTTCACTATTCAGCTAACTACATACTAATGAATATATCTGAATAAGCATGATAAAAAGAAAGACACAAATAGACCTTCTAAATGTGCCTTTCAATAAGAAGTACTTTGTTATTCCTTGCAATATGCAATAACATTGACGTTCATTTGCGAGCCGTCTCTTGCGACGCTTTCAAACGTTTCTATCGCCTTTGCGGTTACTTCCGTACCTTGTAAATCTGCAAGACATTCGGCAATAGTTTTACTTTCAAACATATTGAAAATACATTTGTCTTTGTCCGCCTCTGGAAGAATATCAACCGGTGTAATACGTTTGCCGTTCTCCCTGTCATTGAAAGACCGGAACAAAGAGTTTATAGATACGTTTCTTGCCACTCCATTGACTTCAACGGCAACTTGAAAGAACGTATTGCCATTTACAACGCCCTTTGTGATTGTTCCGTTAAATTCGTTAATTTCAGCGGGAAACTTCAATTTGTCGCCTACCTTGATAGAATCAGGATTCACACCTAAACGGTTTAAAGCCGCTGCAATTTCGTTTTTGCTTGCTTTCGGTAACTTCTTGTTAACTTCTTGTAATTCTGCTAAATTCATAGTTTAATAATTTATTAGTGAAACAATATAGAACGGACTTATTTGTCCGTTCTGATTAGCTTTTAAATTAGATTTGCTTTAATTTCTTCACATTCTTCACGTGTGATTATACAACGCGTAGCATTAACTAAAACATAACCGTTTGAAAGATAAGTAAACATAACTCTAATAATTTTAAAATGAATATTATAAAGCAAAACCAAATGATATAAATCTTTTGATTTTCTCCAAACATGGGTGAGGGGTGTGAGGGGTAACACGACTGTCGTATCCGCAATATACACAAATCTTGCAATATTCACCCAGCATCCGAGTTGGCAATATATAATATGACAACCCACCCCGGGAGTGGGAGGGGTGTGATTTTGAGCACCCGTACTTGTAAGTTGGCAATATATATTAATTTCTATTCATCTTACTAATTGCAAGCAAGCCCCGAAGGGGCGCAGATTGCCACAGCACGTCATGAAGTTCCGAGTTGGCAATATACTTAATATTAACTGTGAATTTGAGTTGGCAATATATAATATATATTAATAATTATATTACCATTTGGTAATATTGAAATATATAACTAATTTTGTATTGTCAAATTAAATAGTAATATATTTGCGAACTTAAATCGCAGAATTTAATAACAATTAAAATTTATAACAATGGCTAAAGAAGTTAAAGACTTAACAAGTAAAGAAGTAGATGAAGTAAAAATATTAAAGACTAGTTTGTCAGAATGTCCAGTAAATACTGATTTAGGATGTAATGAATCAAAGGCAACTAACTGGGTGAAGTTAGACAATAAAACAACAGATGTAAAATTAGAATTATTAAATAAATTGCAAGACGGACTAGCTAATGGAGCTGGTATTGAATATTTAATGCAACTATCTTGCATTTATAATAACATTCGCTAATAACATTCGCTAATAATGAGACATATTGATAGAATTAATAAGCAGTATGAAGAGAAGGAAGTTAAATTGCTATATGATAAAGCTGTAGCGTTAATGAATCTTCTTAGTGATGAGGAATATGAACAAGTAATTACAGATAATGCAGATATATTTAAATTAGCATCTCATCCCGAGAGGGGTGAGTTCTATTTACAAGATAAGCACAACTTAGCCCAGATTGTAGACATATTTAGTAAATTCATTAAAACTAAAGGCCTATCTAAGGACGAATTTAAAATAATGACTCTAGATGAAGTTAAAGAGTATATGGTTGATGTTATTAATGATATCACATCATTCGAACCAGATGAGCTATTCACAATAGTAAAGAACTTAGAGAAACTTCAATGAAACTAGAACAAATACCAGGTGATTATGATAACGTAGACCAGAGAACTCTAGAATTATTAAAGACTAATGACTATGAATTAGCAGAGTATATGAGGGATTATATAAAGGAATTATATGCTAACATACATATGAGAGACTTCTATATTAGAAACCTTAAGGATGAAATACTTCATACACTCAAACATAGAGACTCTATAAGTGGTGAGGAGCTACTACAAATACTAAATAAGGTAGCTCCATGGGATATGGAATATGATGGCAGATGGCAAACTAGAGACTATTTAGCAAGAGCAAAGGCTAATCAATGATAACACAAGAAGTAGAATTAGTAGAAGAAGCATTGTATAGGAATGCATACATATATCCAGGCTGGAAGTATTGCCTACCTGGATTACTAAAGACAATATATTTATGACAGGAGAAGAAATTATAGTAACATTTAAAGAGCCTTGGTATAATGATTATACCAGACGATTATACACTCAATTGTCTGAACAAATGATTAGAGAAGAGATTGAGAGAGTGCATAAAGAACCAATCATTACTAATGCTGCATTTGATATAGCAGTAGACAAGGCTTTCCTAGAGTTATTACATGACAACAAAGATTTAGTTAATATTACAGAACGATACAAGAATCATGAGTAGAATAGTAACACAAAGTAAATTAAACGAATTAACAGGTAAGAATATAGATTACGGGAAGGGGGGGGGTATTGTCCTCACTACCAAACCATAGTTAGTCTCTGGGGTAGCGTAGTTGCGTCTAGTAACTACCAGCCAAATCAATTAGTTAAAGAAGAAGATATAGTTGTAGACAAAGACCTATTCCTTATTAATGCGGAGACAGGTAGTTTATACTTTGCTGGCGGTGGTACCTATGCTCAAATTCCAGCTATAGACGGCCATGAGGATTTTGTATACATAGCTGGAGGAGGTGAAGCAATTGGAGCATTGTCTATGCTTGGAGGATTGTATGTAGTTAATCAGTCTACCAAACAGTGGGAATTAAAATACAAAGATACTGTAAGAGCTTATGGTTATGCTCACTTGGCTAGGTTCTCTACTGGCTGGGTATTTTATAAGGGAGCAGGAGGAGACGGTAAGAACTATGTTATTATAGTGTATGATGACGGTACAGTAAAGGAGCGTAGTGTTGTAGGCCCAGTCAGTAGCATATCAACTGGGCCTTATGATTACTGCTGTGTTGGGGCATCATATCAGGGAGGAGCTAGAATATATACCTTCTTGGCTACATCTGTACCAGATTCTCTTACTTATTATACTCCTGGAATGTTTACACCAAGTGCAGTAATACAAGGGTTTCATTCTTCGCCAAGAAGTGTAGTATATAGCACTACAAGTAATTATACATACGTTAGTACTAACCCAACTGGAACTCAATGGACTGCTGCAACCACTAGACCACAACTAACTGCTTTGACTAAAGGTTTGTATGCAAATGAAGCTGGGACTAATACATTTATGCTTATAGGAAATAATATGAAGAGTGTGTCTACAGATAGGGGTAATAATTGGACTACATCTACACTAGGTGAATATACTCTTACTGATTTAATATATGTAGATTCAAATTGGTATGCAATTGGTTCGAATGGAACTAAAAGACTCCTATTGCAGAATACAGCTTCTACATTTGACCAAAGTAATAAAATACTTGACTTGCCTGACTATTCTAGACAAGTAATTAAAATTAATACATAACAGGTTGATATAATAAAGCCCGAGCCTAGTAATTAAACTAAGTTCGGGCTTTGTTGTTTATAATAAGATTCCGTCTCGGTAAGTGGGAATACGTCAGAGCGCACTGGCGTAGACCACCAAGACGAAGATGTAAAAACTATCTTAGGCTTTGTGCCTAGCATCTACTGGCTGGTATCAATTTTATTATATAGCTGTAGTGTCTATAGAGAATGTCACGTACCACCAATATAAATCATCTGCATTATCTATCCCAACTTCTAGTAGCTGTGACCAATTTACTCCTTTATATTTCCTTAAGTTTTTAAGCACATTTAGAACATCTTCCATAGAATTAATAATACATCCTTCAGCTCCATTTGTTCCATTGCTTATTGTCATATAAACTTGTAATTTAGATTTACCTCTAGGAATAACAGCAAATGTTTCATAATGGTCTTTTATATTCAAAATAATATCTTCTATATATCCTAGAACATTATCTTGTAAAGATTTACCAGTAAGGTTACACATTCTTAAGCCTTTGGGAGTTCTTTCATAATATAAATTCTTTAAAGCTCCAAATGTATCATACCAAGTGCCAGAGTTAAACAGTTTAATTACTTGTTTACGCTCCTCCTCGTTATAAGGACTCCACCTATTCCCAAATCCTCTACTGGTTCTATCATTATATGTTTCTGTTCCTGATTGTACTATATAGTCAATAATAGTGTCCAAATTAGATTCTACTATTTCGTTAGCGTAGTCTAAGGGATACTTTCCGTCAACTACTTTAGTAGTATCAGCCTCAAGAATGAGATATTCTTCATGCGAGAACAATAGCTCTCTGGTTTCGGAAGTAGAGAATATGCAGGCATTTGTGTCAAATAGAAAGCTGTCAGCCTGATGTTTTACTCCTGTTAGACAGTCAATACAGAATTGTTTTATCTTATCTCTTTGTGCCTTTAATGATGATGCTATATCATTACAATTGAACTGTAAATTTATAGATTGCATATCAAAGTCCTTGTCACCATATACACCTATTCCAGATTCTTTATGCTGAACATACACATAATACATTAGCCTATATTGATTGTCTCCTACACAAACATCTAGCTCATGCATACTAATATCATAATCTGGATTTAATTCCCTAATTTCATTTAGCCTATCATTCTCCATAACTCATTAATTACATACAAGTGTGAATTAATACATCTCCCTCACTATATTCTCCTAGATAGTTATCATTAAAGATTGCACAGATGATTTGGTTTGCTTGTTCCTCTGTTATCAAATTGTTCTCTAGTAATTTGCCTACTAGGACAGGTACTATCTCCTCCACTTCATCAACATTAATTAATCGCTTTCCCATTCTTCTTCTAATGTGTTATATAATTTAATAAAATCTCCTCCTTTATATTCACATATACATTCATTATCCTTATTAAAGATAGTAAGCATGTGCATATCCTTAGATTGTCCATTGTCTACATAAGAATACATCCCGTGTACCAATACGTATTCGGGATGTTTCTCATTCCAGTTATTTACAAGTTCCTTCATCGTTAAGTGTTATTCCATTACTAGCATAAGATATAAATGTACCTGTGTCATATGGTCTCCAGCCACTATCATCTCTACGTATAGTAGTTGTTGTCTGTCCTACATTAAATTGTGGAATCTCTACTATATTATCAAGAACTCTAAATAAGTCCTCTATTGATAAGTTTGGAAGTATCTGATGTAAATTCTCTAATGTCCTTCTAACATCAATCATAATAGTATATTTTAGCAAATTGTACACCACCTATACTAATATTAGGCAGTAATACTTCATATAGTTCTGTAGATTCAAATGTATCTTTATATTCTCTAGGAACTAACAGAGTGTCAACATGATGTCCTCTAGATATTCTAGCTAGATAGGAAATCCTACTGTCATCAAAGTCTGTAAGTTCCAACATAATGGCATTATGATGCCTAGGACAATTTCCACTAAGTATTATCATAATTACTTCTCCTGTAGTAAGATTCTCATCTCTTCCTTCCAGTTCTTATACCACTGTTCATTAATAAGGTCTTCCGATTCAATTAATTCAATCAAATCTTTAGTGCCATTATGAATTTGGCTACATAAATACTGTGCTAATTGGTTCTTTAATTCATCCATAATTATTAGTCTTTAGTTTTAACATAAAGTTGGCAATGGCAAGTCCCTTCTTCCATTTCCCTAAACTCTTTACACATACATACTGTATTTTCATCTCTTACTAAGGAGCATGGGCAGTACTTCTTACCATACTTCTCTTTATTCCTTTTAAGTCCTGCTAAGACTGTCTCTTTTATTTCTTTATTATCAGTTACTTTAATCATTGCGCTGACGCTGTATACAGTTCTATGTTTAGGTCTATTTCCCCACCAGTAAATCTAAATACTCTACCAGAATTATTCATTTTGACCCACCTTCCAGATGAAGGGAATGTTACTCCTTCTGCCCAATTCTCAGATTGAGAATCTACTGCTAATGTAATTTGAGACACTTGCCTAAGCATCATGTATCCCTCAAAACGTATCCAAACAGGTGTATTATATGGGTCTTGGTTAGAAGGTGCTAATTTCTCTAAGTAATATTTAAGAGGATTTGCTAAAGTCTTAGTGTACGTTTGTTCTCCTTGCTCTAATCTTGGAGTAATTGTAAAGTACATAGTATTGTCAGAATACTTAAATGGCTCTCCATTCACTGAACTCTCATTAACAAATGAGAAACGTACTCTAAATTGCTGTATATTATTAATTGGCATATCCTGCCAACCATAATGAAGGATTACATTTGGAGCAGTTATAGCTGCCTCTATACCTTCTAACTCCACTAACTGATTATCAGTATAACTAAATCCACTTTTAATCTGACATCCTAATTCAAGTGCTCTAGCTTTAGTACAGCACTTATTATCAATTACCGAGAGAGTCCCCCCCCCATAGTCTTAGCTTCTAATTCTGTTGCTATTTTACTCATGTTGTTAATTCTTTTACATTGCAAATTTACTACATCTAAATATACTATCCAAGTGATATTAGTTAATAGATGTTAGCCTAAAGTTAATTGTTCTTATTCTTAAATTTAGCGTTAGATACCCTAATAATGTCTTTATTGTAAGCAGCTTCTGGGTCAAAGATGACTGGTTTACCGTTAAGCATACCTACATTCTCTGTAGTAATGTCTCCGACTGTAATTTTAGAGTTCTTATAGGACGAATCATTAATCCTAGTCCATCCTTTAGACTCAAATATCTTTGCTAACTCGTCAAGCACATTCTCCTTTTCAATAGGCCCTACTTTGGTCTGAGTAAACACCGGATACATTCCCTTTTCTCCTTGTAAGTAACCTTGAAGTTCTGTGGGTACAGCACTAGGCACTTCATCCCTAGCTCTAGACATCTTAATAGCTTTACGTAACTCATCTACAGTTCTATATCCTTCCTCTGGAACTTTAGACACTTTGACTACCTTAGTAGGGTCAGTTTTATGATGAAACACAGCCTGCTTAGTTCCCTGTGTGGGGAGAATTTCTCCAAAGATATCTCCAGTAGGCTCAAACTTACCATTTACTATAGTAGCTGTTCCTATCTTAGGATATGGATTGTTCTCGGTCGGAGTAACTATTTTACCAGTTGGCTTATGGGTCATAGTGCTATTCTTCAAGTTATCTCTAAGACTAAAGATTACTTGGTTATTAGAATATCCATTATCATATACATTATTAAAGATTACCCCGTCAGCACTCATCTTATCAGCTGCTCGTTCTAATGCTGCTCTGTTAGGTACATCACCTACAGTAACTATTGGTCTCTCTAACTCTAAATCACCTTCTACTCTGTAAGGTCTCTTGGCAAATCTCTCTCTAGCCTTAGCCGCTTTCTCTGCCTTACCTGGAACAGAGTGATTAGCTGCTGTTCTTGGATTGCCAAATTTACCTTGATACCATATACCAACTTCAGGAGCGCCTTCATGAATAGCATCCCACCTTTCTGGAAAGTATAATTTCGGGAGTCTAGCACTATTCTTATCATGTACTACATGTATGGATTGTCTAGGTCCCCAACCTACATTATTGGGCAATGGCTCAACTGAAGGAGTCCCTTTATCTATAGCCTTACTAATTACTCTAGCTCTAGCCCATTTATTACCACCAACAGCCATATCTTTTACTGGCTTTAACTTAGGTCCAAAGTTACGCATTCCAAATCCACCTGCCAAATTACCTATGTTAAAGAAATCTGCAACTACCGGATTCATTCCTGTAGTCTTAGAAAGCATATCAGCCCAGTCTTTATATTTGTCATTACTAGCTACATTGGTAATCTTATTAACTGCTTCATTACCTGCATATCCACCTGCTACTGATAATGGTCCAAATATTGCACCTGTTAATAATGTACTAACATAGGGTGCGGCTTCTCTCCTTCCTCTATCTACAGCTCCTGCTAGATTAATATTCCTAGGAGTAACTGTTACTTCTGGTAAAGTTACATTATTCATACCATTCTCATTAGTAACTGGCAATACCATATTACCTCTCTTATCATAACCTCCCATATATTTAATAGGTTGTGCAGGTTCTTGGTATTTAATAATACCACCTGCTTTGAAACTATTATACACACCTCTTAATGAATTGGCATACTCCTTAGCTTCTGCATATCTTCTCTTACCTTTATTAGAACCAGTAAGCTTAGCTACAAACTTATTAATATCATCATTCTCATCAAAGTCATATAGTCTCTTTAGGAATTGTACCTTATCTGCTGCATACTCATCCATAGAATTATAAGACCTAAACTTCTGCTTAATAGCTTCACCTTTAGCATTTTTATCATTACCAGTTACATAATCACCTTTCCATGAACTACCAGTAGTTAAATTGCCAAAGTTGTACTTACCTTGTGCAGACCTACCCCAACTAGATTCTAATGCGTCTTGTGCTAATAACATTCTAATTGCATTATCATTAGTAATACCTGCCTTCTTATAGGCATTAATAAGTTCTGTAGCCCATTGCTTTCTGTTAGTATATGGACTCTTCCAAGTTGAGTTGGCAGTAACAGGTTTATCGGTAACAGATTTACTAGCTATTGGTTTATTAATTACTGGCTCTGCTGTAGGATTATTAGCTACTACATCAGGTTCATTAGTATCTCTTACTGGTACTACTAAAGCCTCTGGTTTATCGTAAGTTGTGTTGTAATTATATTCACTAAATGGATTAATAGGATTAGTAATATCAGTATAATCTATTGTAGGATTACTTACTGGATTATAACTAACAAATCTCATTCCTTGTTGAGCTTTCTTGATTCGCTTCTTATAGGTTGGGCGACTTGATTTGATGAACTTCTTGCGCATGTCTCGTTTGCCATTTAACTCTTCCTGCTTCTTCAGTATAGGAGACTTCTTAAAGTCAAATCTTCCACCATGTGCCATAGTTACTAATTCCGGGTTTCTAACAGAACTACCTTCTATCCATATAGGATTAGATTGCTGTAGTATGAACGGACGACCTACTTTATCCATTAATGCAGCTTGTTTAGTAAGCCTAACTTGGTTAGCAGTATTAGGAGAATCATTCCACCTCTTAGCATAGTCAGCAGGATTAAATTTCCACATATCTTGAGAAGTCTGTCTTAATTTACCTTTGTTCATTTGAAACTTAACCAAGTGTCCAACAACATCATCAATAGGACCTATATAATCAGTTCCTGGCTGCCTAAAGGTCATAAACTCTTTATCTCCCATACGCATTACTGGTTCAGTCTCCTTACCAACAACCTTGCCGATTGGATTCTTTCCAGCATAGCTGATAAACTCTGTAGTATTCTCAAACTTAAGAGGCCTACCAGAGGGTACTACTGCACTCATTTCGTATCTTCTGTTATATATCCCAGGATAGAGCTGTCCATATCTATCCCCATGACTAAATCCTCTTCTTGCTTCATTACGGCTAATAGGCTTGATATTACTAGTCGCTTTATTAAAGAACATTCTTTTAACTACTGGATTCTCGTCAAATATATATTTAGCTAATAGGTTTCTGCCTTCTAAATTTCCTCCACCTAGTATTGAAGAACCTGTGTAGTCTGCTGGCATTGTTTTTATATCTTGCAAACTTACTGATGCGTTACCGTTAGTTCTCTTGGCAGCTTTATAAGCAGCCACTTTTAATGGTAATTTCTCTACCTTAGATAGAAATGGAGTAATTCTGTTAGCTGTTGCCATTGCTATATTAGAAGGAGTCCTTGCTTCCTTATTAAATATCCAATGGTTTTTGTTAATAGGATTCCAAGCTAAGTCAGCGTCGCCTTTAATTGATTTAGTTATTAACTTGTCCTTTCCAATCTTATATCCTTTAGCACCACCATACCAAGCTCCTGGATTAGTATAAACTCCAATTTCAGACGGAATGCCAGTTTTATCTTCCAACCAGTTACCCCAGCCCCCGGTAAGCTTATCCACAGCCATATTACCTAAAGCTCCTCCTACAACAGCGGCTGGAGTTGTTACTAATGCAGCGCCAGCTGCTGAAGGAAGTATAGTTCTTTCTATTCCAACCAAAGGATTAGTCTCGTTGGACATGGAAGCTTTGAATCTATCTCTAGCTCCTTTAATAGGATGCCAATAGTCTCTATTTCTTTCAGCAGCTGACCTGGTATCATTAGAAGGTTCTCCACCTAAATCTACAATAGAATACTGTCTAGGTTTAGCTTTAACTGGTTCATGAACTTCTGGCCTAACTACTTTAGTATTATCAGATGCTATGACGTCTCCTTTTTGTAGTTTAGGTATTATTCTCATTTACTTATTCAATTTGTCATTATTATTAAATCTCTTCCATATACCCGTTACTGAATCTATGCCAAGTAACCCCATACAACATAACAGGACTGTATCTATCATTAATGGGGCTTGGATTACGTTTATTGTACAATATATTAACACTCCCAAGCAGACAAACCACCCTACTACTCCGCAGAGTCTCTTAGATGATATGCCAGAGTGGGATGTGAATACTTGCTTTAAGAATGTTACAAACTTCATTATATAATTACATTTATAGAAATATTAGCTGTGTCACCTCCTATATATGCCTGATTTATTGGTATTTCAGTAGTTACCCCAGATTGGCATACTGCGTTATTTGTTACACTATCTGCATCTACAGTCACCCTGTATGTACTGAAATATCCAGTGAACAATAATTTAGAGACATTAGTTAAATCAGTTGGTAAATTAAAGTGGAAGTTTCTGTCAAAGAAAGTTGCCCCTTGATAGTCTAGAGTTCCAGACCTAGGAATTGTTATAAACCCATCTGGAACTCCATCTATGTAAACATCTGCTACAAAGTCATAGGATTTAGACGTAAGCCCAGAGTTAGTTATTGAAACATGTATATTGAAGTCATACTGGAATGTTGACAACTGTATATCCTCTTCCTTAACTAACTGATTATTAGCGTAATTATCGTTAGTTTCAAGTCCGAAGAACTCTACTCTATCTCTAGTGGCACACTTGGTTGGAGTATTTGTACCTCCACCAGCTAAATTAATTAAATATTGTTCTGTTGCAATTTTATTTGTCATTTTAAATACTTGCTATGTATTGTTTATACACATAACGGCAAGCATACCCTGTACTGGCATATTCTGATTAGTTCCTATGACAAGTCTATCTGTTTCATGACCAGAATAGTAATTCATATTCTTTACATTATTTAATATAAATGCTACGTAAATATTACTTCCAATCACACTATTGCCAAACAAAGCTACATTTCTTATAACACCTGCTATAGGGTATACCACCATGGATGAAGCAGGAATATCTGGTGTAGCCGATGTGCTTTGACCATACATATTTGTGATTGATATACCCATTGTAGTGTCTGTAGTAGTGTTATTAAAGAATATTAGGGTGCTGCCGCTTAGTGAACCGTTTAATAAATCTATAGCGTCAGCAATACCCCCCCCTTGGGAAGATTATCTACAAATTGCTGTTTAGTTATGCATCTATTATTCGCAACTCCGTCTAAGCTTAAGCCTTCCGCTCTAGCTTCTGCTGCTGTTACTAATTCGTTAGTCTTCTCCATAATTAGTCTTGGTATTCTCTTAAATTGCCAATTGTTACTTCAAATTCATCTGATTTCATATAAGGAGATATATCATCATCCTTAGCGGCTTCATTCAAACAGAATAAATCTGATGGGAATGATTGAGCCTTGATTCTTATTTGCTTGAGTAGTCTGGAATGTTTATTCTTAGACCATACCCAAACATCAAATATAAAGTTTCTCATACTGCGATTACTGTACTTTAATTCTTAAATGTTAAGTACTATTTAAGTGTAGAAGCAATCCACTTTTGACTAGTAGCTTTATTAAGGCTGAAACTCTGTAAACCATTACCTGTATCTACGTATAATGTAAACATATTGCCTACTGGGACTCCTAATATTGTTATATTAGTACACGTTGGTATAGAATTAGCTATTCCATAATACAGTAACTGAAACGGGACCATGTCTGTCATATTAGACTTCACAATCTCCATTACTGCACTGTCGGCACTGTTAACCTCTACACTACTACTTCTACCAGGATAAATCAAATCTTGTGTTGTTAAAACTAGGGTCTGAACCCCCCCATAGACTGAAGTGCATCATTCACCTGTTTAGTGGTTGGGCATTTGTTGTCGTCGTTTTGTATTAAAGCCATAATAGTTATTATTTGATTATTCTACGTTTAATTTGCATACCCCTATTAGCCATTAACATACCGCTACTTCTTTTGTTATTGGTATTACTAGCGAATGTATTATGGTAAGTGGCAATTTCATCATCTGTAAGAGTGTTAAATCCCGTAGGGATAATAGCACCTTTAGCTCTCATCTCTTGTATGTCAGTACCCTTTAATTGTCTGTTGGGGTCAATATAATAGTTACCATTTGCATCTTTCATGTTCACATTAGCTCCTCTAAATCCTTGTTGTTGAACATTAACTCTGTCTGGATTGTCTTTATTCTCCTTGGGATTAGGTCTTGCTACTGTTCCTTGCTGTGCCTTAATAATCCCTCTTCCTTTAGTTGATATTCTCATAATATCCACTTAAACCAGCCATAGCTAAACGTCTTCCTATTAAGCTCTGGATGTTCAGCTACATACCTAGCTTCCCTTTCAAATGATATGTTTCTATAGGCAGTGTGAGCATTGCCACTAGCTAGTAATTTAATAAACCACTCTATTACATACCATAAATAGAAGAATACTATTCCCATTTCTAACATCTGCTTTGTGTGAGTCTTCTCATGTGTAACTGTAGCTTGACTCATTCTCTTTATATAATCCTCACTCCTAGTAAACATAATACCACAAATATTCATAAATGAATATCCTTTTACTGGAAGTAATGGGTTGATAAAGAATAGCAATCCTTTAGATTTGTCGTACTTAAATTTCATAGTTAGTGCTTCCATTTAGCGGCATTTCTAGCGAAATTAGCTCTCTTCTTCTGTAACGGAGTTGCATTAGGATTGTTAAGTACAGACCTAGCATGTTCTTGAACACTCTGTCCAGCTTTCTTAGCTGATGCCGTAAATTTGCCGCGATTCTTCTTCTTAATATGAATCTTGCTTCCACTTTTATCTTTCCTTACTAACTTGTTACCACATCTAAACATAGGAACCTCTTCTAGGTCCGCATCATCGAGTAACTCTTTCAGAGCCTCATTAATTCTTGATAATTCCTCTGCGTTAAATTCCATAATTAAATTACATGTTAAATCACTTTTTTATTCACAAAGGTATTGCTAAATTTGCACATTATCAAACAAATCAGATGAATTAATGATTTAAGGTGTCAATGTAAATAAGTAATAAAGAAACTAAACTATTATTAATCTCTAACCTTTAAATCAATAGATTAATGTTATTGGGCAAACTAAAAGAGGTGTACAGGTGGATTGACAGTTGGAGTTCTGGTGTTAAGACGATAGTCATTATAATGCTTGCATTCTTGATGGTAGAGCTTCATTTCTCTTCACACACTAAAGCTATTTTAGAAGATTATAGACAGGCAGCTGTTACGGAGAAGGTATTAGCTGAGAAATATACAGAGATGATTACTCCACAAGTTAACGGGCACATAGAGCATATTCTTATGGAAGATAAGGATGCGTCGAATGTCTTGTTATTGAATTACCATAATACCTTACAAAGTACACATGGTTTATCATATCGCTATTTAACAGCTCTTACAGAGAAGAGAAGAGGGTATGAAACTAAGGCAACTATTAAGATATGGAAAGAGTTGGAGTATATTAACTACGGTGATGAGCTTGAAAGGATTAATGACAATCAATTCATCAGAATGGATACTATTGAGAACTATCGTAGAACGTTCCCTAATTTAGTAGCTTTATTAGAGGACTCTGGGGCAAAATCTGCTGCGATGTACCCGATAGTAGGTATTGATGGACCAATAGGGTTAGTAGTAATTATCTATCCTAACGACAAGGAATACTATTTAGGATACTACGATTCTGTTATTGCTCCATGCATTCAGCCTTTATCTACATTACTAGATTATAACTCAATTAGGAAGAAATTTAAAATGGATTATGAAAGTAGACAAGAGGAACAAGGAAATATGTTACAACGATTCTTCCCATATGTATTGGAGTGAAATTGACAATACTATATACACTTCAGTAACAACAATGATACATGAGTTCTGTCAAAAGTTCGACAGTGATTTCTGGTCGCAGTACAAAGCATTACAGAAGCTATTAAGTGCTGAACAGTTTGCCATGGAGAAGAAGAGACTATTAGAAACTAAACGTTTTGATAAGAAGTACTTCTTAGACATGTATGATTTAAATGAGACGGAGTTTAATTCTGCACAACAGGATATACTGGATGAGTGGTCTAAAACTAATGCCGATTCCAAGGAAAGAGGTACAAAGATTCATAGTGATTTGGAACATCAATACTTAGGTAAGAGTTCATGCCAAATGAGAAGTTACGGTTTAGGCGGAACTTTTGAAGTTAATACTAATGAATCTTTAGAGAAGAATAACTTAGACCTACTAAGCATAGAAAGAGGAGTCTTCCCTGAATATATGATATATAGAAGGTCGGACGACAATAAGTTTAGGTTGGCAGGTCAAATTGACTTACTTATTAAGGACGGAAATGACATTTACATTGTTGACTACAAGACTAATAAAAGTATTGACGAGAAATCTTACTTTGATACCAGGACTAAGAAGAGTCAAATGATGAAGTATCCTATGAATAATTTAATGGACTGTAATAAAGTACATTATACTTTACAACTATCTACCTATGCATGGATGCTTCAGAAATTAAATCCTGATTTTGTTATTAAGAAGTTATTGCTTATACATTATGACCATAATGGTAACGTTACAGAACATGAGTTAGATTACCTTAAAGATGATGTAGAACGTATGTGTAAGCATTGGAAGAAGCAGTGTATACTTGAGGAAATCAAGGAGAAGAGAAAGCCTATAGAGTTCTAATGAGCTAGTTCATAATCATAGAGTATCTTTCAAACTGGGATTTGAGATATTAAAAGTAAAGTATAATTAAAGCTCATTAGAAATCTATGGGAATTACTAATATTGTAAATGGACACTTAAATGAGTTACTAGGTAATAACGAAGAAATGGCTAGGGCTCGTATTAGAATATGTAAGAAGTGTCCTATTATGAAGGATTCATTTATAGGGTATGTATGCAGTAGTAAACTGTGGCTGAACCCTAAAACAGGAGATATATCAACAGAACGTAAAGATGGTTATAAACGTGGATGCGGGTGTAGACTTAATGCTAAAGTTAGAGATATTAAGTCTTCATGTCCAGCATGTAAATGGTAAATGATTTAAATTATGAGTAATAACGGAACAATGGATGTAATGTTTGGGGGTAAAGGATTAAGCTTTGCCGGTGCAGATGGATTTAAAGATTTAAAGAAAGAAGCTGCTGTGGAAGCACATAATAAAGCAGTAGATACTTACACTAAAGCACTTAATAAGAACATTAAAGATGAATTGGAGAAAGCGGAGGAAGTAACAGAGAAGATGAATAGTATGGAAATTATGCCTATTAATTCATACGTATTAGTTAGACCTTATGCTAAGAATCCGTATCAAAAGATAGAAGTGACTAAAGGCGGACTTATTATACCAGAATATGACGGAGCATTTAAGAATCCAGACACTGGAGAGAAAGATACAGAGTATCAACTTTCAGTTGTAGCTAACGTTATAGAAGTAAGTCCTTTGTGTAAGTTTATTAAACCGGGAGACGATATATATTATAGACGTTCTTCTGGAGTACCTGTTCCGTTCTTCAGACAAGGATTTGAAGTTGTAGCTGAACAGCAAGTACAAGTGGTTATTAATGAAGGTTTAAAAGAACGATTTAAGAATATAGAATAATGGAAGAGAAAGTGTTTTATCAACCAGGAGATGTAGTAACATTAAGACAAGACATCCCATATAAACCTCAGATGATTGTAGTTAAGAAAGAGACGATGACGTTTAGACCATCTAAGGATGAGAAGAAAGATGAATATTTCAAGGGTATTAGATGTAGATGGTTCTCTACAAGAGGAGAGCTACAAGAAGCTATCTTTAATACTAAAGACTTAATTAAACTATAATGGCAACTAAGTTTCAACAAGGTGGGCAGGACGACCAAGAGTTGTTCTCTGCCTACCTTATTAAGTTATTTAAGCCTAAGTCTCAGCAGGAGTTTGAGGATACTATATCCAAACTCTCAGAGAGGGAAATTAATGAAATCTATAAACAATACAAGAGTATGGAGAATAATCAAACTATCATGGCTAAGATGGGAGCCAAAATTAACTACATTAGCAGACTACAAGGTAAGTGTCCAGAAGGTTATGAGGTAGAGAGATTCATGGCTGGAGGATGTGTTAAGTGTAGAAGGAAAGCAATGGCTGAAGGCAGTAAAGCTATGGATGTATTCAAAGATAAATGTGGAGGTAAAGCCAAGAGACGCATCAAGAAGAACGAGAATGGTGATAAAATAGCAGTTAACAAAACTGATACCGTACACACTAGCAAGGGAATATATAATGTTAGCAACAAGAAGCTCCCTTATAAGAAGATGTCCAAAGCAGATTACAAAGGACTACCTTTAAAAGACAAAATGAAAGTTGATATGAAAGACCAGGCCAACGGCAGAGGTGCTAGCGGAGCAGGTGCAACTAGAGGTAGTAATATAGGTAAAAAGTTAAGCGGTGGCACTATTACTTCGTTCAAGTGCGGAGGGATGGCTAAGAAGAGAATTAAGAAGAATATGGGTGGAACTGTTAGCAATAAATGGAGTATTCCTAGTAAAGCTAGCGGTGATGCTATTAAACACATTAAAGGCGGACCAGGCTCGGCAGATAGCACTAGAGAAATGAAATTTAATGGCTTTCAAAAGAAAGCACTAGCTGGTAAGCCTTATAAAAGCAAATAAATATGAAAGTATTCCTATTTGATAATGGTACTAATTCGGTGATTGTGAATGAGCCAGAGGTTCTTCTTATTAAGGAGTTCGCAGCTCTATGGACTAATGAAAGGAATAAGACCAAAGAAGACCCTACGGGAGTTTGCAAATCAAGAGCTTATAGAGAGCTTGTTTACATATGGCTAATGTTAGATTGGGCATCTCCATACTCTGATTATACAGAACAAGAAAGACATCAATCATGTCTTCAGGATGCTAATTTAAGTGAAGAGGAATGGGCAGACCCAATCTTCAGAGCCGCATGTAGGAAGTACAGAGATATTCAAAACGAATCTAGAGCACTTAAACTCATTAAGTCTGCTCAAAGTGTAGTTGATAGAATTACTGATTACTTTGACACCATAGATTTATCCGAAAGAGACCCAGTTACTAATAGACCTGTTTGGAAAGTGGCTGATGTAATGAAAGAAATGCAATCAGTTTCTAAGGTTATAGAAGAACTTAAAACTCTTGAGTATATGTACAAGAAAGAGCAAGAGGAAGAGACTGGTATCAGAGGTGAAGGTAAGAAAGGACATTTAGATTAGTTATGGCTGGACGTGGCAGACCTAAGAAGAAAGTCGAAATTCCAGAAACAGTTCAAGAGTTAATACAGAGAGTAGAACCAGAGTTAATAGAAGCTGTTCAACATATAAATCCTGTCATAGAGGACAATTCAATTAAAACATCTAATGTTGAATGGGATGTATCATTAGATACTGAGATTAAGCATTTCGACCCTACTCTATCTTATGAGCTGACTGGATATCGACCAGTGGATGAAGAAAGAGGATTGGATTTTAATCCAGAGTGGTTCACTGAAGCTAGACAGATTAAACTAAGAAACGGTAAATACTGTGCTTATCCGGAGGGAACAAAGAAGTATAATGACTTTTGGGACGAAGAGGTTAGAAGATGTAATCGAGGATATGAATCACATGGGTATAGAATCACAGGTGATAATTACTTCTTCCTTAATTATTATAGGTTGAAAAATACTGATGTGTCTCAAGCTGGTGCTGGTCGTGAAACTACATTCCCTTCATTCTTTAGTAAGCAGTATGAGTACTTCCATTACATAGAAATGTGTGAGAAGTTGAAGAAGGATGTGTGCGCCCTTAAAGCTCGTGGAGTCGGTTGACACAATAAACTAAAGCCGACTATAAATTCCGCAAAATCGGTGAAGACTAACGTGATTAATCACTTATTAAATTTAATATTATGACTAAGAAGGAACAATTAAAATTTATTGAGGATAACTATCCCTTATACAACAATCATATATCTAACAGAAGAATAAGACATACATTCTTCGATACAATCGAAACTGAACTACAAGCTTATCTGCTTGGATTTTATGCCGCTGATGGCAGTATTGATGAGAAACGCAAAACCTTAAGAGTTCATTTGCAGTCTGGAGATTCTGAAATAGTGTACTTATTTAAAGATAGTATAAGTCCAGACGCTAGAACGTTTACCGTAGCACCACATATTGTAACTGGAAGAAACGGTATGAAAGTAAATGCCCATGCATCATTTGGAGTTGACATTACTAGTTCCAAATTATGTAATGCCTTAGTAGACTTAGGGATAGGATATAATAAAAGCGTAGCAGAACTCAAAATTCCAAGCATTCCTGAGGACCTTGTGAAACATTTCATCAGAGGTTATTTTGATGGAGATGGGTGTATTACTGGATGGTTAGCTACAGAGAAGGGTAAAGCTGACAGAGTTAGATATAAGTTTGATATATGTAGTAAAACAATTACTATGTTGTCTGATATACAGAAGGTTCTTTCTAAGAATGATATTAATGTAAATATTAATTATCTTAAACGTGATGATATGTATAGGATATCTACTTCATCTAAAAGCGAAGTGAGTAAACTATATCATTATCTATATGATGATGCTAATTTCTATTTATCAAGAAAGTTTAATAAGTTTAGTTACTATGTTAATACCGAGGTAAGTCAGCTCATCGCTGACCACCGTAACGCGCAGGAGGTGAACGTTAATGAGAGTAATAATCCTCCCACGAGTGCGGAACATTCTGTAAAAGAATGAATATGTGCGCTGACCTTATAGGAAACTATAAGAAGTATAGGATAAAAAGCCTATACGGTAACAAAGTGTTTAGTGAAATTGCAGCATCTTTAGGAGTTAGGTTATATACAACTGTTAGAGGTTCACATACAGTATATGTAGCATTTACCGAGAAATTCGTTAGTGACGTGCTTCGTAAATGCTGGGAACAGCTTGAATATTTAAATGCTGATACAGAAGGCGGCATGAGACATCTAAGACAGAAGTATAATTCTGATATGCATAAGAGAGCTTCTCTTCTTACTAAAGACAGAGAAGAATTTGGATTCATGTCAGACATTATTGGCTTCGTAGTAGATGTTCCTCGTAAACTCCGTGGAGACCGTGTGGATAGATTGTTCTTTGAAGAATCTGGTTCTAACCCAATCCTAGTAAAGACTTACTTACAGAGTACAGCTCTTGTAGAAATTCTAGGTAATAAGTTTGGAACTAGATTTGTGTGGGGAACAGGTGGAGACCAGGGACCTGCACTTGACGGACTTAGTAAGATGTTTTATAATCCAGCTGGATATAATTTCTTACCTTATAAACATAACCATACTAAAGACGGGTCTTATGCTTTTACCTCATTCTTCATACCTGCCTATACATTCGTAGCAGCAAATGGATATGTAGACGATAGAGGAGTTACTAATACTGCGAAGGCTAAGAAGTTCTATTTAGACCAAAGAGAAGCTCTACTAGCTAACCCGAAGGAGCATTTAATTGCATGTGCAGAGTTCTGTTTTACTCCTGATGATGCTTTGGCTCTAGAAGGAGATAATCAGTTTAATACTGTATTGTTAAGTGAGCAACTTGCTAATATTAAATTACATAAACTGGGACCACATATTGATGTAGGCCAGTTAGAGTATAATTTTACTAACAACCAGCACACAGAGGAAGCAATTGATAGTGTAAGATTTGTTAGTAATCCTAAAGGTAAGGTTAAGATACTTGAACATCCGATTAGAGGAGAACATGGAGCTGTACCTAGAAATTTATATGTTGCTGGTATTGACGGTATTGATATGGGTGGTGAAGACACTTCTGATAAGACTCAAGACCCTTCTGATTTCTGTGTAGTAGTTAAAAAGAGAGCTTATGGGTTAGATGAACCTAAAATAGTGTGCTATTATAGGGACAGACCTAAGACTTTACGTGAAGCACATATGACATGTCTTAAGATATTGCAGTATTACGATTGTCAGGCTGTTCTTGAATCTACTAGAATGTCTACTCTGCAATTCTTTAGAGAGAAACATAAAGAGAATAGACATTTGATGAGAAGACCTAGAGCTACTCAATCTGACATACAAGGAGGTCGTAGTAAACAATTCGGAGCTCCTGCTACTGAAGTAGTAATTAGGCATCAATTAGATTTAATAGCTCAACATATAGAAGATTATTGTCATAATATATGGTTTGAAGAAATTCTAGAAGAAGCAATTAAATACAGTTATGAGAATAAACGTAAGTTTGATATTATAGCTGCATGGGGTATGTGCGAACTAGGAGACGAGGAATTAATGGGAGTAGTTCCTAAAGAAATGGACAGTCCTAATAACAAACTAAGACCTTTCGGTTATTGGGTTGACGAAAGAGGAATTAGACATAAAGGAGTTATTCCAGAGAAACAACAGATAGTACCTAAGTTTAATTTATGGCCTACACAATACGATGACCCTACAAGAATTAGAAGTAGCAATCAGAGATTTATTCAAACAGATTTATCATAAAGAATATGTGGCTAAATTAAAGCTAGAAGAGCTACAAACTGCCGAGGGGACACATAGGGGTTATAAGTTAACACTTGGCATGAATAATATAGACAAGCCACTTATTATATCGTTTGAGGGTGGTGAAGTAGCGTATCTTAAATTTCTTAGACAGGAATTAAGAGATAGAAGATTAGGCGACACACATTATTTCCTAGGATATAAACAATATAACGGATTAGAGAGTTGTAATGAGTGCACAGAACAGGAGTGATGAGTACTTAATGGAGCATATTGATAAGGCAGTGTCAGAATTAGTATTTCCTAAGTACAAATTACAGAAAGCATATAATTATTATAATGGATATAGAGATGCCGAACAATATAGGTATCTAGAAGAGAATTTTGGAATAGGTAATCCTACTTCTATAGAATTTACTCCTCTTATCAGGAAGCATGTTGATGCTTTACTTGGAGAATACCTAGGTACTCCATTACTGCCTAAAGTGTCATGCAAGGATAAAGAAACTATATCTAAGATATCTAGAGATAAGGAATTACAAATTAATAAAGAAGTATATCAATACTTACAACAACATCTTAACAATCAGATACTAGCGTTCTTAGGAGGACAAGAAGTAACTGATAAGGCTGTAGAGGCTCAACTTAATAAGTTAGTAGAAGATATTAATAATAGCTTTGTTAGCGAGTATGAAATAGCTGCACAGAATGTTGTTGAGTATATAATCCAATCTAGAGATATTAACTTACTTACTAAGTTAAAGAACCTGTTACTTGACTTACTAGTAACTGGCATGAGCTTTTACCAGGTTCATCCTAGTAGGAAGAGAACTAATATAGAAATAGAGGTATTAGACCCACGTAATGTATTCGTTGATAGAAATCCAGAATCTGTATATGTTAGAGATAGCTACAGAGTAGTTATTAGACGTTGGTTAACTAAGCAACAAATACTTAATAAATATGGTCCTCAACTAGATACAAGTAGTATCAATGAATTAGAGGAGATGTTTGAGGGATATTACGATAGTAGTTATATATATGTACGCGCTATGAGCAATCAAGCTACTGGAGCTCCTATTACAGACGGACTCGAGGCGGGTAAAGAAGTAATACCTGGATTCCCTACCGACTACTATGAGACTTACAATTATAAGTTAATACCTGTGTTTGAAGTTGAGTGGATTGATGTTGATAAAGAAGGAGAAGATTATGTAGAGAATAGATATGAAGGAGTTAAAATCGGAGAATCTATTTACATTCTTACTGGTAAGTCTCCTGATGTAGTTAGAACTAAAGATAATCCTACACACTGTGGATTGTCAGTTAATGGTTTGTTCTTTGTAAACAGAAGTAACGAACCATATTCACTTGTGCTTGCATGTTCACATCTTCAAGACAAGTATGATTTGATTACTTTCTTTAGGGACAATGTAATTGCTAATAGTGGTACTAGTGGAGACTGGATTGACTTTAGTATGCTACCTATGGCTCTTGGTGATGATTTGACTGAAAGATTGCAGAAATTCATTGCCTATAAGAAGACTGGTGTGGCTCCTATTGATACTTCACAAGAAGGTAGGGCATTTAACAACAATACTTCTTTTGCTGGATTCGATGACTTATTAAAAGCTGATACTATTCAGGCATTTAATATGGCGTTGCAGATGTTAGAAGAGCAGACATCATCTATTACTGGAGTGTTTAGAGAGAGATTAAATGGAATAGAAACCAGGGATGCTGTTAGTAATGTTAAGGCAGGTATGAGAAATTCTTATATCATTACTAAATCTTACTATCAGCAAATGGATACTTTGGCAGAGGATATTCTGATTGATTCTCTTAATTGTGCTAAGAAGGTATGGAAACATAAACCACTTACTGGAACTTTAGTGCTAGGTGACAAACTACAGAAAGTGTTCACTGCTCTCCCTGAACATTTTACTTTTACTGACTATGATATTCATGTAATAGCTAGTAGTAGAATTATGGAGGAAATGCAGAACATGCAACAATTAATGATTGAATTCATTAAGAGTGGTCAATTAGACCCAGACATAGCTATGGAGTGTATGACTGCCAGAAGTATGACTGAACTTAAGTCTAAATTGTCTAAGGCATTTCAAAAGAGAAGAGAAGAAACTCAGAACACTGCACAGATGCAACAACAGAACGAAGAGCTACAGAAGCAACTTCAAAAGGCGGAACAAGAGAAAGAGCAGCTTAATAATAAGATTGCATCTCTTAATGAAGCTAAGATTGCTATTGATAGGCAGAAGGTTGAATATGACTATGAGATTGGCCTTATTAAGGCTAACGCTGATAGAGATTATAAGCAGAGTACTTCTGACAATGACACCAAAAGAACAGATATTGAGATAGCCCAATTGTACGATGGGAATCAGCAGAATAACGAAGTGAAGAACGTATAATGGAATTAAAAATTAAAGTTTGCACTAACGATAGCTGTAAGGTAATCATACTTGACGATACTGGTACAGGAGAGAATGGCTATTTGCCTGAATCTTCTTCAGTCATCGTCAAGAACAGATTCAAGTACTCTGACACTGTATCTATTGATGTCTTACAACATAATAAGGCAGATGGGCCTGAAATACAACTTCCTGTTTACACTTTACATGATGACGGTAATAAGTCAGTAACTATGCCAGTAGGGTTTGATGGGTGGTTTAATGTATATCATATAGTTCTGCCGACTAAAGATTGGTTTGATAGAGAGATGGGTAAAACGGCTGGTTCAGCTGTAACTATGTATGCCACTGTGTACTATTCGGACGGCATCTACATCTATAAGTATTTTAATGGCACATCTACGACCGTAACTGTAGATGAGATAGTAGAGAGGAACGTAGAAGATACTACAATTTCTAGGACATATAATAATTACGTGTCTATTTGTTTTCTTAAGAAATGTTATATATCTTTGTGCCAGCAAATATTTAATAGCAGAGGTTTCAGTAAATGTTGGAGTAAGAATGCTGTAGCGGCCGAATTATCCTACAAGAGAGATTTAGTCTGGATGGCTATTAATGTAATCAAATATATGGTTCAATCTAATCAGTTAGCTGAAGCTGAACGAATCATAGAACAAATAGGAGGTTGTAATGGCTTGTGTAAATCAGAATACAGCAAATGGCCAGAGCAAGGCTGTGGATGCTCTCAAAGATAAGGTGATTTGTGAATACAAAGAACTGCTTAAGTATTTAGAACGGGGGCATAGATATGACTACCAACTAATTCTCGAAGAGATAAGTCTCATCGAATTGCTAGAAGAGAATGAAGTTAATAGGTCTGAATTTGTAGAACAATTTTATCTTAATAATAAATGGCAGATAACTCTATTTTAACACCAGGTGGTTCTGGAAATGAATGTATCAATCCTGTTAACGAACAAATTGATACTTCACAATTTCTGAAAGTAGATTACCGCTTAGGGGAGTTTGAGAGTGAGTCAGATAAACAAATTGCTAGAATTAATCTTGGAGCTGCTGGCATTAACGATGTCTATGATAAGACTTCAGCAGATTTAAAGACATTAGAGGCAGTTAAGACCTCAATGGATACTCACCTAGCTACTGAAGACCCACATAATATAATTCCTACTATAGAAAGTAAACTGGAGGGTTTTGTTAAAGAGGATGGAACCACACCATTCTTAGCACCTCAAACAGGTGTTGACCCGTTGACAGACTTTCATTTAACAACCAAGAGATTCGTGACTGCTTTAATGGACAGTCATTTAGCTAAAACAGACCCACATAATATAATTCCTCTTGTGGAGGAAATACTTAAAGTATATGTAACTACTGACCAGATTTATAGGAAGGTAGAGTTATATACTAGAGAACAAGTTGACGACTTAATCAAGAATTTCGTTAGACGTGACGGAACTACTGCATTTTTAAAACCACAGTTAGGAGTTACTCCAGTAGCTGATGGGCATCTATCTACTAAGAAATATGTAGATGATGTAATGTTTAAACATTTAGTTGATGCAGACCCTCACGGATTTGTAACGTTACTTAATCAGAGACTAAACAACTATTTCAGGAAGACTGAAACTTACTCTAGAGCAGAGACTTATTCAAGAGCTCAAATTGATGCCATTATTAATCAATTGGTAATTGATGCGGCTAGAGGGGCTATTGAGGAACATATCAATCAATATGACCCTCATGGAACTCTTAAAGAAATCTATAGTAAGCATTATGTACCTCGTGATGGTTCAGTTCCATTTACTGCCCCACAGAAGGGAGTAGATGCTGTAGAAGATGACGAATTAGTAACTAAGAGACAACTGGATGCTTCTATTGTAGAAGAGCCTGTTTGGATTACTAGTGGACCAGTTCAGACTACAGTAGGCTTCGTTGAAGATGAAACTGACCCAGGAGAGAAATTGAATCTTCAAGAGGTTATGGATGCAATCTTCTACGGTAAATCTGTAGATGTTAAAGCTCCTGCGTATGCTTTACTAGGTTCTATAGTAGACGTTGAACTATTCGTTAGAGGTTCTACTGGAGTGATATCTTATGCTGAATTATGGCAGAACGATGAGCTTATTGGAACATATACTAAGGATGATTTCGAATTAGGACAGTTGACTGTAAAGAGTTTACCTATTAACGAAGAAACTACTTTTACGTTTAAAGTATTCTATCCTAATGGTACGTATCTGGAAGCTAGTTGTACTACTAAAGTAGCATATGATATATTTGTAGGAATCTTACCTAAATGGTATGCAGCCTCTAATGTTAATTATGATTACTTACTTCAGCTAGTTCAATCAGACTCAGAGAACAATAGCATTGACAGTTCTGGTGACTTAGTATCAGAAATCAAACACAAATATAATTTCTCAAGTCCTAAAGAGCTTAAGCAAATATTTGTAGCAATGCCTAAGGAATATCCAGACTTAGTTCAAATGACAACGCCTTCTCAACAGTTTGGTCTTGAATCGTTTGACATTATTAGCGATATCCCATTTGAAATTCCTGGATTGTCAAATAGTAAAATATATAAGATATATGTGTTCAAGGAGTCTCTAGTAACTCTCAACTTGGAGGTAACATTTAAGTTTGACCCAGCTAACATTTAATAAGTATGAGAGCATATAGTGAAATTATAGCAAGTTTTAGAAGAGGTGGTCCGTTCCCTATAGAAGCTGACTATATCTTCGAAACTGAAGCGAAACTGAAAGAATTTTATTCATCTCCTGAAGAGAATGCTATTTTACACAAGGGATTGTTAAAGATAGTTGAAAATGACGGAGATGGTAATCAAGCACTATATTGGGTCACTAGAAAGGAGACTAACGATGAGTTAGAGTTTACTAAACTTATTACTTCTAAGAGTGATGAAACTATAGCTGACTTGATAACTAGATTAGAGCAGGAAATTAAAGATAGAAAGACAGCAGACGATGCTATCTGGGGAAGTGTTGACCATACTAGTGTACCAGAGGACTTAAACAGTCTGAAGGACATTGCAGAGGAAATTACTAAAATTAGAGAGCATCTAGGTAATCTAGACAGCACTGATGAGGAATTACAGAGTAATATTGATAAGGTACAAGCCGAACTCGATAAGACACAAGAAGGAGTAGGTTTGGGAGAAGACGGAGCTTATGTTCCTGATACTGAAACTACTTACCTTAAAGACTCTACATCTGTAATGGATTCTCTGCGCAAGCTAGACGAATTAGTGAATCATGCTATTCACTTTAACTGGGTTACACTAGAAGATACTCCAAGCATTGAATTAGATATTGATAGACAGATTACTGGAACTACAATATCTGGTAATGTTAAGGTATCTACTGATAGTGGTAACGGAATTACCATAAAGAATGACGGTCTATTCTATAAACTAACTACTGAATATTTAGACGGACTCTTAACTATTAAGGTTAACGATAATGTTATAGGACAACATCAAATTGGTTTGTCAGTTATCGTAGAGGACGCTAAGTATGACCCAGATACGGAAGAGCTAGTTATAGTATTTAAACTTCTAACTGGTGATAAGCAAGTAGTTAGGATTCCAGTTGGAACTCTTATTAGAGAATGGGAAGTTGATAACTCTATTCCTGATAAGGTAGTAGAATTGGAGAAAGTGTTATCATTAGGAACTGGCGCTGATAAGCTTTCTGCTGACGTTAGGTTGCATACAGCTAAAGATAACATCTTAGTGAAAGAAGGAAATGCTCTGTATGTTAAAGGTACTTCTGATAACATTACGCATGATTCTAAAGCCTTGGATGTTGTTATTAGTGAATTACAAAGTGATATTGATAGCCACCTTAAAGATTTCAACAATCCACATAGAGTCACTCCAGCACAGATTGGAGCCATTTCTTTGCCCGAAGTTGAAATTCTACTAAAGTCTAAAGCAGATTTAGTAAGTGGAAAGGTTCCTAAAGAACAACTTCCAGATGATATTAGTGGTGTTACTTGGATTGATGTAGAAGATAATGAAGAAGCAATATCCTAATAGACCAGCTAATATGAGCCAGTTGGACTATTTGTGGACAACATATGGCCCATATACGGTGTCGGACTCAATAGACGTTGAAGACTCTATTCCTTCTTCTAAAGCTATCAAAGATGCTATTGCTACCCAGGTAACTGGTATAGTAGAACTCGATACTCAAGAAGAAGGTAATAAGGTTAGAGTTATAGGTAAAGGAGGAAGTGGTGAGGAAATATCATCAATCCTTCTTGATAAAGATACTAAGATAGTTTCGTTTGAAAGACATCTTATAACACAAGAGGATATAGATAACGGATTCGGTAATGCACTGAATGAGGAATGGCTGATACTTACTGCTTCTAATGGAGATAGATTTGAAGTGTCTCTGGAAGACTTTGTAGTTAAAGGACAAATAACTAATACTATTATTACTCAGACTAAGAATGGTAATATTGCATCAGAGTTAAAGATTAATAATCCAATTACTAATAAGTCTGTAGATTTATTAACTTCAAACTTTGGAGTTAGGGCAGACTTAGTAGTTGATACTGATGCTGATTCTAACATAGTTATTACTAAGGGTGATAAAGGAGTTGTTTGTAAATTTAGTTGGGAAGGTACAGAATACCCAGTAAGAATTAAAGCCGTAGATACTTACGATGAGTATTTACTACAGACTTTGGAACCTAATACCATTTACTTCATAAAGGACATTAAGTCTATTTACCTTAATGGAGTTAAATATGCCTCTGAAGGTGGTGGAGGTTTAGACCCTGACTTGTATTATACTAAATCAGAAACTGATGCTCTTATATCTAATATCGAAAGCGACTTAGACAATAAAGTCAGTCTGGTTGATGGTAATATAGTATTGGAAGAGGGTCAAGGAATTGTGGTTAATCGTAGAGACGGTGTTCAGAATTTAATATCATCTGACAATTCCGGAGGGTTTAAACTTGGTAATGTTAATTCTTATCTGGAGATATACACTAATACAAGACCAGCCGTTGTAGTAGGGGAAGACACTGATTCACTTGCATTAATGTCAGACTTGACTTCTTATACTTGGAATGAAGTAACTACTGCTAAAGCTACCAGACTCGCTGATTTACCAGAGAGTTATCCAGTAGGAACTTTAACAGTTAAGCATTCTGAAGGAGAAGTTAGTTACGACGGTTCCGAAGATGTATCTATTGACTTAACACATATACAACAATCAATTAATACATTGAAAGATACTATGGAGTACTTACTATCTACTAAACAAGATAAGCTTGTTAGTGGAGTTAACATTAAGAAGATTAATGGTAAGTCAGTACTCGGTAATGGAGATATACTTATATCTTCTGATTCTACAGCTATTAGATATAAGGGGTCTGTAGCTACTCGTATGTATTTACCTTCTGCTCCAGAAGTAGGTGATATTTACAACGTTATTAATGACGGTGCTAACTATGCTTGGAATGGAGAAACTTGGGAAACATATGGAACTATAACTCCAACTGGAGTAGATTTGTATAAGAATGCCAGTGGTGAAATAACTGGCGGGGAGGTAAGATTCAGTGATAATACTGTGCTCCCTATTAACATATTTATTAAATAACATCATTAAATTTTATGGCACAATTAAAATTTTACAGAGGGTTAAAAGCCAATTATGTAGCTGAAACTACTCACAAGGATGGGATTTACTTTGCTACAGACACCAATGAAATCCTTATGAATGGTAAGGCTTACACAGGAGCTCTAGCTGCTGGTAAAGTCGTTACTAATGTAGCCTTGTCTTCTGATAAAAGCAAACTGGTCATTACTTACTCTGATACCACTACAACAGAGATTGAAGTAGGTAGCGGTAAGTATACATCAGCTATTGAAGACAAAGATTTAGCTATGCCTAATGCTGTCGGTGGTATCGCTAAAGGAACTAAGGTAAGTGCTCTGGAAGGACAGACATATGATTATATGTGGGATGAACTGCTGTTCCCTACTATTAATCCTACATTTACTGCTCCTACTGCAAGCATCTCATTTAAGAGTTATTCAACTCCTCAAGAAGTTGGAGCTACTGCACCTACTGCTGCTAACTTCAACACTAGTCTTAATAAGGGAGCTATTACCTTAAATGGAACAAAACAAGCAGACAGGTCTGGTAACTTAGATGCAGATAATTCATTTATCTTCGTAAATGGACGAGAATCTAACACAACTCTGCCTACTACTGTAACGCTTGGTAATACTACTTATACTTATAAGGCAGCTTATTTGCAAGGACCTCAACCTAAAGATAACAAAGGAAACAATTATAGCACTCCACTTGCAGCTGGTTCGGTTAACTCTTCAGCTATCACACTTAATGGTACATATCCTTGGTATGCATCTACAAGTACAGCTTCTTCTGGTACGCCTGTGGTTAAACAAGCTCTTATTGCTTGGAATACTTCTACTGGAGCTATGACTACTCCTAGATTTGAATTACAACCTTCTGGTACTCTTCCACAGGTATTCAAGCTGCCAAGAGCTGTCACTCAACTTCAAATGTTGAACACAGTATCAGGTAACATGGAAGTTATAGGACTTAGTGACTGGACTAAGACAGAAGAAGAGATTACTATTGGAACCACACCTGTAACTTATTCAGTTTACACTTACAATGGTTCTACTAGAGGTTCAGTAACTTTAATCGCTAAATTCTAATTTGACATATGGCAAGAAATAAAGGTACATTCCAATTTGCAGCCAACTTTGAGGTTAAACTTCAAGGTGCTTTAGACCCAAGAATCTTAGTAGGTAATAAGTCTGAACTTATTAATAAAGAGACTTGGCCGTATGATGGCGATACTATCTACGTATATAATGGATTGTTAGTAGCCGTTGCTGCTGATAAGGCAATTTATATGCTAGTTGATAAAGATAAAATTCTGGAAGCAGATTACTCCGGATGGAAACAGATGGACGTTGCAGCTGCTCAAACTGTAGAGATTATTGATAATTTAAGTTCTAGTTCTACAACTGCTGCACTGTCAGCTAATCAAGGTCGTGTATTAGGACAAAGAGTAACTACTCTTGAAGGCAAACTTAGTTCTGTATATTCATACAAAGGCTCCAAAGCTACTTATGCAGAACTTCCTAGTGATGCAGCAGCAGGTGATGTATGGAATGTAGAGGAAGCTCATGACAATCATCCAGCTGGTACTAACTGGGCATGGACTGGTACAGCATGGGATGCTCTGGGTGGAGCTATTGACCTGTCTGCATACTACAATAAGACTCAAGCAGATGCTGCAATTGCAGCTGCTGTTGATGCAGAGAAGACTTTAAGAGAAGCAGCTGATACTGCATTAGACGGTAAAATTACTACTAATACTCAAGCTATTGCTAAGATTAATGGTAGTGCTGATGCTGAAGGTTCTCTAGCTAATACTCTGAAACAGGCTAAAGATTATGCAGATACTAAAGTTAGTGATGTTAGTAATTTAGTAGCTAATAAAGTTGATAAGGTAGAAGGTAGTACTCTGATTCCAGAAACTAAACTTGCACTTATTGACACTAACGCTTCAGATATTGATGCTCTAGAAGTTAGAGTTGCTGCTAACGAGGCTAAACTTGTTGGAATCACCACTACTGTAGTTTCGACAATTAATACAGCTATCGACGCAGCTATGGCTTGGCACGAAGTAACTGAATAAAACACATAATATATTAAAATGGAGAAAATGTTTGTACACGTAGCGAAGAAGTCCACATTTACAAGTGAACTACAAGAACAATACACCAATAGTATTGTTTTCATTAAAGATTCACAGGAGATTTATACTCATGGAACGTTCTACGCTATTCCCGATTCTTACAAAGGCAAGATTACTTCATTGGAGAGTGCTGTGGCAGCTTTACAGGCTGCCAAGGCCTTCTCTAAAGTTTCTGACGGTACTAATGTTGCAGAGTCTCCTTCTCATGACGGAACTCTTAAATTCAACAAAGGCTCTAATGTAAATATCACTGTCGGAACAGATGGAGTAACAATTAGCGCTACAGATACTAAATACACACAAGGTTCTGGTATCTCTATTAAAGGTACTACAATTAATCACTCTAATTCAGTAACTGCTGGCACAGCTAAAGGTGATAATAGTAAGACATTAGCATTTGGTGGAACGTTTACTATTCCTAGCATTACTTATGATGCACAAGGACACGTTACAGCTAAAGGAACCACTACAATGACTATGCCAGCTGCTCCTTCATTTACTAACTGGCAAGCTAAGAATGTTGTTGGCGCTTCTGCTACAGCTACAGCTAATGCAGCAACTACTAATGCTACTACATTCTTGAACTTAATTGAGAATGGTGCAGTAAGAAGCTCACATCAAATTACTGGTACTGGTAAAGTAACAGTTACAGCTGATGCTACTGGTAAAGTAACAATTAATGGTGCTGCAACCACGGCTGCTTCTGGTTCTGCTAATGGTACTATTGCAATTGACGGAACTGATGTTGCTGTTAAAGGATTAGGTTCTGCTGCATATACAGCATCATCTGCATATGCAACTGCTGCTCAAGGTACTAAGGCTGATAATGCTGTTCCAAATACTAGAACTGTAAACGGACATGCACTTAGTGCTAATGTTACTGTTACTAAAGCTGATGTAGGCTTAGGTAACGTAACAAATGAATCTAAGGCTACAATGTTTACAAGCCCAGCGTTTACTGGAACTCCTACAGCTCCTACTGCTGCTGGTGGAACTAATACTACTCAAATTGCAACTACTGCATTTGTAATTAACGAGATTGGAAGTAAGATTTCTGCTGCTCAAGCACTTAGATTCAAAGGAACTATTGGCACAGACGGTGATGTAACTGAACTTCCAGCTAATCACACAGTTGGAGATACTTACGTAGTTAAGGCTGCTGGTAACTTTGCGGGCGAAGGCTGTGAAGCAGGTGACATGATTATCTGTGTTAAATCTGGAACGACTGCTGCAAATGGTGACTGGTCAGTTATTCAGAGAAACTTAGACGGTGCTGTTACTGGCAAATCCCTAACTGCTAACGCAGTAATTTTAGGTAACGGTGGGTCTACTGTTAAAGCTCTAGCTAATGGTACTGCTGGATACGTACTGAAAGCCACTGCTAGTGGTCCTGCATGGCAAGCAGAGAAGGACACAGTTTATACTCACCCTGCTGGAGGTGCTCCTAGTAAAACTTCTGGATTCTATAAATTCAGCACAGATTCTACTAGCCACGTTGCTTCAGTAACCGCTGTTACTAAGGCTGATATTACAGCTTTGGGTATTCCAGGAGCTGATACTAATACTACTTATACGTTCGTTGGAGGAAACGGCTCATTCAACGTAACTCCTTCTGGAGGTTCTAAACAAACAGTTAGTATTGGTAAACCTGCTACTGCTGGTGCGGCTGATACTGCTGCTAAATGGGCTACTGCTCGTACCATTACAGTTAGTGGTGGTGTAACTGGTAGTGTTTCATTAGACGGTTCTGCTAATGTTACATTAACTACCACTCTAGCCAATCTGGCTTCTAATAAGGTAACTGCAATGACTGGTTATACCAAACCGTCAGATACAGGTGCAATTGCTGCTGGTGATTCACTTAATGCCGCTATTGGTAAACTAGAAGCTGCATGGGATTGGGTTGAACTATAATATATGTACAAGAAGGAGGGAGTAGCATCCCTCCTTTATTTTATAATGATTAAAATTTAAGTGATATGGCAATTAATAAGAAATTAATTCACTTTAATAAGAAAGCTACTTTTAACTCACAGAAGTTATCAGCCAATGATTCTAATACTCAATATCAGGTAGGAGGTACTGGAACTGTTCAGACTGGAGCTCCTGACATTAACTATCAATCTATAGTTTATATTAAAGATTCTAAAGAAATTTGGACTCATGGACAATTCTATGCTACTGCTGTAACATGGAGTACTATTACAGGCAAGCCTAGTTTTGCTACTGTAGCTACATCGGGTAGTTATAATGACTTGAATAACAAGCCCACAATTCCTACTAAATTACCTACCCCAAACGCATTGACCTTTACTGGTGCAGTAACAGGCACATGGGACGGTAGTTCAGCTAAAACTGTAAACATACCTTCTGGTTCTTCATACACATTACCGTTAGCATCGAACAGTACCCGTGGAGGTATCAAGTTATCAAGTAGCACACAGGGAGGAACTCCTAACGGAATTACTACAACTTCAGGCAGAACATATGCTGTTCAGGTTAATAGTAGTGAACAAGCAGTGGTAAATGTTCCTTGGACTGATACTACATACAGTTTACCAACTGCATCAGCTACTACACTTGGTGGTGTAAAAGTAGGAAGTGGTTTGGCAATTAGTAATGGTGTTCTATCTGCTACAGGTGGTGGAGAAGCCGACTCAGTTGCATGGGGCAATGTGACAGGTAAACCATCATGGATTGGTTCTTCTAAACCTTCTTATAGCTGGTCAGAAATCACAAGCAAGCCTACCTTAGTTAAACAAGTAGAACCTGGAACTCCCAGTACGGATTGGCAATCAGCGTATGTTCCATTAGATGTTACATACAGTGATACGTCTATTTCTCATAAAATCATTTCTTTACCTATGGCTTCTCCAGCAAGCGGTAATAGTCAAGGTCGTGCAGGTTTAATAACTGGTGTTGATAAGAAGAAACTTGATGACTTTACAGATACAAAGAACACAGCAGGTGCAACAAATTCTACTGATAGACTATACCTAATTGGAGCTACATCACAAGGAGCTAATCCACAAACTTACAGTAAGAATGGTGTTTACATAGAAGATGATGGAATTCTTATGTCTTTGCAAGGATTTGAAGGTGGTGCAATTACATCAACAGCAGCTATCTATGCAGCTAATGGATTCTTTGATACATCTGATGCTAGAGTAAAAACTAACGTAGTAGAAATTGATGCAAGTAAAGCTGATGCTGTTAGACTAGTAGAGTTTGATAGAACAGACAAAAAACATCATGGCTATGGAGTAATTGCTCAAGAACTTGAGAAAGTGTATCCAGAAATGGTGAACACTGATAGTGAAGGGTTCAAATCAGTTAACTATAACGAACTTGCTATGGTTAAAATTAAATATCTAGAGGACAAAGTTGCAAGACTTGAAGCTCTAGTTGGAAGATTACTTGCAGAGTAATTATTATAATCTCATAACGTTTTCATTAAGAAGGTCGTCAATAGACGGCCTTTCTTTGTTTGCACCTGATTACTAAAACCACCTATGCAATAAATTAATTGTTAACGAGTGTTAAATAATTTGGTAATGTCCAGAATATCAAATGGCTAAGCAAACCTATGAAGCTGGCTTTATGTCATTCTTAGGCACTAAGTTTAGTCAAGAGTTCGTGTCATCAGCAGATGGTAAAGTAGCAGCTGATAATCTATTAGCTACTATTAGAAAGAGTAAAGAGCACATTCATGCTCAATTAAAAGCTAAAGAAGATAAGGTTAACACACTATTAGAACTTGTGGAACAGGACCCAGAGATTAAGAAGAGATTAGACGAAGTTATGTTAAGTAAAAGTAAGTAATGAGCGATAAAGAAATTGTATTTCAAGCTATTAATAAGTATGCTAAAGACTTGGCGAGTAACCTATTTCATTTTAATAGCGTGGCAAGTCAAGCTGTTATCACATACGTAGTTAAGAATATGGAAGATAAATATGGTAAGTATTTAGACATATTCACAGACGTGCACGGCAATATTAATCTGGAATTGCTTGCCAATGCAGTTAAAGCAGAGATGAAAGAGAAGTCTGCTGATGGGTTTGTAGTTAACATTCTTAACAAGCCAGTAAGGTTTGGAGAAGACGACGTTAATCAATTAGTAGAAATATTTAAGACATTTAAACAGAACAATTAATCCAAATTCGAGCCATGATTAATTTACGATTAGAGAGAACTTATAGAGGTGTGTCTTATACTATAGGGAAGCTGTACCTAAACGGTAAGTATTTCTGTGACACTCTTGAGGATACAGACAGAGGGCTGAAAGATACTATGCCTACAGAGGAAATTGAGAAGATTAAGGTGTATGGTAAAACCGCTATACCTACTGGCACATATAAGGTTGATATGAATACAGTTAGTCCTAAGTTTAAGGATAGGACTTGGGCTAAGCCATATAGTGGTAAATTACCTAGATTATTAGATGTTAAAGGTTACAGTGGAGTTCTTATTCACGTTGGTAATAAACCAGAAGATACATTGGGATGTCTTTTAGTTGGAGAGAATAAGGTTAAGGGGCAAGTTATTAATAGTACTGCTGCATTTAATAGACTTATGACTGAACTTAATAAGGACAAGAATATAGAAATAACTATTGAGTAATGAGCAACTTTGATAAATTATTTGGAAGAACTTATAGTACAGTAGGTAACTCTGATTCTGACTTTATTATTAAAACTAGAGGACAGGTTAAGGTACAATGGGGCAAGAAGTTCATTGACATTATAAAGGACGGTAAACTTAATGTTGATGCAGAGGTTATTAAAAAAGTCAAAACCATTTCCAATATTGTACAAGACGGAATCTATTTCATAGAGGATACTAGTAGTGTTATACTTAAGGTTGGTAATACATTAATAAATTTGTCTGCGGATACTGAGAGTTCATATGTGTCGTTTATAATAGACCAAAATACTACTGAAAAGCAGAGATTGACTGCGCAGTCTAATATAGGACTTAGATATAAGTCCATGTCTGATGCTACAAAAGCCGGAATCTTAAATGGTATAGTGTTTCTGGAGGATACTCAAAAGTGGTATATAGTAAATAATGGCACCTACTCAGTCTATGCTCAGGAAATACCAAATCCATATACTGAGCAGTTTAGAATATCCAAATCTGATTCTTCCACAGGAGCTTTGTACATAGAAGGAATAGGAATAAGTAATTCTATGGTAATTGGCACAACACAGAATGAAGGAGTGCTTTATAAAGATTCTAATACTTTTGTGATTGATAATTCTGATGCTATAGAATTTAGGGTTAATGGAGAGAACAAACTAAGGATTGGTGAGTATAATACTATTACATCAGATACCTCATTTAACGGAGTTTTAAGTTCTAACAAGCTTCAATCGATAGGAGCTTCTCCATCTAGTGGTTATAGGATTTACACCGAGGCAGGGGAGTCTTTTATAGAAACTGATAACCTATTAGTTAGAAATGGAATTAATAGTATTTCAACATCCTATTCAGAATTTGTTGAAATGTTAAATGATAAAAGTCTAACCCCATTTAGTACTTATATTATTAACGACTTCCAAAATGAATGGGAACTTACCATAGAGGAAGATACCATAACCGAAGATGTACAAGCGTCTGATGAAGATGGTAATAGGTTATGGCAAGATGAAGATGAAACCATACCAGTTATAGAAACGTATAAGAATGTTAGGCCATTGATAGTAACAGCTATCAGTTCCTCTGAAATATCGGGAGAAGTTACGTACCAAGACAATCCTTTATGGAAGCTATCCTATGACCCATATTATACCAACACTTTTCAAGTAATTACTTCCAACGGGGACATTAGTGAGGTGCGAGCCAAAGGGAGAATCACTAAATTAACAGATGAGAAAGGTAATTCCTGTAACTATGACTTTAAACATCTGAGATTTAAAATCACCGAAGACGGTGTAGATAAGTGGATTTATACATTTAGAAACGGAGAAGAGGATTTAAGTTTAACTGATACATGTAAGAATAATGTACTAACTGTTAATAATTACGAAATTAAATCTGAAACTGTGACTGTACGTGACAATGGTAATATTGTTACATTACAAGGAACTCTTTCTGATAATAACTTTGGAACTATTAATAGCAACTTTAACTTCTCCGGGACTGCTAATAAATTGAATGTGTCCGGAACATTAGAGAATGTAATATTTAAAGAGGATTCTGCTATAGATGAAGTAGCTATTAGAAGTCTTACTAACGTAACATTTAATGAGTCGTTCTCAAGGACTACATTCCATTCAGATATAAACGATGTTGACTTTGATACTACTGTATACGCTCTACTTTATGATAATGAAAAGGTAAAAGATGTATATTACAACAATAACACAGTCTCTGTCATTTGTATTCCTGATATAGCAGTTGCAACATCTGGAATACCTGCGGGCACAATAGTAATGTATAACGGGACATCTGGAATACCTGCGGGCTGGGCCATATGCGATGGTACTGAAGGTACTCCTAACTTGACTGGCAACTTCATTAAAGCCAGTGAAACTGCTGGTGAAACAGGGGAATTTATACCTGCGAGCTCTGGTAGTTCAACTGAAACTCCTATTACGTATTACTCATTAGTGTTTATTATGAAATTGGCTTAATGGAGATAGCAATATTTAGTGATAGATTACTAATTTACGTTAAATTAAGAATAATTAGTCTTTAATTTTAAGGTATGGAAATTTATCACTAAATTTGCAAATAACTTTAAAAGGGAATAATATGGACATGAAATTAGAAGAATTAGGTTTTGATGATGAAGACCTGCTAGGTGAAGACGGTGTAGTGCAAACAGGAGACCCTGATGATGACATTAAACGTTGGATTGACAATGATACTCCAGTAGATTTGGATGAACCATTGGACAATCAAGAACCACCTAAAGAAGGTGACGGAGATACAGAACCTACAGAGGATGATTTAATCACAACTATGCTCAAAGCTAAAGGAATCAATCCAGAGGCTATTAAGTTCCAAAATGATAACGGAGAAGTAGAAGAAATTCCATTCTCTGAACTATCTAGGGAAGAGCAATTAGAGCTTTTAAACTATGATGATACAGATTATAATTATGGTTTAGAGCCAGAAGAGATTGACCTTATTAACGAGCTTAGAAGAAATAATTTAAGTGTAGATGACTACCTGGAATCTCATAGACGTCAAGCTATTCAGGATTACCTAGACCACCTAGAAGATGAACCAGAATATCAAGTAGATGGCATGACAGATGATGAACTATTTATTGCAGATTTAAAGGCAAATGTCCCAGAACTTACTGATGATGAAGCTTTAGAACAGTTAAATCTTGAGAAGCAAAACGAAGCTCTCTTTAATAAGAAGATGAGCGGAATGAGAGCTAGCTATCAGCAACGCGAAGAAGCAGCTATGCAGCAAGCTCAAGCAGAAGCAGAAGCTCAACAGAAAGAAATGTATGAAGCTTACGAAGACGAAATTTTACAAGCTATTCAAGATAACGAAACTATAGATTTGGGAGAGTCATCATTAACGCTATCAGAGGACGATATGAATGAAATTGCTTCCTTTATCTTAGATTCAGATGCTGCTGGAGTAAGATACTTAGCCAAAGCCATTAATGACCCACAAATGCTAGTGCAGATGTCGTGGTTTGCTCTTAAAGGACAAGAAGCTATACGTCAAATCTCCGAATATTATAAACATCAGATTACAGAGCAATCCAAAGCCAATTATAAGAAAGGTTATGAGGATGCTAAGGCTGGCAGAGCCTCTAATCCTGCTAAGACTGTAGTTAAAAGACCAGAGCAGCAAACTGGTCGTAAACCTAAAACAACATCTATTTACGATTTAGATTAAATCCAAATAAATTATTATGATAGTAGCAAATTTCGTAACTAATCGCGCCACTATGGGCGACACTAGAACTTATGAAGACTTCTATAAGTTTCTAGGAACTAAACCAACTAGACTTGGTGTAGTATCAAGACTCTACCCAGAATTGACTGCTTCTTACCTAACAGAATCTTTGAGAAATATCTTCTACATGGATTCCAAATCAAATAACAAGTACAGAAGCATTGACTCAATGTACTTTGAATGGGAAGTTGAAACCAACTACATTAAGAGAGTTGAGTTTGCAGATGTACCAACTGAAACTGGAGAGAACGGAACTGAAATCGTGATGGCTTTCAAAGAGAACTATTACCAGAAGTACGACATCTTCAAGATTGACAAAACAATGCAGCAATGCTTTGTAACCCAGAGACCAGTTCGTAAAGCTGATAATTACTGGGAAGTAACTGTTAGACTTATTGACAACGACTACTCTAGTGTTCTTGACCTTAGCGGATGCCAAATTGGTGACACTACTCGTTTCCAATCTAACGCTATGCCAGAAGCACACGAAGAGGGATATGTTAAATATCAATCTAACATTGAAAGACACAGAGGTTATATTACTACTCACAGATGTGATGACAGTTATACAGCTCTGTATGCTGCACAAGAAGACGTTCTTATTAAAATAGGTGAAGGTAAAGGTAATGGTCAGATGTCTGAAACTATGTACCGCATGGATAAGACTCAATCTAACTTGCTGAAGAACTTCCTATATGTAAGAAACAATGGCTTGCTGTTCAACAAAACTAACGTTGACAAGAATGGTAAACCGACACTGTTCGACCCCGACACTGGTCGTCCTATCTACATTGGTGATGGTATCATCCCACAAGTAGAAAGATTTGCATCTAAATATGCATATAATAAGCTTACTGTTGAAGCATTCACTACTGCTATCGCTATGATGAATGAAAAGAGTGAGAATCCAACTGGTAACAAATATGTACTTATTTGCAATGAGAAAGCTTGGCAAGACGTACAAACTTGTCTATCAGAATGGCTTGCAAGATTCAAAACTTGCGGAACTTATCTATGGTCTAAGAAAGCTAACGGCTATGTTGACGTTGGTGCTACATTCCAGTCTTATGAAATCGGTGGTAACACAATTTCATTCAAGGTTGACCGTACATTCTCTCGTGAATGGGGTAGCGACAAGGGCTTCATGCTGATGTTAGACTTGACTGCTGACAAAGTAAGTGGAGAACCAGCTATTCAAATGTTCACTCTTAAAGGTGGTGACTTCATCTCTAATAAATATCCAGGTGTTGGTGGACTTGATGGTCTAAGCTCAGGTGTAGTTTCTAGTCCTGTAGCAGCTTCTAAACTAATCAACTGGGGTTATTCTGGTGTTGGTGTATTCTCACCATACAGAAGCTTTATTATGAAAGAAGTGTAATTAAATAAGTAGATATTGTGGGGAAGGCATAGACCTTCCTCACATTATTTTACAAGATAGTAATTTATATTAAGTAAATGATTGAAATAATATGGCTAATGAAACAGACAACATAATTGTCTTAAGAAGTGTATTCGGTAAAGTAGGACAAAAGTACTTCCTTAATCCAGTTAGAGACCCACAGACAGGCAGATATCCGGACTGTGTAAGACCAGTAGATAGTAAAGGTGATATGCTATTAAGAGGAGAAGAAGACAAAGGTAAATGCTTGATTGCAGAGAACCGTGTATTTATTATTGAAGACGGTAAAACATTTGACCTTAATGACCCTTGGCAAGCAGCTGAATGGTATTCTATTCAACACTGTCCTATGATTGCTATGTCTCGTGACCAACGTGACAAGAATGGTAATTTAGTGATTGACGGTGACTCTAAGAGATACGGAGGAGCTGAACTTTACGTTGAGAGACCTGGTTACGAAACTAATAAGCGTGTTAATAAGAGACGTCTTATCCATGATGCTGAAGAGTATATCATTAAAGACCCACAAGGTGCTGCTGGTAGACTTAAAATGGCTAAATTGCTTGGACGTAACATGCGTAATGCTCCTGATGCCGACGTAGAAGACTTCTTGATGAACATTGCGTCTAAGGACCCAGAGAAGATTATTAATCTATATACTGGTGACGACATTGCACTTAGACTTCTGTTTATTGATGCTAAAGACAAACGTGTAATATACGTTAAGAATAAAGTATATCTATATAGCGAGAATCAAATACCATTGGGCGCAAGTGATGATGCAGTTATTACTTGGATGAAGAGTCCACAGAATAGAAGAACTCTTGAACTAATTAAGAGGGACACATATCCGGAACTGTATGAACAACCAGAGCCTGATTTTACTAACAAAATTAAAGATGAAGAGACTAAGAAGTCATCTTCAACTGGTGAATATATTAAATAATGACTGCTAGACAGGTTTATGAAGGAACCGCTACTGAAGTAAATAAAGTACAGTCTATGACTCTATTATTAGAGGATTTTAACTACTTCTTTAATAAGGCTATATATCAGTATATTAATAAGAGATATAATATATATGATATTAACCAACAGACTACTGACGACATTAGGGTTCTAAAAGCTACAATAGCCCTTCCTGTAACACTTGCTACGTCCGCTTACGGAGACACAGAAGGTCTTGATTCACTATATGGCGCGACGTATGAAGTGGAATTACCTAGTGATTACTTACATTTACTTAATTGTGTATGTGATTTTGAACTAAAGAAGACTTTCAAATGTTATAACGCTGGCTCCAGAGTTCAAGTCGGAGCTAGCCGTTTAACATCTGACGCATGGTCTCAAATCATTCAGAATATCTATATGAGACCTAGCTATAAACGTCCTTATTTTTACATACACAATGTTGACATAAATACTAGCAATCCTACTAACCCGTATGATGCTGTTGATAATCCACATGGTACTGATATTAGTTCTGCTAAGACTGATGCTGATACTAATGCTACAGAAGTAACTGGTGGATTGCCAAGAACAATTTCTATTGGTGGTAATGCTGTTACCACAGTGGAAAGAGAAGGACAGATTCGTTTCGGTAATCCTTCTACTGTTAGAATGGAGATACGGTACGGGAAGGACCATACTCTATTTGAGTTAAAGAAAGTATATGTGGACTACCTGAAAGCTCCACAAACTATACGATTGACACAAGAACAGATGGATATGACAGAAGACACATCCCAAATTATGGAATTTCCTGATTACGTGTGTCACGAGATTATTAATGAGCTGGTACATATAATCTTGGAGAACGAAGGTAATCCTAGATTACAAACACATATTCCAATATCAACGTCAGTTGCAAATCCAGCTCAGCAACAGACACAAACCAAATAATTATTTAAATTATGTTTAAGTGGACAAACACATTAATCGTAAATTCTAATTTAGATTCTAGTGGCAAACCAAAATGGTCAGCACAGGCTGAAGACACTGGTAGTGGAGTTGTAGGTAGCTTCGAATTTAAAAGAGTTAACAAATTCCTCAAACCAAACGTAGTAGCAATCTATAAGAAAGAAGCATCAGACCCAGTACTTGGTAAAGTTACTTTCACTATGAGCAATCAAGGTGTAGGTAATTATAGAGTTGCTCTTTACATCAGACTATCTGGAAGCCAGAACTCTTATTACTCAAATGACTTTGTATTCAAAGGTAAACCTTTGATGTATGAATTTGCAATTAAGAATGCAAGTGCTACAGCAGCAGATGTTGCTAAAGAAGCAGCTAGAGTAATTGAGAAGATTCAGACTATCTATGGAGACCACTGGATTAAAGCTAGTGCAAATGGTAACAACCTTGTTATTGAAGGAATGGATGAATATCAACTATTTACTAAAGCTGAAATTCAGAAATTCAATCCAGACTTGAACACTGCTTTAGTTGGTGGAGAGTTTGAAACGATTGCAACAGCACTTCCGGCTGACGACCCAGACTACGATGGACAAAACACTATTGTGAAATCTAAAGAAGGATTCGGTACTTACTGGATGATTCTTAAAGACCTAAGACTTCCGACTATGGAAGCTAGACGCTTTGCTGGTATTAACGAAGAAGAGCTTCCTGTTCCAGGAGCTAAGTATAATGAGTATATTATTAACTATTGCGTTAATAGAGGCATTATGGGCGGAGATGCTGTAGGAGAAGTTACAAGGTCACTTACGACTCATGTATTCTATGTTAAACAAGATTTGGCAGCTGATTTTGAAGCAGCTCTTGCTAAGATAGGTACTATCGGTCAAGAAGTTACTCCAGGTGAAACTGCACAACAAGCTCTAGAAGCTAGTAGTGCTAATGCAGCTGAAATTGCTAAATTGAAGACTGGCAAGGCTAACGTTGCTGATGTTTATACTAAAACAGAAGCAGATGCTAAATTTGAGCCAAAAGCGTAACAACTTAAAACAGTAATTGAAGGCGGGGGCGTCATACGCCTTCGCCTTTATTTATTATAATCATATGGGATATTACGAGAAATTATCGTCAGCCATATATAATGACATAATGAGTGGTCTTAGAGGTTATAGCTCCACTCCAACAATGTCATTAGAACAGTTAGAGGATGATTGCGTTGATGAAAGACTTCAAATTATTAAGGAATATTTTATTAAAGGATTAGTTCCTAAGAAGGACTTACTGATGACTATACCTTGTATAGAAGTTGATTGTAAGAATATTGAAAGGTGTAGATGTAATGCTAGTCCCTGTGACACATTAACTGCTCATTTTGAAATTCCTCAACTTCTTACAGAGTTCGGAGAAGACGGTATAGAATATATAGGAGCTACTGATATGAGTAATCCATTTATATATTATACTAATCCTATCGTAATGAAGTATCATAAATATAGAGTAAGAGGAAAGAATAAACCATACGTGTGGATTGATATAACTCCTAACGAGAACAATATGTACGATTGCTTTGTATTTAATGCTCCATTATTAAAGAAAGTAACAGTAGTGGCAATATTAAAAGACCCTAGACAATTAGATTGGTTCGGATGCTGTGCCCCTGTTGATATTAATAATATGACATTCATCGATGCTGAAATTAAGAAGAGACTAACTGAAAAGAAGATTCGTTATTATAGGCAGCTCGCAGCTCCTGTTTTACCTAATGACCAAGTACCTAAATAATGGAGAATTTTAATTCAGCTTATTATCAAATGAATCTGCTCTATGGAACAGAATTGTCTCCTGAAGAGTTCGAAGAAATTGGACTGATTGCCTGGCATAAGATAGGTAACAGGAGAACTAGATTATACAGGTATGTTACTGATATTCAATGCCCTGACAATACAGTGGATTTACCTTGTAACTGTGACATAATTGAAGCAGTCACTTATGGCTTTGAAGAGTGGAATTACGTTACGAATGACACAGTAAACGGAGATTACTCTTCACAGTTTACTGAAAACTATATAGAATCAAGAAAGCTTTATAGTGACCCTCTCTATATAAGTGGCAAGTATGCCAAATTTGAAAGAGTAGGGGATACTTTATATTTTGAAAAGAACTACGGACAGGTAAACATTCTCTATAAGGGCATTATGGTAGATGAGGACGGGTTACCTGAAATCAATTATAAAGAGAAAGACGCCATTGCATGTTACTGTGCTTGCACTAAGAGATTTAAAGAAGGCTGGAAGAATCACAACCAGAATATGCTACAGGAAGCACAACTATTGGAACAGAGGTGGCTGAAACTATGTGATGCAGCCAGAGTTTCAATTCATTTAAGTCAAAATGATATGAATGAAATCTTAGATGCTAAAACTAGTTGGAATAGAAAGATATTTAATAAGTCATATAAGCCCTTAAAATAATATGAATTATGCTTTAGGATATGCCTTTAACATCCATGACATGTTTGCTGGTTTTGATACCAGCAGACTTGACTTGGATAGTAAGACATGTGAGGAATTAATAGGTAATAGACATAAAGAAGTAATTGCTAAGCAAGTGTTTAAATACGCAGTTAAGCTAGTAATTGATGATATTATACATAGAAACAATAGATTCGAGCTTCCAACTTTAGGAAGAAATGCCTGGTTATACATGAAGAGAGTTTCTGGTAATGAATTTACCGAAGCTAGACGATTTGGTAAGTGGAAAGATGTAGACTTTCTAGCTTCTGATTTCTGCGGATATAGAATGGTATTAACTTACAAGAATCAAGAGATACAAAGGGAGAAGATGGCTTATCTAGACCCTGTTAATAAGAACGTAATCACAGAGAATACTAACAATGGAATGCAATACTACTAAGAAGTTTACTGATTATACAGACGAAATAATGAAGGAATTTCCATATCTTAGTAAGCATGACATAGAAATTATTGTTAGATATGGCTGGAGACAAATATACTTCTTAAATCAAAGAGGAGGAGATACAATCCTTAATAGCCATAAATATAAGTATTGGTTATATATAGGGGAGTTGACTAAGAATCCTATTAAGCATTTTAGATACTACAGGAGAAAGATGCAGAACAAGTTGAGAGTGATGTATACTAGAAAGAAGATTCAATGGGACGGGTACTACTATGTAGCCTTAACCAATGAAGAATACGAAGAGCTACTAGAATCTTTTAATAAGAAAGGCAGGAAGAGGAAATATTATACTTTCAATAATAAGAAGGTATTTAAGATTCTAGACGAATGTAAACTATCATTCTCTGGCAGTCCTTGTATTATAAAATTCAAAGGACTTGTAGATTTAGGATTCTCCTATAAGAAAGAAGTACTTAAGTGTGAGTATCCAGAGATAGCGTTCACAAGAGATAGAAATGCTAAGTTTGAAGACATCTTAGTAAGTAACGACAATTATGAATATTTATAACAATGAAACAAGAAGCAACAAATACCTTTGGAGAAGGAATAATAATGGACCTAAATCCATTAACCACTCCTAACAATGTACTTACAAGTGCTCTGAATGCTACTATGATTACTTATAATGGTAATGAATTTGTGCTTCAGAATGATATGGGTAATGGTAGAGTTGAAACTGCCTATTTACCTTCAGGCTATGTTCCTATAGGTATAACCGAATTTGGAGGAATAATTTATATAGTGTCCTATAATCCAATAACAGACAGGAGTCAAATAGGATGCTTCCCGTCTCCTGAAAGAAACATAAGTACAGATGAATTAGGTACAACTCAAAAAGTTCTATCTAAAGCCGACTTTGTGCAAGGAGACATGCTTAAATCTATGTATGTCAAATTAGAATTAATGGGAGAGGATGTTAAAATACGTCCTGGAGACAAATTTATTATATCGGCAACTAACGTAGAGGCTAATGGGGACATACTATCTGATTACGCTGGGGAAAGCAGTTACTATTTAAAAGACCGTAAGATTGTCAGACTACATTTAGCAGTGGTGACCGACAATGGCAAACTCACATACATAGAGAGAAACTTGGATAGCTGGAAAGATGGATATTGGGTAAAAGACAATAACACTATATCAGCTGGAGGTAAAGTAGATATAGATGCGTATAGGAAATTAATAGACGATTATATTTACAATGTATTCTCCGAGAAGTCGTCAGGAAAGCTAGTACTAGTAGCTGAACTTGAAGCTATTCAATCATTTAGTACATCTGTCAGCCCAATAACATCTGATGATGAAAATGCTTATAAACTGCTAATTCACAGCAATTGGGATGAAGATACTTCCGAGCCTACAGTTGCTTTAGACGGCATAAAATATGAAGTTACTGTTGACTCCGAGCCTACAGTTGCTAAATGGTTTCAAATACAGAGTAAAATGGCTAAGGAGTTCGCCATAGTCAAGTTTCAAAATATGTACAATCCAGAGGGTGAGCGCTATAAATACTTAAGGTATAAAATTACTCCATTTATGAGTTATGGTGAATTGAATTACTTACAGAGGAGTGGAGTTATAAATCTAGAGCTGTTAGGAACTGGTGAAATACAGTTATCAGAATGGAGGTATTATATAAACAACAATGACATGCTAATCTCATGGGGATTAGATGCTTATCCTAGAGAAGGAGAACTTATTAAAACAGTTACTTTTAAATTTGCGCCATATAACATAGTGTCTTCTGATGATATAGTAGAATATACATGTACATCCAGAAATAGTTACAACGGTCATTTTACAGAAGCTATACCATTCGACCAGGAGTTCGTCAAGATTGCTAACAACAAAACTTTAAAGAAGAACACTTTATATATAGTTCAAATTAAGGCCTACGTATATGGTGCAGATGGGACTCCCATACCAGCCAACGATATGGTTACATATAGAGCAGTTTATACAGCATCAGTATTTAATAAGGAATATTTGGATACTACCATATTAGATTTCAAGGACCAGTCACCGACATTAACTTTGAAGGTTGGCACATCTATAAAAACTTCAGTTAGCGTTGAACCCACCAGAGCTATAAGTTCTTATAAGACTTTAAACCAGCCAGCTGATTTAGAATTAGATAAAACATATAGAATGTATTCGGCTATAGGTCAATATACAACTACTAACGGTGATGTGGTTTTCTCTGAGAAATTTGATGAAGACTATGAGTTCTTTGACAATGTACCTTCATTTAATTCTTTCGTCCAAAGTGTTTCTAAAGGAACCATAGATAATCCAGGATATCAATTAATAACTACTTCAGACTACCCAGAGGATGAATTTGTAAATAGTGTAGCTCCTAAAACTAAAGACTCGTTCAGTAGTACCGTGAAGTTTGAATTAAGTGAAATAATAAATAATCCGGATGTCATTAGTAATCAGTCTAAAATAACTAAGCTAGGTAACTCAGGATTTAAATTTGAAACAGTAACATTCAGAGAATTGAATGCATCTAACAAGGAGAAGAGATTTAAGATAGGTAAAGGATACAAACCTTACTTTGATTTGTACAACATGAAAAGCAACAACATCCAAAACTCTTTCTCTATTAGAATTAACCCCAGTTTTACTTCTCATCCATTCTATGTTGGAAACGCTATAGCGTATATGGTTGGAAACAATGACGGTAGTAACGGGCGTTATCAAGGAGGAACAATTACTAACTCTCCTAATGGTGCAGGGATTAGGTCTGAATACAACGAAACTCTATATAGCAAGAAAGATGGAGGTGGGGGCGGTAATCCGATGGATGCAGGCTCTGGATTATATTCAAATATTATGAGTTTAATAAACTCAGCATTTGGTAATTACCCAAATGCAGTATGGTGGAGATATTTTAGGGGTAATAAGTATAGAAGTTGGGAATGTGTTGGTATAGACTCTGCTAATTCAGGATTTATTGATTGGAATTGGTTTGGAGGAGCTGTAGAATATATCTCAGAAGGTAAAATTGGAGGTAATTTATATAGTTTCGACCGCTACGGAGGAGAAGAAAAGGACGGAGGAAAGAGATGGAGGTATAATAGGTTTTGTTCATTACTATGGAAGACTGACAGTGATAAATATGCTACCTTAAATGCCATTATGGCTATGCATAATACCAATGATAGAAATAATCTTGACTGGTATGGGTTTGGACAATGCGAGTATGGTCAAGTTAAAAACGGCCCTTTAAAATCTCTAGCAGAAACCATAGTGACTTTCACCTCTCAAATATATGTGTTGAAGGATTTAAATATAACTGAGGCTAGATTACTTCCAAATCAACTGTATTACCCCAACGCATTTAATACTGTATATAACTACACCCTTAACTGTGCTAAGACTATGACCAATACCCCTCAAATTAAGAATGGATTTGGTGCGGAACAGGGAATATCTATAATTAAACAATATTTCAATGACCCTCTGGAAGAAGACACTATTAGTGCAAACCTAACACTAAAGGTTAAGTATGAGGGTGAATACATAACTAGCGGAGACACTATTGCATATAATCATAGCGATTCTATAGCTATAAGTCCTAACTTCTCTGACAGGCTTGAAGAGTATAGAAGACTGTCTTCTATGGAGAACCTAGACATGACTGCTGTATACATTGATGGAGAATTACAATTCATAGACCAAATCGCGGATGATATATATTGGCATCCTAGAACAGAGGATGACGGAATAGAGGTGTTATCAGATTTAAGCAACATAGTAATATACGACAAGTCCTATATTTACAACAACGAGGACAGTATTAAAGAAACCATAGATACTAGTAACAAAGTACCTGCACAAAACTTAAGGGATATGTTTGTATATAAGAATGGAGAATTACTTATAAAAACAGCTAACTTAGGTACTAAAACGTCCGGTGCTAAATTGAAATGTAAAGATGATGAATACAATGCGGATATTAGTAATATATATAATATTCAAATAGACAGACATGCTAAATATGTTAACAACTAATTATCCCCTATTTGAAGATGGATTAGACTCATATACTTACGATTTGCAACTGCAACCAATGCAATTCTCATTATATTTAAAGCAATTGAGTAATAAAGGCAACCTAGTGTATGAGTATAATCCTTTCAGAAATTACAGGCTAACTAAAGAGGAGACTATAATAGAGAACGGACAGCCCGTTATATACAAATCAGGGTCGTTGGTTGATTTTGATACTGATGCTTCGGATTTGGGATTTGACCTAAATCATCCAGTAATGATTACTCCTCAATATTCTTATGATGGGTCAGTCAATCTTATTTTAAATGATGGGAATAACATCCCTAGACTGATTAACTCCAGATTTACTTCTGTGGGCAAGAATAGATATGAGATAATAGATAGAGCTGGAAGCAACGATACTAATATATATAATCAGGGTGACCAGTTTGACATAGATACATCACTATATAAAAGAATTATCAAGATTCCTAACGTAGAGTTCTATGGAGTTTTGGACGGAGGAAACCTTAAAATAGGCAATTATACATTCTATTTTAAATATGCAGACGCAGATGGTAATGAGACTGATTTTGTAGCAGAATCAGGAATGGTAGCGGTGTTTATAGGTAATAGCAAACAAACCATAAGGTCAGGGTCCAGGGATGAAATTTCATACAAGTCAGTTCAGTTCAATCTTAGTAATATTGATTCTGCATACAACTACGTTACCGTATATTATACCAGGAGCACTTCCTCTTATGGAGAGCCTGCGGTTACTACAGCTCATAAATTGGATAGAACGTATCTTGTAAATAACGCTGGTAATTGCAATATAATAATCAATGGGTTTGAAACTGTTATAGACCTTGCGCTGTCTGACATAAATGTACAATATAACATAGCAAAAGCTGTTGAAGCGCAAACTGCTTGTCAAAATATGTTATTCTTAGGGAATGTTCATAAGCCAGACATTCCGTATTCAGAATTGTCAGATTTAGCGTTAAGATTCTGCCCAAAAGAACATGCGACTGTTAATCCAGAAGGCTGGGATTATAGGGACCCAATCACTATTTATAAATATACTGGTTACTGGGACGAAGAGATATATAGAACTGGTATAGTGTTTATATTACCTGACAACTCATTATCACCAGTGTTTAATACAAGAGGAATTACTAGTACCTCTCTGGAACCTACAGACTTCTTGTTATATAAAGGAGAAGAAAGGGTTTATATATCTGTTAATGAATCTGACTATTCTTTAACTGGAGAAACTTCAGAAGGAGCTGTAACATCTAGCATAGAAAATGCTAAAGGCGTGTTTCAAATAAACTCTAACCATACAGCCAATAATGACTATACTATATTTGGAATAGATTTCGTTGTAACACAAGAGGTATTATCTGAAATTGCTAAATACGCTAAAGGATTCTTCTTTGTAAGGCAGAAGAGAATACCTCTTGTGTTATGCCAGGCATTAACAGTGGGCTTAGATAGAGAAGCTAAAATACCAGTGATTCCAGTTGGTCAAGGGTCTAATAACGAGATTAAATTTATTGCCGAAAGATTCTTTAACGATGATAGAGTGCTGACTCAATCCTTTGATGATAGGTTGTACTATTTAAGTCCAAATCAAGTCGATATGCGAGCGGCAATATGTCCAGAATATGATTTAAATGCTCCTTATCTGAATCAATTGTTTACTGGTGGAGAATTTAAAATTAGAGAGTCTTCGTTCAGCCCAAGTAACAAGTATTTTACAAGAAGTTATAGGAATTTATATGTTCCTACTTATAAGTCTAGAGAGATAGAGAACTCTTATGTTACGACCAAAATTATAGGCGTAAGTGATAATGTTCCTCTAGTTGCAACTAGTGATTATCAATACAGAGGTAGAGTAGGGGAAGCAGAAGAAGCCTGGAGATTTAGGTATCTGAATAGAGAGAATAAAATAGCTGAAGCTAATAACCTAGTCAGGGGTTCGTTTGGACCCTACATAGGCATTGAAGGATATAACGATTACATGACTATAATAGACATCATGGTACCTGGCTATGAGTATGGGTATGAAACCAAATACTTCTCTATTAGGTACGAAGACAATTCCCCATTTTATGCTATCTCAAATAGGTTTGATATTAATGACCTATCTATTGTAAATGGAAGGCTAAGTAAGGGAGCTGAAGTAATAACCTTATATAGGGGAGATTGCTATATCTGTGAATTTACCCACAGAGTTAATAGAAATTTCCAAGACCCAGATGCTCCTACCAACGACGTCATAGTAGATGAAAATACGTGGAAGGATAATTACAGTCATGAAGATACTGAGAAGAACAAGGAAATTAATAGAGGTGATGTGAATGCTGTGGAAATGGGAATGTGGGTTACGTTTAAAGTTAGGTCTAACTTTAATTTAAATTTAAGAGACTTAGACGCCTCATATCCAACTGAGGAAGGTTTGACTGGACATAAAAGGGGATTTTACCCATTATTAGACATGAGTACTGATGGCTCTTCTAAGATACCAGAGTCCTTAACATATAATAACGGATTTAAGAACACACTAGGGGAGAGATTTAATTTTGAGACCCCCGATGTTCCATATATAAAGAATGAATTTGGAACTAGAATTATGTATTCAGACATCTATGTTAATGATGCATTCAAGAACGGATTTAGGGTGTTTCAATTAACGCATTACAGAGATTATCCCAGAATGTACGGCTCTATCATCAAAATGGTTGAGTTATTCGGCAATATTCTTTGTATATTTGAACATGGCATAGCTTTAATTCCAGTTAATGAACGTGCCGTAGCAGGTGAAGGTTCGGGTGGAAATGTCTTCATTAACACCTCTAATGTACTCCCAGAGAATCCAAAGATGCTGTCGGATACCTATGGTACTCAGTGGCCGGAAAGTGTCGTACAGACCCCGTATTTCGTTTATGGAGTGGATACAGTTGGAAAGAAGATTTGGAGAACTAATGGAGACCAGTTCGAGATTATATCTGATTTTAAGATACAGGAGTTCTTAAATGAGAATATTACACTAAGTGAAAGAGAACTTACCCCGGTAATAGGTGTTAGAAACGTTAAAAGTCATTACAATGCATTCAAACAAGATGTTATGTTCACTTTCTATGATAATTTATATGGATTTGAAGAGAAGGCTTGGAACATCTGTTATAATGAGGTCATGCAGAAGTTTGTAACATTTTACTCTTGGATTCCTTCCTATTCAGCTAACATTGACAATATGTATTTTAGTTTTGATAGGAACACCTCTAAATGGATAAGCAAATTAGGCACATCTAATTCTAACTCAGTAATAGCTGACGGAATCTCTTTGAGTGATAATGTAATAAAAGAAGGAAGTACATTAGTAGGAGCTTTGTCGTTGTCTAATAGAAACCTCCCTATTGAAACTGAACAAGTTACAATAAGTGTATCTTTTGAACTGCAACATGACAACTTTGATAATTACAAGCTATTCGATATTAAAGACGGAAATCTGTTATTTACAGGTGATTATAATTCTATCAAGGCAAATATGTTCCTAATGAGTAATGGAGAAATAGCTAAGGATGAATTGGGAAGGAGAATAAGAATACCGCAAACAGATTCGGCTTATAATGACAAGTTAGTATTACTATTGAACATAAAATGTAAAATAGGGTTAGAGTATGAAGGTGCTGCTGATAATGAAATTAAACAATATGTAGCAGGATGGAAGAATACCACTTTTGTAGACGCAGGGTATTACGAATCCACTGTGGCAGTCATACCTGAATATAACTTGCAATTCTTATCCACAGACTTCTGGAAACATGGTCAGTCTGGAATTATTGATATACAAGACTCAATTCATCCATGTTATTGGTATGGTAAACAGCATCCATTTGAGTATGAATTTGTAGTAGTTGATAACCCAGCTACACATAAGATATTCGAGAATTTACAAATTGTAAGTAACAAGGCTGTTCCAGACTCATTCCATTATGAAGTAGTAGGTGAAAGTTATGAGTTCCATGAGGACAAGAAGAACATGTATATAAGACAAGAAGCTACTAAAGACTTCTATCAATATAATGGTTCTGATATACTGTACAACAGGAATTTCTTAGACCTAAGGGGTAAGCAAAGAGACATTCTTAGAAACTGGAAACCTACGGGACAGAAAGTGAAATCTACAATGTTCCCATTATACTATGCTAGAGTAGATACGTTTAATGAGATTGAGGACTATTACAAAGGTAAGACTGCTCCTAATAAGGATTATGTTAATCTATCAGGTTCTGAAATAGTTTATAATGAGAAGCTAGATGAGTTTAGAGTCTGGACTCATGCTAAGGCTGCTGATATTAAAGACCCAAGAATTGGAAGATTAAGAGGAAATATGAATTATCAAGGAGATGTTTGGAATATTCAAATTAATCCTATTATCTTTGTACAGCGAAACGAGCCAGCATGGAATACAGCAAAACTTACTAAGGAAACTATAGATAAGGTTCCTATCTCTGTAGGTAATTCTCCTATACCAAACGACTTAAAAGGATTTGATATAACTTCAGAAACTCCTGTGGAAGACTATATGCCTCAAGATTTAATAGACTTAGGATATGGACCTGAAGATATAGACACATCTGATTGGTGGAGTGGTAGGAAGGAAGCAAGACTTAGAGACAAATACATCAAGATTAGAGTAAGATATACTGGCGAAGAGTTAGCAATAATAACAGCATTAAAGACATTATATACAATAAGTTATGCGTAAAATTATGAAATTCCAATGGGGAAATTCGCTATTAAGACAAGGTATGGGGAGTATAACTCCCCTACAGTCTAGTAGCGACCTCTATACAGCAATGACTGGATTACAATCCGCTAACTTCGATAAATTCTCTCCCGCCAATAATCCTTTATTACAAGCTGGTGCGGCTAGTGGTGACATGGCTTCTAAGGCATTACTAATGAATGCTAATACTAATAAAGCTGTCAATGGATTATCTAAATCAGCTGCTAATATGGCAACTGGAACTGCTGGAAGTACTGTTAAACCTGGTGGAGGGCTGTTTAGTAAAGCAAATATCGGTAACACCATGTCTAAGGCAGGAGGCTATGCTGATATGATTGGCAGTTTTATTCCGAAGAAGGAGCAATCAGCACTTACTACTGGCTTAAATCAGGGATATGATGCAGCAGCTAATATGATTTCTAGTGTACCTGGAGTAGGAACTATCGTTGGAGGGGCAATGAAGATTGGTGGTATGTTGTCAGATGGACTTACAGCTTTAGGAGTAGGAACCGACCAAATGACTACTACTGATAAGATTCTTGATAGTAAATTTATGAAGTTAACTCCAATGGGGTTAGTAAATGCTTTCGGAGCTAAGAAGGCTGATACTATTTATAAAGATAACGAAACCTGGGAACAGCAAGGTTCAGCTTATGGAGGTTCGATGGCTAAGGTAGATGATGCTCTCACCAAAAGTGGTAAGAAGTACGGAGCCTTCAGTGGTAAGGCTAGACGTAAAGCTAATGCACAAATAGCAGAAGCTAAACGGCAGCAGAATTTGGTATCTGATATTAATCAAGAAGCACAAGATGCATTTGCAGCTTCTAATTATAGTGGAATTGGTCTTAGAAACGAACTAGCACTTAGTGGAGGTTATAGAAATATGGCAGTTGGTAGAAACGGAATGAAGATACTAGATGCTGAATCACAATGGGCTAGAGAAGTTCTTAATAAAGCTAGAGAAGTTAATAAGCTTCAAAAGGGAGGTAAGGTAGACGGAATTACAGGAGCGGCTCCTAAGATAACATTTGAGTCTTGGTATGAAACTGTTCCTTCTGATAGAAACGATACTACTTCATATAATCTTAGAAGGGCCTTTGAGTTAGCTCCTAAGGAGGAATTAGAGGCCTGGAGAACATCTAGTGTAGAAGATTTAAGGAATGGGAAGAATCACCTAAACTCTGTCTATCTAAATCCTAAAACAGGTATCTATGAATTTATGAAGGCTAAGAATCATCCAACTCTTAAATATGAATTAGAGTGGTATAATTCTAAAGACCCAGAAGCAATAAAGTTCAGAAACGCTTATGATTTAGATATGTCTGGAGATTATTATAAATATGTTCCAAAGAAGTTCGCAGAGGGAGGTAAAGTTAATGTAATCCCAGACGGAGCATTACACGCACACAAGCATCATTTGGAGGATATTAGTCCAGAGTATGAACAAGTAACTAGTAAAGGAATACCTGTAGTAACGGAAGAGGAAGGTGGTAAATTGAAGCAACATGCTGAAATTGAGCGTAATGAAATCATCTTCAGGTTAGAAGTCACTAAGAAACTAGAAGAACTTATGAAGGACGGAAGCGATGACGCGGCTATAGAAGCTGGCAAATTACTTGCACATGAAATTATTAATAACACTGTTGACAATACAGGTCTAATGGAGGTAGTAGAATGAGAATAGAAATTGGCGATAAGAAGTATAATGTAGAGGTAGCTCAAACAGATGAGGAGAAGACCAAAGGATTGCAAGGCAAGAAAGAGCTTGCTGAAGATGAAGGTATGCTGTTCATATATGATGAACCTCAAACAGTTGGTTTCTGGATGCAAGATACTGACATTCCACTTGATATAATATTTATTGACGAAGATTTTGAAGTAATATCAGTTTATAAGGGACAACCGCACGATGAAACTATTGCTGAAGAAGACGATGTGCAGTTTGTATTAGAAGTAAATCAAGGTTCTGGAATTAAGGAAGGAGATGAGCTTGACATAGATGACGATGATGAAGTACCAACTATGAAGGTTATAGCTCCCGATGGTTCCACTCAAATGGAATTAAATGGAGGAGAGAGAATCTTTAGTAGAAAGAATACTAAAACTCTTATTCGTATGGCTAAGAGAGCAGATAAATCTAAGGCAGATAGAGATTATAAGGCACTCGGGAAGAAGATGTTTACCTATTTAAAACAGCAAGATGAACGTGAGCCTGAATATGTAGAAACAAAAGATTAATTTGGTAATATCGTTAAGTATAACTAACTTTGTGGGAAAGTTAATGTTTAACGTTAAATAGTAATTAACATGAAAATTCAATCTAAAATTTCACGATTTCAACAGGGTGGTGCAGCTCCTGTACCACAAGACCCCGCAGCAGGAGGCGCACCTGCTGAAGGAGCACCAATGGAAGGCGGAGCACCGGAAGGAGCACAAGCAGGTAATCCTATGGAACAGATTCTTCAAGTGGCAGCACAGGCAGTGCAAACAGGTAACTGCGAAGCAGCTCTAGCTGTATGTCAGACTCTTATGTCGGCAGCACAGGGAGGTATGGGACCTGGAGAAGCTCCTCAAGAGGAACCAACCTTTGCAAGAAATGGTTCTAAACTTAGAAGAGTTAGATAATCATTTAACAAGTTAGAAAGGGGCATATATCAAACAGTATATGTCCCTTTCTTAGTTTATAATACGATATGTCACAAGCAATAAGAAAGTATCAAACTGGTGGCAAGTCCTCACAAGAACCAGAGCTGTTTGAGTGGAAAGATGTTAACAAATATAACAAATCAGATTTAGTATCTGGCTTATATAGAAACATTGACACCTATATACAGAATAACGGACTAAAAGGGGACAAAGCTGACCAATTCAGAAAGGCTGCTGGTCAATTCATAGAGGGTCTTAAGTCCGGGACTGTGACTATGAATGGAGACGGAACCTTTACAGATGCTTCTGGGCAAATGAGTAGTACTGGTAAATATGACAAGAAATTTCTAGGATTAGGTACTAAGAATACAGAGAATAATGCATTCAACAGAGTTGGTGATTATGCATTAAGCTATATTAAAGGTATGAGTCCTTATAAGGCACAGGTTGAAGAGAAACCTCAAACTAAAGCAGCTCCAATTTCATTTAAACAAAGACTAGCTAATATAGCTATGGGAGGAAACTGGGATGATAGTCTATGGAGGAAGTTTAATTCGCAAGACCGCTTAGGATTCCTAAGACAAGCAATACAATCTAGTCATAATGATTTCATTAATAATCCAGAAGCAGAATATAACAAAGATGTATTCGGAACTAGAGAGAATTGGATAGAGAGAAGCTCTAATCTATTAAAAGCTCTAGAAGACAATAAATATGACCCTGAAGACCTAAAATTCTCTGCCGCTATGGGCTATGGAGATTTAGGTACTTATCTAAATGATGAAGTCTCTAAAGGAGGTAGTGATGTAAACTTGATAGATGCTTACAGGGAGTCCTTAATAGCAGATGCCAAAAGTAAAGGAATATTAGGAGACGAAGCAATTAACGCCTATGTAGAGAAAGGTCTAAGAGACCAAGCTAATAAGGAGAAAGAAATAATAGATACTAATAAGGCTGAACTGAAGACTGAAGCTACTAAGAAATACTTTGAGGATTATAGAAAGAATAATCCGTTTAAATCTTCCATGTCAGGACATTTTGGCAATGTTAATCCTAATTACAATATTGACAATTTACTGGATTACTTGAAAGGTCAACCAGATATGGCAAATTATTTTACCAATGTATTAGGAAGAACCTCATTTAGACCAGACAACGGACAGCATATAGTTAATAATATGGATGCTGCCTTGAGTGTCATGAGGTCACAGTTCCCAGACATAGGCGATGGCTTTGTAGCAGTGCCCACTACATATGATTTCAATAATTATACTAGTATAGCATATAATCCTGAAACTAAACAGTACAAGGAAGTATCTATGCTAGATATACCTGCGTTGCAACAGATAGCCTATGCTCATTATGAGAATCCTACTGATAGTTCAAAACCTAGAGTTGCTCCTAGAGTACCAAAGCGGGGAGGTTCATATTTCCAACAGGGAGGAAGTATAGGGTTTAATAGGGAAGCTGCTAACGCTGAAATACTTAAAGCTATTAAGGAGAGAGACGCTAAACGTCAAGCTGACAAGGAAGCTAAAGTAGAACAATCTGTAGCATCTGGTAAATCTCCACAACAAGCTGTCAATGATAGTAGGAAGCCAGCAGATACTGGATTCACTGCTTCTGATTATGCAAGGCTTGGGGCTATAGGTGCTGATTTAATATCCATGATACCTGGAGCTGGGGTAGTAGGTTATGCTGGAACACTAGCCAATTTTGGAGCTGATTGGGGCCAAGATGGTCTTGACTGGGGAGATGCAGGACGTTTAGCTATGAATTTAGGTTTAGATACAGTTGGATTAATTCCCGGACTAGGCGCAGCGGCTAAAGGCAGTAAGGTAGTCAAAAATCTCATAAAATGGACTCCAAGACTATTATCGGCAGCAGCTGCAATAAACTATACAGGCCCTGGTATAGAATCGGCTAGAAAGCTAGCCACTAACCCAAAAGACCTTTCTGTAGATGATTATAGAAACTTAGCTGAATTAATAAAAGTTGTAGTTGGGGGTGGTAAAGGAGTTAAACGCCAAATACAATCTAGACAACTTAGAAATGCCGCTGCTACTGGAAATCATGTAATAACTAGCGCTACTGGTAAAGAATACACTGTTACCGGAGCACAGTTGGACGAGATAGCTAGTCATGGTAAACTCAAAGACCAACAGGCAGCTTTCCAGAAGATTACTAAGAGTGATGATAGATTAGGTCGTCAGGTTAATTTCTCATGGCACAATCCGTTTATAACCAGTTTGCCCAATTCTGTAGTAAGACCAGAATATAACTTCAACAAAACTAAAATAGTTAGTACTACTAAAGGTGATATTGAAGTGCCTCTAGTCTATTCAAATTCAGAGAAAGGAATAGTTAAAAGAATGCAAACTGGAGTTATATCTATTCCTGGCCTTGATAAGCCAGCTCAATGGTACAACTCTTTCAAATACAGAAATCTTAATAAAGGTCAAGCTAAGCCTTCAGAGCTGTTAGCATTACCTGCCCCTAATCAAGTAACTCCGTCTAACAGGGTATTTCACATGGGAGATGGTAAGTCAAGACAAGTTGTAGACATTACTGACCCAAACAAGCTGGCACAAACTAGAGCCACAGGAGATAGAAACAGACGTAATGAAGCTATTAGGAATGAAAGACTTAATAAGCAGGCTGAAGCTAGAGAAGCTCAAAAAGCTAGAAATGAAGCTTTGACTGCATGGGCTACTAATCAACCTTCACCTAAACAGCCATTAGCTGGAGCAGCTAGAGCTAATAAGGAAAGGACTTACAGAGAAGTATTCCAACCAGTAGCTGAACGTGAGTACAATAAAGTATGGGATGAAGCTGTTATGAACAGAAAGGATTTTGGATATGAGGATATGACTCCTAGAAGAAACATATATGCTCCACCAACTCCAACTGAGATATTTGTAACACCGTCTGCTCCTATTAAGGATAAGAATGCCAGATACTTATGGGAATTAGTTAATCCGCCCAAACGTAGTACTGCTCATGTTAAAAGAGAACTTCCTAAGAAGCAATCTAAACCTAAGACTAAGAAGAAGTCTAAGGATGACAGAGTTACTAAGAAAGCTAACGGAGGAGTGTTAATTCCTAAATATCAAGGAGGTAAAGGTATTAGAAATTTATCATCTGCTAGCGACTTAAGTTGGAATAAGGATATATTAGGAAGTAGTGGTTATAATAGTACTCTTGGCATGATTACTCCAAGTAACGCTTGGAATTATAATGATATGCAAAGGGAGTATAGTACTTTAGGATTTGGTCCAAACAAACCTGGAGCGGTTAGATTACCATACAGTGATAAGGTGGCTAGCTATCAAACTGACTTTAATGCTAATACTAATATTAACACTGGAACTATAGCTGGCTTAGAAAGCTCTGGAAGAATCAAAGGTAGGGGAGGAAGTTCTGATAATAATGCACAAGGGTACGTTGCTGATGGTTACGCAGGAGATAAAACTTGGTTAAGACATCTAGGAACTAACAATATCAGTGCTGACAATCTAGCTAAAGTTAGAGCTGGAGTTAATGATAATATTGATGTTATTAAGAACTTAAATACTGGAATGCTAAACTTTATGCCTAAAGCTAAGGCAGCAGGCATTACTAGTGGAAATCCACAACCAGCTATGCCAACTAAACTAGAATCTCCAGTTCCAGCTATGGGTAGTAATCCTACTAAGAAGCAAATTAGAGATGCTAAAAGGTCACAGAAAGCTGCCGGAGACGGTACTGTACGCGGAGCAGCTGGAGGTGAAAAGAAAGGTTTAGGAGGTTTTAGTGTATTGCCAGAGGATGTGATAGCATTAGGCAGAATGGTTGGAGGATTGGCAACTAATAACAAGGCAGCTGAACAGTACAAAGCTGGACTAAAACCATTGCTAATAGATACATATGAGAACACTGTACCCATTACTGGTAACTACTTTGCTAAAGCATCTGCTGATAGGCAAGCTTCTAATTTGACATCTCTTGCCGCTAGACCTAGAACTTCTGATGCATCGCTTCAGCTTGCTGGAGAATTAGAAGCACAGAACAAAGCTGGTGATATAAGATTCCAAGGAGATATGGCTGATGCTGATATGTTCTATAAGACAAGAATGATGGCTCAACAAGAGTCGGATGCTGCTAAAGCTAGAAGAACTGATGTTGCCAATAGAAATAGAGCTTCAATGCTACAAATTGATGCTGCTAAGGCGCAAATTGATTCTGCTAAGACTACAGCTAATTATCAGCAAGTTATTAATCCTTACCTATCTGGCATTGAAAATCAATTCAGACAGAATAGAGCAGCTCGTAAACAATACGATGCTGAATCTTATAGGCAGGGGTTACTATCTACAATGCAGCCACAATATGATGCAGCAGTTCAAGCTGGGGATACAGCTAAACAGCAACAATTATTAAGACAGTACAATACAGATATGCTTAATTATTCTAGAAATAATGTTGGAATGCCTTGGATGTTCCAAAGAACTACTCCTTCTCCTAATACCCCATATACTTATGCTAAGGGTGGAAGGTTGACAGCCCAGGAAAGGATTATAATTCAAAGAGCTAAGGATTTCAACAGAAGAATGCTAGCAGATAATAAGCAATTCCATAAAGACATAATGGCAGCGAAGAAGCAACATGCTGATATGATTAAACATATGTCTTCATTAACTTCTGAACTAATTAAGAAAGGAATGTCATGGAAATAATAAATAAAATACAGAAGCTACAGGGCGGGGATATTCCCGCCTTTGTTAGCTATACTAACGTTCCTCAACCGCAACCTACGGCTCCCTATGTTGAAGGAGCAATGAGCAGCAATGCAGAAGCAGATAAGAATACAATAGGAGGTATAGATAAGTCATTGATTACTGCTCTGTATAAAGAAGGACTTATTAGTGATACTGATGCAGTAGCTGAAGAAATAGGTAATCTATTCAGTAGTCAGAACAACCCATTCAATCCAAATCAAACTGCCACAGCTTATAGAAGAACTCTTCAACTAATGGCAAGACTTAGAGAGGGCAAAACTCAACTAAAAGATGCTATAGCAGAGTCACAGAAGAATGGCTCCTTTGGTGAAATGGCGATTACTACTGACGGTAGATATTATGTGATGGGAGAGGACGGAATTACTACTAAAGCAACTCTAGAGCAAGGTGATAGAGTTCTTACTAATGCAGACCTGGCTGACCTACGAGCTAATAAATTGCCGTATGCTAATAATATATCAACTGTAATTGCTAATGGAGTCAGCATGGATAGTATTAATAAGACAGTATGGGACCTCATTGGTAAAATAGGTAAGGATAGCACTTCTAAAGAGTTCTTTAAAACCAAGAAAGGTAAAGATATAAAGGAGGGAATAGACGAATTACTAGCTGCTGGACAGGACGGAGTGTATAAAATTACAGAAAGTAATACTGACCAATCAAAGAAGGCTAGAGTAGCTCTTACTTACTTGCTGTCTACCATGCCTAATAATGCCAAGGCTTTACTAAGAGGTAAGGCTGCATTGTCTGGATTGGACCCTACTAAAGGTGCATATGAATTACTGGCTGGTATGATTTCATCTGGAATTGATTCTGACTATTCTATTAAAGTAGATTATGATAAGAATGCCACAGAGGGAGCATCTAAATCTGGCTCTAAATCTAATAAGACTATGCAGATTAAACCTATTATGTCTTATTATATGGGGGAGAATGGAGATGCTGGTAAATACATACTTAATCCCGGACAAGGTTACCAAATGGAAGCGGATGCTGTATTTTATGGTACACCACAAGGACAAGACGGTAACTTAGTTGCTAAAGGCTCATTAGAGTCATTACTAATGTCTGGAATTGGAGGTATTGTTGACAGCAATAGCATTCATTTAGGCAATCAGAAAGTTGATTCTTCTAAATTTGGGCAGGTGCTGTATGACGGAACTCAACTTGCAAGGGCAGTTCTACCATACACATATGACCAAAACGGCAGTATAGCTCCAGACTTTGAACTTATGCCTAGATTCATTGAAGCTCAAAAAGAAATAGAATCCAGAGGAGCTAATATAAGTGCTGATGAAGTGCAGAGCATACTTATGAAGCATGACTTAGAAGGATATATGGTGCAAGATGCTAACGGAAGACTAGTTTGGGACAAATCTAAATTCCGTCCTTTCTTAATGACTAACGTATATGCTAGCGGGGAAGACCCATGGTTTGGCAGCAAGAAAGGTGCGATTGATGTAGATAGGGCAGGGGAAGGTTATATGACTAATATCAGAAGTATGCCTAATGTTGACCCTGATGATATAGAGAACTTATTTAAAGGAACACTTGGAATGAAACCTTATGATGACATATATAGAACAGTTGCTTATATGCCACTAAGAGAGAGTGCTGGATTAGCTCTTAACGTCGCTGGCGAGAATCCTACTGTACCTGCTGACTGGGGAGATATGACAATCCTAAAAGGAAGAGCAGCTAGAGCATCCAAATTAGACTCATTTATGACTCCAAGTACATCTAAAATATTAAATAATTGATATGAATGATATAAAGAAACCTAATGATTGGTTTGTAGCTCAATTAGAGAATCCTTCATTTACTATGGACAATTTTAGAGATGTGGGATTAACAGCTGATAATACTGGATTACTAGATAAGAATACTTACAGGAATAGTAAGTTTGTCCAAGAAATGTTTAAGGATGAGAATGGTAAGTTTAATGAAGTAGCATTTAACCAAAAGTATGATAGTGCTGCATTTACTTATCAAAAGTTTGCCAATGACCAATTCGAGGATACAATCATGGAGGACGTTGATTGGGACCCATATTCTCAATTAAAACCTAATGATGCAGAGGATAGACCTATTAATTTTAATGTTAGAAGGGTACTTAATCCTGATAGATTGAAGACTGGTGTGTCACAAATAGGACGCACAGATAATAGAGAATGGACAGCATCAGAACTAGCACAAACACAGAAGGTATTTAACTACGAAACTGGTAAGTACGAAGACTATACTCCTAATGATAATGTTCTATTTGGCAGCCCATTAGGTTTCTTGAAATCACTTTCAGAACCTTTAGTACTTGCCCAATGGGATTCAGACGGAGAGCATAAAGACCCATATTCTGGCAGAATAGTTAAGCATAGTAAAGGTGACCTTAAATACAATGACGAAGGAACCTACTACTATGAGACACTAGCCGGAAGAGAAGCTTATGGTCGTAAGTTTAAATCTATGTTTGACAGTTTCACAGTAGACGGTTCTGCTGCTAATAAATATGACTTCTTTGATTCTGACGGACTTGATAAGTCTGTTACTGGTACTGTTATGAAGACAGTGACCTCACTAGCACCTTTATTTGTACCTTATGTGAATTTGGTATATGGAGGAGCTATGATTGGTGCCCAGTTAATGGATATATTGCCTACTATTTATAAATCTACTCTAGGATTAAATGAGGATACTCCCACAGCTAATCTAATACAAGGTATAGGTAGAACATTTAAAGGCTCTAAATCAGAATACTCTCAAGGTAAATTGATGTCAGCAGAGAATTTCTTTGACTTAGTAACCGATGTGGCATTACAGTGGGGACAGCAAAGAACTATCTTCAAAGGCATGAATGCATTACTAGGTACAGATAAGAAGTACAAAGCTGCAATGCAAGCTGCTGATTTGGAATCAACTAGATTACTGGCTTCTAATCCTGATAAATATAAAGGAGCCATAGGCAGCTTGTATGAGATGAATAGGCTTAAAGGTACAAAAGCGTTTGAGACTATTCTTAAAAGAAATAACAGAATGGCAGCTAATACAGCTCTAGGTTATATGGCTATGATGCAAGGTCTTGAGACTTTTGAAGATGCTATAGAGCAAGGAGCTGATAGAGCAGAAGCAGCAGCTATAGCATGGGGAGCAGTAGCTGGCATGTATGCAGTTGATAGAACTGGACTTGGTGAATTATTCTTCCCAGAGCTTAAAGGAGACGCTCTCACTTACAGAAAGGCTATCTCACAAGTAACTGGAGAAATTAATAAGGGATTGGGTCAACTTGCTACCAGTAACATGCCTAAGCCTAACAAGCTGGCTAAGATGTTTAATACTGCTAAACAATACTCTTCTAATTATTGGTCTGACATTAGAAATCATACTACAGGATTCGTAGGTAAGGCCATAGGTGAAGGTCTGGAAGAAATGTCTGAAGAATTGGTAGTTGACCTATCGAAAGCTACATTTAACTGGGCTCAGGAAATGGGTTACACTAAGAGTAAACAGAAACTCGACGCTTGGGAGAATGCAGCTGAAAGATATGGTATGAACTTCTTCGGAGGAGCCCTTGGTGGTGCTATCTTCTATGGTGTAGATATTGCACAGAATAGAAAGGCTACTAATGAACAGACTAACCAAGAACTTATCTACCTTATTAGAAATGGTAGAACTAGTGAGTTAATGGAAGAGCTGAATGATATGCGGAGAAAGGGCAAGCTTGGTAATAAGAATCTATCTGCTACTAAGACAGAAGATACAGACCAAGGCACAATATGGACCTCTCCTACTACTCCTAGTGACAATCAAAACGAAGCAGTCTATACCATGACTAAGAATTACCTACAGCATCTTGACGCTGTTATTAATCAAGAAGGGCTTAACTTCTCTGATGAACAGCTTCTTGACAAAATGGTAATGGGAGACGTTAGGATGAAAGCTCTAGCTAGCTTTGAGGTATCAGACGGGCAGAAGTTCGGTAGAGCTATAGAGAATGGATATAATGGCAAAATGCTTCAAGATTTTAATAGTTTAGTTTCCGACATTGTAGAAGTTCGTAGAAAGATAGCCGCATTAGAGTCTAATACACAAGACACTGGAACAGAAAGTAAGAAGAGTACTACTTATGCTGACGACTTACAAAGGCTAAGACAAGAGAAGGCTGACCTTGATTTGAAGAAACAGAAATTCCTAGACGGAACATTCTCTGAATACTATACTGGTCAAATGCTGTTCGCTATTGATAATAGTGTAAATGCATTCTTCTATGCACCAACATTTAGGGATTTTGTTGAGTTTAAATCAGGACAAAGATTCCAAGATATGGCTCCAGAACAAGTTAAAGGTTACGAGTCTGATTATGCATCTTATAAACAGCAAGACAAGATGCAAGCTCTTGATACAGCATATGGTATATTTAAGAAACTCAATAAAGATTTCTCTACTAAACTTGAAGAAGGTACAGTAGCTTATGATGATTATTATAAGTTCAAAGCATGGGCATATAATAATCTAATCGATTTAAGAGCCACTGTTGACAAGTTAGATGTGCCAGAAGGTGCTGATGCTGAACAGGTACTTATTTCTAAATTAGGAATAGACAAGAATATTAGACCAGTACTAAACAAGAAGTTCGTAAGAGAAAGATTCTCTCCTATTGAAGGTGAGTCTGAAGTTGACACAGACCTAAGACGTCAAGCTATTGAAGTTCAGAATCTAGAAGTAATCGGAAGAGTGCAAGCTGTAATACAACAAGCTATGCAGTTTGGATTTATGGATGCTGATACCAAGGAGATTCTATTAAGTGTACTTGGAGACAAAATCTCTAATGAAGCAGCATTTGATGTAGTGTTAAAAGCTATTGCAAATGATGTACCAGTTTTAGATATAGACGGGAACAGAATACCACATCCTATATATGATGCCTTATTAGAAACATTAAAAGACATAGACGGTAATAATTTGGATACTGTTATAGACAATATTCATAATATTCTTCATTCTGATGTACATAGAAAGAGACTTGTTTATGACACTTTAGACTTCATGGACAACAATGGGGATGTGTACCCTTCGGAAGACGCTCCTATAGTAATGGAGAAAGTCGAAGAGAGAATAAATAATTTCGAGAAGACATTTATACAAGCAGCTAAGGATATGGAAAGTCTTGTAATGTCTAATCCTACTAATGCTACTATAGCTCAATTAAGGAAGGATGTTTTACAAATCAAAACTAGTCCAGTATATGATTTCCTTGACCAACTTACTAATACTGTATATGGAAGCAAACTTACTATCTTTGACTTACTAAGAGATGAAAATAGAAGACTAGAGAATGCCCCTTCTGTATCTGACTACGTATTGGACGGTAATAAGGAGAAGGAAATAGACCAAGCATTCAAAATCATAGACATGCTTAGTGCTGTTATCGATGCCAGTTCTACTACTGATTTAGACATCAATAATCCATTTGGGCACAATGCTACTATGAATTACTTCTTAGAAACCTACTTCCCAAAGGAAGAGAAATATGGGATTATTAGAGGTGATATAGCTGCAATCATGAAAGAGGAGTTGGCATTAATAACTAGGCAACTCACATTCTTGAAAGAGTTGTCCAGAATGAATGCTGTTAATCAGTTCAGCAAACATGGTAGAACAGGTCAACAAATATCTAAATTGACAGCTAATATATTAAAGGGTAAGGATAGATATCAGTTCCTAAAAGAACTTAAATATAAAGGCATGCAGCTATTTAAAGATATAGATACTATACCAACTCCTACTCTTGATGATATTGATAATGTTAGCTACGACAATCCGCTTATCTCTAAGGAACTTAGTTCGTTACAGAACAAACTGTATGACAACTTCCAGGAGATAGTGCAAACTACTGGAGATTCTCCACAAGTTATATTGAAGGACCTATTCTCTGGTGTAAGAAATCAATTCAACATTAATAACTTGGTAGAGCAAAGGAACACCAAATTTAGTCCGGAGACTAAATCTTTGGAGGATTATGATGTTTATATGCTGCTACATGCAATGGTAGCTCTTAAAAAGTCAGATTTTGATTATTACCTAAGAGAATCTCTTGTTGAGACAGACGCTAATTATGCTCCTTTATATTCACAAGAATATGCTGCATATTTGGCTACAGCTATGGCAGTTAATCCGGATATAATGAATGCTGCTGTTAATAATATAGATACTCCTAAAGGAACTTATGGTAGCGAGTTAATACGATACTGGAATACTGTAATGGTAGACGGTATTGGTGGTGCTGGTAAAACAGCTGTTATTGCTAAGTTAATTCAGAACATTGTTAAGAAGTACTATCCTGATGCAGAGATATGGAAGGTAGGTCCAACTAAACAGCAAGTAGATAATCTAGTGTCTTCTTTAGGAAGTGAAGGCAAAGCGTTTACTATAGAGGATTTAATGAGTCATGTATTGGGAGAATCTAACTATGCAGAGCTGTCTAATGACATATTACATAATAATAAGGAGTCTAAGCAGTTCACAATAGAAGAACTTGGCCCCATTACATCGCCTGGTGGAACAGTAATGGAATCTTATAGAGCTGCCATTATCAATGAAGATATAGAGTATAACGATGTTCAAACTCCGAGGCTTGTATTTATTGATGAGGCTACTTGGGTAAATAGCCTTTATATGCAACATTTGTCTAACTGGGCACATAAGAACAATGTAACTATTGTTCCACTAGGAGACTTAAATCAGAATGGATATGAGAATCCTACTATCAGTGTCTATAACGTTAAGTCATCTGAATCTTTAATGGTCAGAACTCCTAAGCTGGATATTAGCTTACGTATTACTAATACTCAACAGAATGATAATAATACTACGGTAAATGCGGCTTTGAGTGTGTTGACATTTACTCCAGAACAAATGGCTGATTCTGAAAGTCAAGCTAATGCTGTTAATAGTGTCAAAGACACAATAAGTAATATGATGGAGCTACATTATTATCAGGACGAAGACAATATCCTTAATGGAAGTAAATTTGTCACTGCTATTACCGAGGACGATGTTAGACAAATACTAGAAAGGGACGGAGAAGTCGGATATGTGTATGATGATGAGAATACTCCTACTTACAAAATGCTAACTAATATGGCAGATAATAGGATTATTATGCGTACTCCTAAATCAGTTCAAGGTTCTGAGTTTAAACATGCTATAATTGATGTAAACTTCAGTAAGTATAATACAAATACAGTCTCTGGACTTATTGATTATATGAAGTCATTTTATACTATGATGTCTCGTTCTAAGGACGGAGCTTACTTTATTAATAGCAACATGGGAACTATTATCAAAGAAGCTAATTTACGTCAAGATGAATATACATCTACTACTTCTGACCCTTCTGCTGTGATAGATAGATTCAAGGTAATTAGAATGGCTGCATTTGATGCCGAATTAGAGGGATATACTCCTTCTAGGAAAGCACAGGAGCCACCTATACCTGAACCTGCTCCAGTTAATCCAGAAGAAGCTCCGGAGCCAGTAAAATCTACTGATATACCAGAGCCTACTCCTACAACTGAAGAGAAACCTAAGGAGGTACAAGCTCCTACATTTATACCGCCTAGCAGAACTATGACTGGCACTAATGAGCTTGAAAATGAGTTCTTAGCAGATATAGAGGGCAAAGGAGAAGAATCTGTTATAGATGAATCATTACTAAGTGAACCTCTTTCTGGAATTAGAGCATACGGTTGGTACATGAGATACGGTATGGCAGAAACTTCCGATGGTAAATTTACTAGAGTGGTAAGGAATGATGTAGTTGATGATTTGAATGTCTTCACTAGAAGTAATGTAGAGTACGATACTAATACATTACAACCTGCCAAGGATATGTTAGTAGACGTTAGAAACTACCTAGCATTTGGCGAGAAGTTTGATGCTGATTTCATTCAGAAACTAAGTGATAATGGCTATAAATACTTAGCTGGACTAGGTACAGAAGTTTGGAACAATGGTACGTTCAATCTGGAAATTAGGAAAGATGATACTAACGAAGAAGGTACTGACAAGGCTAGAGACAAACAGGGTTATGACTCTACTAAAGTAGAACCTGTTGCGTTCAATATAGTATATAGAATACCCATGGAGAAAGGTAATGATTTACAATTTACTATAGGTAAATTAACTAATCCTGATACTTGGCAGAAATGGAACAACAGTAATGGTAAAGATGCTGATATTGCTGCTAGAATTAATAAGTACAAGAAGTGGTATAAGAATATGCAGAAGGAAATCTTAGATAATCCTAGTACTGTTAAATACCTTGGAATTGATGAAAGCGACATATCATTCTCTGCTGCGACTAGACTTAAGAAAGTTCCAGACCAAACTTGGAACTTGGATAAGGTTAGAGAAGCATTTCCCAATGCCATTATTAGTCCGATGTATCTTTATGCAGGACATGGTGGAGTAGCTATGGTAGATAAGTCTGTAAGAGGTAAAGGTGTAGTATTTGCCACTTCTAACAAACATCTTAAAATTGACGGAGAGAAGGTAACCGAATCTAATCTTGCAGAGATGTATCTAAGAATGCAGAAGAAGCGTAAAGCCGCACTAGATGAAGCTAAATCTAGAGGTTTTAGTGATAAGGATGCTCAAGCTGAAGTAGCTAAGACGGTACCACCACTTATAAGAATGATAGTAGCTAATTCCAATGGAACCTTTATTGATAATTACTTTAGACTGTCTTTTAATGATTTAGTTCATACTGCTGATGACGGTAAAACTAAATTAGACAAGAATCAAGTAAAGGAATATTTAGGAACATTTGGAAGTAATACTACTGCTGCTAGAATGCTAGTAAGTATGTGGAATTACAGGTCTGGATTAAAGAACTTCATTAAGGCTTATGACACTTACAGACAGGCTAATAACCTTGATGATGTTAGAGGTACTTCTGAAGTTAATGAGTTTAATAGGCTGATTGACCAGTCTACTGTGGACGGACAGAAGAGAGTTCCTTGGGATTCTTCTATTTATAATGGATTTATGTTTAGACTTACATATGCAGATGCTATTAAGACTAATGCTCCTGGTATGGTAGTAAGACCTATAAATTTAAGTAGAAACGAATGGCAAACATTTGACTCTAACGGTAAAGTTCCTAGAACTCTTACATACGGTGTTTACATAGACCCTAAAGTAGCTCAAGCTCAACTATCTATATTGGATAATCTATTTAGCATATTGGAAGAGTATATTTCATTACCAGGTAATCCGAACTTCACCATAGCTACTAACGGCAGAGATATGGACAGTATCTTAGCGCAGTTAATAGCTGACGACGGAGCCATAGAGTTAACCGACGGTAAGAATACTTATAAACATGCAGCATCTAATATAGGTGGAATGGGCGGCTCATTCAAAATGGTTGGATTATTATCATCAGTTTACAAACTATTCTCTGCTGGTAAGAAATCAGATGAAAGTTATGTATTCCGAGCTAAAGCTAGAGACGGTAAAACGAAGGAAACTAGGTTAGAGGAATTATCATTTAATATAGTTAGAGCAGTTAGAGATGCAGGTAGAGATAACTACTTCTCTGTACTGAACAATATGTTTAATGTGATATTCCATGGTACTCCAACTATTAAAGAAGGAGCTGCAACTACTACATATGCTCCATTTATAAATGGAATATATTATACTCCTAGAACTCCGACTTCACATGATAGTAGACCTTCTGATTTCTATCCAACTAGAAATAATGATAATCAATTCTATATTGATACTGCTATAGAAAGTCCTAACTTTGAAATAACCATTGACCCTACTGTATTATCAGAGAGACAATTTAATAAAGGAGTTCCACATAACAGACAGTCAGAGTTTGATAATAACATTACGTTAATTGCTAATGGAGTATCCAGTGCTTTTACTGGTTATACCTCAATAGACCAAATCCTTAATGATGCACGCAATGAATATCTAGAGAAAGGTGATATTGCATTAGATGAAATATTAAAAGGAGTAGCAACCAAGGTAAATACTAGTCTTACTAATGACATAAATAACAGACAGCTATTAATTAATAACGACCCTGTAATTCATCTAGATATGACTGTTAATGTTAACAACATGCCAGTCATTAATAAGGTACATACTCTATTACAGGAAATAAATGTTAAGAGTCCGTCTGTACTACCCAAAACTAAAGACGGAGAGATTGATACTACGGGTATTCAAAATGTTGATTATAGTAGTGGTAATTTACAAGATTTTACAGTATATTTGCAAGGTGGACAAACAATTAAAGGAAGCATTATTGGAAGTGAAGTTAATATAGTTGATACAGTGATGTATGAAGTTCCATTTGACCCTAATAGAGAACAGAAACTCAAGATATTCGAAGATACCATTGGAGACCATGAGAATCTTAGGGAGACCGAAATCATGACTGTTATCCAAGAATTGAGAGCTACTACCTCTCTTACTCCGGAAGCTGCTGATGCACTTCTTGATAAGATAAGATTAGTGGACAATCACTTCGAAGGTTACTTGACTGATGAGCAACTTGACGACCCTGACATATTAGATGTTATGGAATATATTAACAGTCTTGCTAATAATAAGCAAATAATTGATAGTCAGAACTGTAAATTAAATATATAAGAATAATGGCATGTACTAACTTTGACATAGGACTACATAGGATTGATGCCGAAAGTGTCCTTAGAGGAACAGTACTTAAGTTTAGAAAAGCTGAACCGTTGTCTACTACAGACTTCGTTCAGCATTTCTTTACTAACTTGAAAGGTACTAACCTATTCAACCTGGAGAGCGAGGCAGAATACGTCTCGCTTTCTAAGGTTTTTGAAGATTATATTAAAACATCAAGAATACTTAAAGATACACAGAAAGAACAGCTGTTAGCTGAATATGCACAACCTCTAGGTCAGAACTTTGGACTTTCTCCTGAAGCAACTACAATTGAAGTAGCTGATAAGGACCTTATTATTCCGGATGCTCCAGAGAATATTAATAACGAGGTTTCCAACTCGGAGAAGAGAATACTTACTCCGTCTCTGAATGATACGTATGGCTCTGCTACAGTAGTAAAAGAGTACATGCTAAATCAATTCAGATATAATATAATTGAATCATCTTTAGTTAATTTTACTGACGGTAAATTAATTAAGACTACCGATGATTTGAACATATATATTGCTAAATATAAGAATACTATGTTCAAGAATTTGGTCGATTATATTAAAATGACTAATGAAGAAGATGGAATTATTACAGATTTCAATATGCCTAATGCTATCTACATAGATGGAACTCCAGATGTGGAAGGTATGCAGAAAGTTCTTAGACTAGCTGATGAGTTGTTTAAGGATATGCCTAGGTCTAAACTAGACAATGCATATGTCTCAAGAAAGCAGAAGTTCGGAGACCTATATAAGAATCAAATGCTGATTGATGCGTTTAATGCTTGGGCTGTACTGTCAAATGGTAATTTTGATACTATTCTTAAGAATCTATTCGGAAAGAATATGGAGATTAAGAACAAAGGATATATTGGAATAGAGATTCCCGTATCAGTTAATAAATATCAATTTAGAGCTGGTTCTAACATGGTTAAAACCTGGAGAACTAATGAGAATGTGGATGCAATATCTGAAATAGGTAATGTGTCTAGGTTACTTATTGAGCAAACTCCTGTGCTTAACTTTACCACTGGAGAGCAAATAAGGGACAATTACCTTACACTTAAACAGTTCTTGCACTCAATGAATAAGCTTAAAGATGAAGCAAACTTCCTATACTTTGGAGATAGACTGCAAGAATTAGTTATTAACTTCCATTCAGCTCCTAATTATTACTTGAAGAGGATTCTTGAAGAAATTATTAACAATGGGGGAGGTTCTAGAATATTTCAAATAAATGATTTGAATGTATTTAAATCTATTTATGAGAAGTTCTATAATGATAGTAGAGCTAACTCTCTATATAACATTATTAATAATGATTACAAGCAATCCAAAGCTATAACCACTTATGATTTACTTGATTCAATATCTGGAGTTGTAGATAGAACTAATAATGCTAAGTACATTCAGTATGCCATGAATCAAGACACAAATGACCTAGATTCTATGGAAATTAAACAAACTAATGTCAATAGGCGTAAAATCCAGAGAGAGAATGATATTGATATTAGTAATGAATTACGTGGCAACAGACAAGAATTACTTGATAAGTGGGGAGTAAAAGTACACAATGCTACTCTGGGAGACATCTCATTTAAATTACCTTATAATGGCGACACTATTACTCTTATATATAATAGGGCTGCTATTGGTAGTAAAGGTCAAAAGAAGCTTGAGCTAAGTCCTTCTGATAAGGTTAAATATGGTTCATTAGATACTATATTAAAAGAGCCTTCATTTACTACACTAAAAGCAATCTATGAAGAGAATAACCCTCAAACTATAACTCCGCAAGAAAGATTATATGTATCTCTGGTAGAGTTTATGGACGATTTCATTAATACTAGATTCCTAAATGGCAACATAGATTTACTAGCGGCATTTAAGAATGTAAAAGAAGCAGACAATCTAAAATATCTAACAGAGAACTTAATGTCTCTAGCTAATAGTTCTGCATTTGTAAATACAGTATATAATGAGTTCGAGACTAACAATCCAGACAACCTAGACCTGTATTCATTTATTAAGACCCTTAAATATTATACTGATAAAGTTGATGAGGATAGTCCAGAAGCTAGATTCTACTACGACAAGTCATCTAACTCATTAAAAGCTATTGATGGTGCTTTAATTAACACTTTGAATGATTTAGTAGCAGCAGAGCAAATAGTAACTGGAGAAATATTTAAATCTGTTATTAAGAACGCTGAAGGTAATAATATTCCTAATAGTAGGATTGCTAATTTAGCTGGATTGACTAGAAGATACGTCACAAGAACCATTATAGAGAATCCGAACTCTTCTTTAAAGAATACATTATTTGGATTAAATCCAGGTATGCTTAGAGGTACATCAATTAAAACCGATGTTGTTAGTAGAACTGGAGTTAAGAAGAGTGCTACTAGTTTCTCTGTAGCAGAGATTGGATATTCTTCAATATTATATGACTTCTATGCTAATCTATTAAGGAAGGTTGACAAAGGACAATCTAAGACTATTAATGTTCAACCTACTGTATATTCTGATAAGGGAACATTCGTAATGTGGACCTTAACTGCCGACGGAATCAAACTTGTTGACGAGAATGGAGAAGAGTTTACTATTGACTTACTTAATTCATCAATTTCCGATTTAAACAAAGCTATTAGGTCTACTGTTGGTTCTTACTATAAGAACACATTTAATAATGTGCTTAATGACTATAGAAATGTATATAGAGGAAGTCTTGATACATTCTTGCAGAGACTACAAGAGAATGGACTAACAGATGCTTATAATAGCATAGTTGGTAAGCAAGCAGCAGTGGATGCAGAGAATGCCAAAATAGAAGCACATAATGCTAAATTAGCAGAAGAAGTTGCTAAACAACAAGCATTAGCTGATGCGGCATTGCAGGCTGGAGATTATATGGAAATTGATGCAATTAATAACTATATATTAACAGAATTACAGCCTAAGGAACCTATTGACTTAGTAGATAAAATGACATTTAAAGACTTTCAAGCAATATTGTCAGTAACTACTAAAGGAGAATACGGTGATATGTCTTATCGAAATGGAGTCCCTAATATTGATAATGTACATGTTAATAAGGGAGGTTCGTTTGTCCTAAATGGAAACAAGAAAGGCGGACTGTCTCCAAATGCTTTATTGAATTTTAATGCTAATGAGTTATATGCTAAGGAAGATGTATATAATAAAATGTTCTTGAGAGAGAAGAAGAAGTTTGTCAAAGATATGATTGATAATAATATGACATTCCCTCTTAGATACGCTAACGGTAGAGTAAACTCTGTTTTAAATAAGGCATTAAATACTCTTATTCCTACTGATAAGGCATCATGGATAAACAATGATACTCAAGAATTAATACTAGCTAAGCAAGGAGACAAGGTACTTAGTAGGTTGTCTGACTTAGATAGTACATGGTTAAGAAATGATGAAGATATTACTTTAAATCCTATTCTCGAAAGATACTTCTTAGCTGACTTTCTAACTTCAGAGAACTTGCGATTAGTCACTACAGGTAGTAGTATAGCACATCCTAATAAAGCTAAATATGGTAAAGTTAATCCTGTGTCATTTAATGGCATAGAGTTAGAACAATCTTCTAGAGAACTTGCAGAATTAAAAAGAAATGTAATTATACCAGGTACATTGCAGTACTTCCAACAGAACAGTTTATTAGGTATTCCTAAAACATACAGACTAGCCATTATGAGCGACGTTGCAGCATTTGTGTACAACTTTAAAGGCGAGACATCTACTGTAGATGCACATGACGGTTCTGCGTTCTGCAATCCTATTATGTCTTATTTAGAGAACTTCTCATTACAAGACTCTGCTGTAGGTGATGATAAAAAGCCTATTGGGCATGACTTCAATGGGGATTATGGTACTGCTTCTTTGTTGAAATTTGCTACATTCTCTACATACAATGAAAGAATGAGAAACTCTATGAAATCTGACATCAGTCTGTATAACATGTTTAGAAAGATGTCTGATTTCAAATGGAATCAGTCTACAAACCAGTTTGATAATGCTTATGAAGGAATAGACCTTACTAAGAACATATTCGGAAACACTATGGAGCTTAAAGATGTTACTGGTGGGGAAAGAATATTCTACAGGGACGGTAATAATCATTACGAGATATTAGGTCTTGACAGAGTAGGTGACGGATTATATAATATCAGAACTCAAGCAGTTAATGAATATGGTAATCCAGTTAAAGCTGTAGGAGACGCTAATGTAATGGTTCAGTTAAATGTTCCTATTAATTCATTATTTGAATTACATGCAGCATTAGGTGGAGTATATAGTGAATCTCTTAGAAATGGAGAACTTGCTTATAGTGATGCTTCCTTAGCCGTTACCGCTAATTATGCTAACAATGTAGGTTGGTATAGACCTAATGGAGAGATACCTTCTCAACGTAATACTATTCAGCCGCTTAAACATAAGATGATTGCTTACTTGGTTAATAAGTCTGCAATTAAAGTAGGAGCTCAAAATATAAATGGAGATAGTTCTTGGTTTGATAACAGTCCTTTAATGGAAATGGAATTTAATACTGAAGGTCTTGGTATTCAAATGGATGCAGACCATGTAGTAACTGACCCAGAACATCAATCTACAATGACAGAGTTCTCACAGGTAATCTCTGCATTGGAAGCTATGGGATTCACTCACAGTATGGCTAAAATGGCATACAAAGATTTGGGTAGAGTGGCATTATCATCAATAGGCGGCATTAGAGATGCAGTGTATACATTAGTTGGGATTAAACCTACTGACAATCCTGATGTTAAATCCGATATTTATGAAATAGTAGGTAAAGCTATTATTAAGGAGCTTAATAAGGACGGAGATGAACTTGGTACTGCTAAGACTATTATTGAGAAAGCTAAAGCAGAGTTTGCATTAGACAGAAAGAATAATAATTCTCATGGAACTGATGTATATAAAATACCATACAGTGACCCTTCTATCTTTGGTAAAACTTTATCTTCGTTTACATCTAATATTAATAAAACTGCTATTAAGAGGAAGTTCCCAGGTATGGGTGCAGTTATGGCCCCTGCATACAATATAGTACAACAATTCCGCATAGGAGGTACTAATTATAAATATGATGATATTTACAGGATTGCTTCCGAACAAGGAATGACTCCTGATGAGTATTTACAAAGTGAGCAAGCTAAAATAGAAGCACAGCCAGCATCTACTATAGATAGATTACTTCCTGGAGATAGAATCAAATTGCCTATTCAAGAAGTAGCATCAGTAGTGGCTAGAATTAGCCAAAATGCATTAGACAAGCAAATAGCTCTTGATTTGGCTGTTAAGAGAACTCTGACAGAACTTGAGAAAGCACAGAATGGAGACGGGGAAGGTGTAGAGATAGCTAAAGCACAGGATAACTATGACAAGGCTGTGTCTGCACAAGCTAAGAATCAAGCCAATTCTTTAATGACTGTAGACCAATATCTAGCTGATAGAGGTTGGAGTATAGAGGGTAGTTACGTACCGGTATATGTAAATGATTTTGATACGTATAACTTAGTAAAAGCTAATTTCTCTCAATTCTATACTGATATTACTAGACCTACAGACTTAAAGCCAGCAGAGATTTATTGGGAAGATATGACCGGTATGAGACATAGCATATTTGATATGCCAGCTATACAAAGGTCATTCAGTGAAAGAACTAAGTATGACGGAGGTAAACTTCCTAAAGCTTTAGATTCTGAAATACAAGCACAAATACAAGCAACATTTACGTTACTAGACAATGGATATATGCCTGTAACTGGTATTCAAAAAGCAGAGTACTTAGCAGACCCAGTCGCATTCAGTGACAAATATGCAGCTAATGGCTATATTAGGGATTTAGGTAATGGAGATATTGCTATTCCTATTCAGAATCTAGTCAATAATCCTGCTGAACTTTCTATTAGTAAACTATATGTAGACCAGTTTAACTTAGGACCTAATGATAGTATTAATGATGTACTTACACAAGGATATCAGTTCTTCGTTAATAGGTATGATAAATATCACGCTCCTAAAATTAAATGGTATGATATGATGTTTACTAGAGCTAATGGTAAACATGTGTATGTTGCACTCGGAGAAACTCCTTCTCTAATGGAACATCTATCGGTTAATAAGGCACTTACTGAATCTGATTTCGTTAGAGTTGGTAATAGTGTTATGAGGGTAGATGAAAATGGTGAGAAGATGTACGAGGCTGGATTCTATGATGAAAGTGGAGAGTATCATGAAGTAGTAACATCTTACAATGCATTAGGTAATAATACTACTGAAGAAGTATTAGTAGCTAAAACTCCTGACAGTGTTATTGATATTTATGGAATGGATAGTTTTGATTCTGTTAAAATTAACCAATACACTAAGAATAAGGAAATGATGCAGCAAGTAATTGAAGCAGGTTCTGAAAGAAATGATAGATTGCTTAAATTACTATTTGATACTTATAAAGAGAACGAAGGAGAAGAGTTCAGTGTGTCTAGATTGGCTTATCAATTAGACGGAATAGAGAAGAATCAGAAGATTATAGATGCCAAGAAGAAGTTTGTATCATTCCAGAAATCACTTGAATTTACAGTAGCTCGTATTCCTGCACAGACAATGCAGTCATTTATGAAGATGAAAGCTGTGGCATTTAATGACTCTGATAAGAATGTGGTACATGTATCTCACTGGCAAACCTGGCTTCAGGGAAGTGATTATCGGCTAAACCTACCGTTTAGGTTAGCTCCATTATAAATATTGTAATCACTATAATAAATCTCGTGAACTGACGGGGAACTCCTTAGAGTCTAACCTACTAAACTAGGGCAGAAATGTACTTAGTGGCAGTAATTAACTACTACTGGTATAGTAAAAAAGGTTAGAATTGGACAATCCGCAGCTAAGCATCCTAGATAAATATATTGATATAAGACTTGTTACTCGACAACAAAAGTCATATCTATGTATTCATAAGGATGAAAGTTCATCGACTATCCCGTAAGGGAGTAGGAACTTTCATTTAGTGTATTAATTTAAACATTAAATGAAATGGCTAAAAGAAGTATAATTAAAAAGCTTAGTAAAGAGCAGAAGAGTCTTTTGATAGGACTCCTGCTAGGAGATGGAACAATATCTAGTAATTGTGTATTTAAGTTGAGTCATTCTGAAGCTCAAAGAGAGTATTTAGAATGGAAAGTTGGATTACTAGATGTTCATGGAATTAAAAACAATGGCGTTAAAGAGTATATATCATCTTGTGGGTATAACACTGGTAAAAAGGTATTGTATTCACAGATGTCTCTAAATCCGACCATTAAGGCTTTAAGGCGAACGGTATATACTCCAAAGAAACATATAACCAGGAAGTTATTAAATTGGATAACACCTCTAGGTTTAGCTATTTGGTATATGGATGATGGCTGTATTAATGTGAATACATCTAAGCAGCGTAGCTCTATACAACATACGATTAAAATAGCTACATGTGTGGATGAAGATACAGTCAATGTAATAATTGCTTACTTTGCTGAAGTGTGGGATATAAAGTTTAGACCTTTTAAAGAAGGTCGTGGAACATATTCAATCGCTACATCTTCAGAACTTGATTGTGACAAGTTTGTAAACATAGTAAGACCTTACATAGAGCAAGTTCCATCATTATTATATAAAATAAGAAGAGATTCAACTAAGCTTGAATTTATAGCGCAGCAGAGAGCTGCTTCCGAAGCGCGAGACACTCTTGAATTAGAGTGATGATATAGTCAGTCTTATATTGAAAGATATAAGGTAAACGGATATTGATAAAGCATATATCATGGGTTATGATTTTGATACCAGCGGACATTATGTAGGTTGGTCTCCGTATTTTAATTTTAATAGTATTGAGTCACTCAAAGCATCCGAAATGCTACCTACTCCTAATGGCAAGTTATATGCATATGGAAGTGGTGGAGTAGATATTACTAACTATCTAAACCAACTTAATAAGGAGAACTTCTATAATCCGGAATCTGTCCCAGTAATAGCAGAGATGCTTAACGCTATTGACGATGCTAGGATATTAACATATTCAGGTGAAGTTGATACCGATAATGCTAATTTCATTCTTAATAGAATTAACAATCATACTATGTATATGACTGAAGAATTTGATGAGAATGGAAAGAAAGCTAGAAACGGTAGACAGAAGATTAGAAGAAGCAACTTACTTCCTGCATTTAGAAACTCTGTATCATCTAAAATTAGCAATATTATCCAGAATTTGAAGAATATGAACCAGGCTTACTCTCCTATTGAAATGGGAGACCCACAAAGGGCAGCTAAGGAATCAGCATCTGGACAAGAAGCTAATAAGATTACCATGACATCACCTTCATCCAAATGGGTAATGCAGATGCAGAATATGGACGGTAAACAAGTAATTGGTATTGCAGCTGTAGGTGAGAAAGTATTCTTTGCTAACTGTTACTATTTCAATGAAGGTGTTAGAAATGGAGACCAAGATTGGTTAGATAATATGTTCTTCTCCACTAGATTTGAAGGCATTCAGACAATGTTAAGTGAGAATGGCAAACCTATAACAGTACCTACTCTAAGAAACATAATGGCTAACGTTAACTTCGATGATTTGGCAGTTAAGAAAGATTATTGGAGAAATTTAATAGTCAGAGCTGTAGAACAGCAATTGTCACCGGAGGATGTAGCTAGAGTAGTTCAAGAGCAATTAGGTATGCAACCAGACCAGTCATTAGTAATTTCTGCATTACTGTCAGCTGCTACTGATAATGCTAAAGAGTTGATTCTTTCTAAAATTAATGCAGGTCCTAATCTAGCTGGTATGTACTTACATATGATTATGTTAGGATTTAGTTTCAATGATATCGCTAAGTTCATGACAAGCCCGACAGTACAAACTGTAAATGACTTGATGAAGGTAAATGTATTTGATGAATATCATGACCATGCATCAGTAGACTCTGTAGTTAGAGCATTAGAAGAAGGTCCTAATATTAGAAACTACTTCGATTCTACTTCTTTAGGTAACTTCTTCAAAAGAGTACAAGAGAAACTACTTGACTCTGGAGAGGAAGCGTTCGATAAGAGAGGTAATTGGATTCAAGCTATCAAAGATAGGTTTGCAGAAGGTGATTCTATTGATGATATATTCCCAGCTGTATCTTATAGAGAACACAGATTCTTGGAAGAATATAAATACCTACAGAAGATGAGAAATAGACTAGACATGGATAGATTTGCCGAATTTAAGAAGGTAAATAGAAGTGCTAGAGAGACAGAACTATTAGGAAGATTCTACGGACTGAATCAAGGTATGCCTACAGATTTAGGAGGTAAGATGTCCAGGTTAAATACATATGAATCTGCAATTACTAGCAGAGAGCAACTATATAAAGATGACAAATATGAGAAAGGTTATAACCCGGAAGTAGTTATTAAGAACATCCTGAATGATAAGCCTTATCTATCCGAAGAGCAAGTAAGAGCTGTAGTCAACGATGCTGTTGCACAAGGTATTACTAATGGAGGATTTAGTATGAGGAAATTCCTTGACCCAATGAACTCTGGTTATAAGAAGTCAACCATAGCTTACTATAATCTAATAAAGGGAACTTGGAATATATTCGACATGATTGATAAAATTCCTCACTTTAAGGCATTGTTCGAAGTATATAACCTTACTGATACAACTGATGTAAATATCAGTACTAAATTCAATCTAGTAAATTCCTATAGAGAAGCTCTTATTAAAGAGAATCCTACATATGGTAGAGCTGTTACTAAAGAGCAACTAAATGCACTCGGTGAGCATGTAGACGATGTACTAATCACTGGCTGGTTGGCTAAACGTAACATTACCTTCAGAATGGATGAGGGTCAGAAGTATATCGGAAATGATATGACTCTGCATGATATTAAAGAGGGAGGTGAGGTATTTAGTTTGGCTACTAACGATGGAATTGCTAACTTTAAACTCTGGATGGAAAGAACAGTTATTCCGGAACTTCATAACGGAATGGTTGGAGATAAGAGGGTTCGCTCTTTATTAATCAACCAATTTGTGCAAGGATTAAGTAGGAATAGGCGTACTGACCCATTTACTAGAGGTAATACTACATATATGAAATTACCTATTGATATGATGAACGTAAGAACTGAATCAGACCAAGCAATGTTCAGTAGATACCAGAAAGATTTTGCAGCACTGAAGAGAATTAATCTGCAAGGATTACCTCTTACTGACTGGTTCTTCTTATATAACTTAGTTGTTAATAAGAATAAGTACGGTGCTGACAGACTTACTACTTTACTGAACACATTTGATAAGACTGATGTTAGTGACTTACTAATAGAGTATCAAAAGTATGTAGGACAATCAGACTATGATTTGGATGTTAACATGGACACATTCTCATTAGAAGATGCACTTATTAGAATGGCTCCTATTATTAGTGAAAGTGCTAAGGGTAGAGCTAGAGATAAGTATATTAGAATGAGAAATGAAGAAACAGGTCGTCTTGAACTGTATGAAAGGGACGGAGAAGACTACTATGAAGTAAATGACATCCCAGACCCAAGTAATGTAGACATGCGAAGACTATATGATGATTACTTCGTTATTAGAACTCCAAATCAGAATGCTAAAATGAAAGAGTTAGTCCTTAATAGGAATGATTCTATGGAGAATATAGTTAATAAGATTAAGAGCTTAATGGAGCGCAATACTATACAAATAAGAATTAATTGTTAACATGAGTTGTACAGTAGAATTTTTAGTACATTCTAACGAGGGAGCCCCTAGCTTATTTAAGCTAGAGGTTCCTGACGTTAGTGAAATGTCTTTAGAAGATGCAATAGGAGCATTAATGGGAAATGTAGAGAGTTATAATGATTTTATTAATGCAGTAAATTCAGGAGGATTTCCTATTACAGCTTTGGATTCCAAGAATCTTGGCAAGGACGGATTACCAATTGGTAATTATAATTTAAATACAATTAAAAATGAGTTCCCAACTCCAAATATTACCTACTTAGTAGACAAGTTGCAAGGGGAAGGTGAGGACTTAAATAGGAATAATATACTACTCACTAATGCTAGATTTAGCCTTGCTTGGAATACCAATTATGGTATATTTAGAGACACTAGTGGCAGTTTGGCAGTTATTAAGCCTAAAGAAGAATATATAGAGACCTATCTAAAGCAAAGATATGTGAATACAGTATTAGATAAGGCTCCTAAAGAACAAGTTCAGGAAGTAAACAAGAATATAGAGTCTGCGTTAAAGATGCTAGCTGCAAGTAATGATACTTCATCCAGAGTGCAGACTATCATGAAATATATAGGGTATGACTTTAACACTAATAGTATTCATGGTAATGTTATACCTGCTTTTGTGAATTACTTCTATACTAGTGCTACTTTCAATGATGCATTATATAAGAATGGGCTTGTTAGTAAATTTAATGAGCTGTTTAATCAAATAATAGGTACTCCTACTACTGAAATTCCTTCTTATTCAGATATTACAGTTCAAGCACTAGTAGATAGAGCAGAAGTATCTGGGAACTACTTACGTATATCTAAGAAAGATATGCAAGACTTTATGGATGCTTATAGCTACGGAGAACTGTCTGATGAATCTATAGTATCTACTATACAAGACTTGAATAATAAAATTGACAATGAGAAGTTCTTAGACATTGCATTTATAAGTGATGGGGGAATATTATTAAGAAATACGTTTAAGCAGCCGGAGTTTGACAAGACTATAGTTAACACAGAATACTCTGGAGAGTTAATAGAGCCTATTGAAACTGTAGGGGGTTATAACATCGCTAAATATAATGACAGATATTATATAGACAGTAGGATTGTTACAACTTCAGACGGGCTGAAAGGAGCAGGAGTAGATAATCTCAAATATGCTAGAAGTATTGCCAATAAACTATTAGACAGACCTATAGATTTGAAATCGGTTACTAGTAAACTCAAAAATGGAAGTTTAGCAATACAAAGTTATCAATCTTTACAAATTGGAGACAGATTCTCCGTTTTGGATATAGAACTAAATGATAACATAAAGCTATACAATGACAAGGATTTAGTTAAGAATATTACGTTTAACAACTTCATGTCAGAGCTTAATAAGAAACCCCAATATAAGAAACTAATTGGCATACTCAAAGAGCAGGGACTTAATATAGAATCTATACTTAACACTCAAGAGAAATTGGAGACTTTCTTCTTATTAAAGAATCAATTAAGAGACCCAGACATTCATGCTTCTCTATATAACAGTAAAATACCTAGCATGCTAACTCAAGATAAACTAGACTATGAGCTGCAATTAATGACAGAAGCTTTAAATACAATTCAAAATGCTACTGAATCTGTATATGAAGTAACTGGGGCAAATGGGGACAAATACTCATTCAGAAAGCTAGAATCAGAAAGAAGTGTACCAGTTCACAAGAAAGTACCCAGGTCATTTAAAAGTGAAATGGTAGAGATAGCCAATCACCTTAGTAAGAACTATGGTATTAATGTTAATGTAGTTACTGCTAGAGAGATAGCTTCTAAATTCAGAGGTGTAATTCCTAATGCTGGAAGAACTAATGCATTTATTTATAATGGAGAAGTCTATCTAAATGTAGACAGAGCTACTACAGCTGATTCGCTGCACGAGTTTGCACATTTAATTATGGGTTCTATGAAGAGAACTAACCCAGGTCTTTATTATGGACTAGTTGAACAGGTAGAGTCTCTAGCGAATTATGATGATAAACTGGAAGCATTTAGAATGATAGGAGATACTAGGGCTGTTCCTGACTTGAATGAGGAGATATTTGTTACAGAGTTTGGTAATTACTTCGCTAGAATCGCAGAGCCTTGGTTTGAAGGTAAAGAAGCCTCACTAGAAGAAATGGGAAGAATATTTAAAGAGAAGACTCAAAAGACATTCCAAACTAGTGATGATATTAAGAATGAGAAGTTAGGAAGACTTCTTAATATGTCTATAGATAATATTATGTCTGAATTTGGTAGTGCACTTATTAACAACGATTTGGCAGCAGGTTTTGATATGAACTTAGCTTCTGAATCCCGTACTATAACTAACTTAATTCAGAAATTAATAAAGAGTGGTAACTTAAAGGAGAATTGCTAATGGCTTGTTCATATAGTTTAAATATAAATGGTCAAGTAGTACAATTTGGGGAGGGTAATAACAACTATGCCGACCTATTTGACTTCTTGATAGCACATAAGAATCAGATAGAATATGGTCTTATATCTGATATCGTACTTAGTCAGGACACTAAGCAAGCTGAAATAGTAGCTAAACTAAGAGGTATCAGAAGTGAAGCTAGACTTAGAGAAGACGGAGTAGATTTAACTGGGGGAGATATAAGTTATACTGCTTCTGACGGTAATATGTCCGTTACAGATTTCTTAGAAAAAGGGAGGTCTGGTGACGGTGAGGGTGCATTAATTCAGCCCTTTAATGTTACTAATTGGAGAGGTAGAACTGTTACTGAATTAATGGATAAGGAGAAGATTAGTAGGGAAGAAGCACATGCTAGAGTAGACCAAACGTTAGAGATGTGGGATAGAATAGCTGAAACTGGTATTGATATACACTCTATGATTGGAGACTACTTTGCAGGGCACTATGACTTAGAAGCACTTACTAAGAAATATGGTTTACAATACAGTGAAGCTGTTATTAAATCATTATATGACAACCTAGAAACACTCAAGAGTGAACTGTATAGAGCACATGGTAAAGGTGCTAAAATAATGTCTCAATTTCTGGTTGATGCCAATACAAACGACGGACTTAAACTAGTAGGTTCTATCGACTTAATAGTTGTAGATGAAGAAGGACAACCTCATTTGTATTTATTTAAAAGTTCTACTAAAATTTCTAACGACTGGGATGCAGCTAAAGCATCTAAATATGACTATCAATTAGGATTTTACAGGCAGATGTTAGCTTCTAAGGGAATCCCAGTAAGAAATATGGAACTTAATATAATTCCAATGAAAATAGAAGGCCTAGATGAGGGTCCTTTAACAGATGTTCAGTTTGAGGCAGTACAAGACAGGAAGAAAGACACATCTTCAGCTGTTAATAGACTAGCTTGGGGAGTAGGAGAATATTATTCAAATATTAGTAACATAATACCTGTAAGGATTACTGATGAAACTGTAGGACATCCTATTAAGGACGGAGTGCTTAACACTTTATCAAAGTTTATTCCCAATCCTAAATTACAGAGCAGAATGGATAGAATAGACGTAGATTCGTTTATTCAAACTCAAGTACATGATTCACCACATCCTTCAGAAGGAAGGTGGTACTTTAGTGATTATTACAATCATAGTAAACCTATCTATATTAAAGATACAGCTGATAAAGCCGTTAATGAAGAACTTAGACAAAAGGTTGAAGAATACTTAAAGAAGAGGGATAGAATCTTTGCAGAGAAGAGACAGGCATTTATATACGATTTGGACAAGGCTTTAAAGGGTTATAAACCTCTAGACCAAATCGTACCACCTTCAGGGTTTAAGACTACAGCTTTTGTAGTAAGTACATTTCAGAAATATGTAAACGACCCTGGTTGGGAAGTGGTTGATATGGAGAATCTTAAACAGATGGGAATTATAGCTATTCATAATGTTATTACTAAGCAAGTGGACTTTGTGGCACTTAGTAAACATGATTTAAATACTATTATACCACTGTCTTTAGGAACTACTATGTTGGGAGACTATGAGAAAGACGCATATGCTATGAATAATCCATGGTTATTAAGGTCTACTAGCGGTAATATAGAGTTGATGAAGATTATGGCAGCTATTAATGAGATGCCAGAAGTCTTCGGAGATGTATTTAGGATTGGGACATTTAAGGTCTTAAACGCAGATACATCTACAGCTACTATAGCCAATATGAGGAGTATAAGAGAAACTTTCAACTTATTAGCAAAGGAAGCTGGAGTAACTAATAGACTTAATCAGGTTACATTTATGGATGAACTTGAGGTTTTAAAAGGAGAGTTCTTAGCACTTATGAGTAGACCGGATGCTACTCCTAGAACCCAGCAAGAATTAAACACTAAAGTACGTAAGGCATTATTTGACATAAATGCAAACGATAAAGCTGCTACAGCCGACAGGTTAGAAGATATAGCCAAAACGTTGTATACTTCATTCCCAACTATCCTTGAGAAAGCATCAGTGGAGGATATAATGAAAGAGAACTCTAATACTGGTATAGAAAGATTCTATAAAGCAGTTCTAGGAGCGATGCTTTATTATAGAGATATTCCATTTACACAGCCGGAGAAGATGGGAAGATATACTCGTAAAGGAGCTCCATTATCAGGAGGTATGGATACTAACCCTGAACTAATTCCAGAGAATAATATTAGACAGGCTGTTAAATTAGTAAGAAAGGCATTTGATGGAGTTACTAGGAAGACTGAAGAATATTACTATCCATTCTTTAATGACTACGTTAAAGCCTTGTGGAAGGATAAGGGATACTCAAACGCAAGAAACTTAGTAATAGGAGACCAGACTAAAATATACGACAATATGTTTAGAAGAAATCCAGACGGGTCTCTAAATGAGCAAATGCTGTTTGCTAATCCTTACGATAATAGTACTCCACTGTCATCTGAAGAAAGAAGATTCCTGAAGAAGATATTATGGGACATCAACAAGTACAGATTTAATCTGGAAGGTAAGTCAGAATCTGACTCAGAAGTGGCGCAATTAAAGAAACAAGACAAATGGTTCTGGGTACCATTGCAACAGACTAATAATAAGATATTGCAAATGGGAATTGCTAAATGGGCTAGCCAAGAGACTAAAGATGTTACTATGAAGTTTAAAGACTTCTGGAATAGGGAAGAGAATGATGCATATTCGGAGGAAGAATATACAGCTAAATCTGACATGATTACTAGATATGAAATGTATAATAGGTTTAACATTTCTGAATCTAGTGAAGATGCCAGACAGGCATTACTAGCACAATACAATTCTGATTTCTGGGAACGTAATTTGGAATCATTAGTAACTAGCTATGTGTTCGCCGCAGAACGTAAAGATGCCTTTGATGATGTGCTCCCGGCAATTAAAGCAATTAAATTATTAGCTCTTAACTATGCTAAAGAGACTGGTGTTGATTTAACAGTGTTTAATGAGACAATGGATAATTACCTTAAAATTGCAGTATTTAACCAATCCATTATTAGTGAGGAAGGTAAACAGTTATACCAAGCTGTGGGCCCCATTAAGAGATTAGCATCTTTCGGATTGTTAGCATTTAATGTTACTGGTGGAGTCAGAGATGTATTTGACGGAATGTGGAAGAACTCTGCAATGGCCTTTAGTAAAATGTATTACACTGGAGAGAAATTTACTTATAAAGAATTACTACAGGCCGGAGCTATTATCATGAAAGACGGGCCAGACTTTTTATCAAGAGTCACTAAGATAGAGGCTCTTAATGCTAGAATGAGACTCGCTGATTTTGATATGAATAAATTGTCACAGAGGTTAGTAAGTAACAAGTCAGGATTGTCTAATCTATCTAGATATACTTACTGGTTTACTACTGCACCGGATTACTATAATAGAATGACCATGTTTATAGCTCAAAGTCTACATGATGGGACTTGGGATGCTATAGAAATGACTAAGGATGGATTAAAGTATGATTGGAAGAAAGACAAGCGGTTAGCTGCTTATGCTTCTGGCAATAAGAGTAATCCAGACTACAATAAGCAAAGAGGTCTGTATCTATCTATGATGAAATCTTTCAATGAAACTGAAGGTCTGAATCTAAAAGAAGGTGATGCATTACCATTTGCTTATACACAGGACGAAGTACTTGCTATTAAAACTTTATCAGATTTAGTTTATGGTTATTATGACCATGACGGAAGAATGCAGGCCGAGAAGACCTTTATGGGAGCGTTGCTTGGTCAATTTAAAACATTCTTGTCCGCAACCAGGAATGCTTATTTACTAGAACCAAAGAACTATGGACTGGCAGGTAGAGTTCAGGCTAAAAATGATAATGGAGACCTCCTGTGGTACAAGGATATAGTAGACTATAATGGAGAAACTAAAACTATAGTAACTACAGAGAATACAGGAGTGCCGGTAGAAACTTGGGCTGACAGATACCTAGAGGGAATCTTTTACACCCTTAAAGATGCCTGGAGGGAATTTAAATCCGGAGGTCTAAAAGGAGTTAAAGATAACATATGGAACGAAGATACTGGTGTCAAGAAATCTAATTTAAAGAGATTAGGACATGACTTAATGCTGTGGTTGTTATTAGGAGCTCTAGGTCAGTATCTAATAAGGTTGTGGGCTGAAGCCAGAGAGGAAGATAGAGACCCATTAAATCCTACCATGTCTAGGGCTATGGAAGATACAGTGTTTAGTCTATTCCAGAGAGGATTTACCAATTCATTTGGCGATGTAACTCCTATCAATACTATGTCGAGTTTAGTTAATAATTCGGAACCTGTATCTATTGGATATCTTAGCACGGTGTTCAATAATACCTATGAATTTGCATTTGGAGATAAGACTCTATCTCAATACTTTATGGGAACTACAGGATTCGGTAGAACTTTCAAGGGAGCTACTACTGAACTAAAAAATATAGCTAAATTAGCAGCTGACACAGTTAAAGAAGATACAGAGTAATAATCAAAAAAAAATGGCCTGTACAGTAGAGCATTACACTCCACCATACAGGCCATTATTGTTTATTGAAGCACCCCTAAGGTCTCCATCATAGTTGCTACTTTGACAATTAACTCACCGAGAGTTCCGTTATTATCAATAACATAATCGTAGTCATTATAATCATCCAAAGCATGTTCTGAAATATGATTATCTAGTAATCCGGTATCTCTGTTTACCTTAATGACAATTCCTTTCCTATCTTTGATAGCTTGGACTTCATTTGGAAACCTAGTATCTGGCATAATCCAACAAGGCTCTACTGTATTCATGTGTGCGAATACAGTATTACCGTATTCATCAGTACCATAAGTAGGATAACTCTTGAATTTCCTTTCATAGTCAAACATCATAGATTTAACCCATAGGTTAGGGTCAATAGTTCTTCCCACTTCAGTACCTAGTACTTGTAGGAACTCTCTATGAGTCATAGGCTCCCCTTCACTATTACTAATTGGAATATATGTAAATGATTCTTTGATACTCTCTGTCTCAAAGCTTGACTTATTACAACCCAATATAATGGACGCACACTGTTTCAGCTTCTCTGCCCATGGATGTTTCTCCCATACACTAAGTATAGGAGCAATATCCTCACTTTCACAGACAGCTTCAAAGTGTTTAGCATTCAGAGTTACTTCTCCCCATAGTTTAGAAGATTTAAGCCAACTTATATACCGAATGATATTACAAACTGTATCTTTACCGCTTTGCTTCTTACCAACTATACCTATAATCATTCTTCTAGAAGGGTTATTTCATCGTCGCTATACTCACAATCTCTTACTTCTAAATCTCCTAGGTCTACTGTGTCGTAAGCCTTTTCCCAAGCTTCGTCTTCGCTGTCGGCTTCAACTTCTATGTCAAAGCATAGACGACATCTAAGCTGTCTATCGATACTTACATTATACTTCGGCATCAGTAGTAGCTATTACTAACTCACCAGAGTCAATTGCTTTACGAATGTATCTCATTAATGTGATAGGTTTCGGATACTCTGCTAGAAATGTAGTAGTTCCTACATCATCTCTGTCATTCATGTCTATTGGAAAGACAATAGTTTTATCACCAGCTATTATTTGATAATAAAGTACACCAGCTATAGCATGTAATATCTTAGCTGGATAGGGTAAGGTTACAATTTCTTTTAGTGTCATATTATATTACACAAGATTTTACTAAATCAGCAATCTGTTTACCGTCTGCGGCAGGGAACATAGCTTTAAGCTCTTTGATAATGATTCCCATCTTACTCTTAGGAATCTTAGGCCCGTCTTCACATCCTTGTAATGCACAGACTTCTACCAGCCCTAAAGCAAGTACTTTATCGTCAGGGACCTCGGGCAGAAATTCATTCAAGATAAGAGATTCTGCCATTTCATTATCATATAAATCCTGACGACCTACCATACGATACTGTTCGGCATTATCAATGCGCTGGTCACGTAACTTCTTAATAATGGCTACTTCAGCAGCATTGTCAAGAGGTTTAGCATTCTTAGCAGTTGCATAGTTGCTAAATTCCGTCTTAATTGCACGGAGGACTGTAGTCCGAACAGCATCATGGTTCTTCATGGACTCCATAATTAAGGAGTTTAATTTATCATTCCACATATCATTTCTATTTAAAATGTTAATAACTCGGTTAGCATCCTCATTAGTAATACCTACGTTACCATTAGTTCTTACTAAGAACTTGTTCTGGCAAGACAACATTTCTCTATCATCATCCAAAATTGCATAGACGTAAGGTTCGGTTTGAGAATTTAACCACTCTTGGATTTCTTTACCTCTATGGTCTCTAAAGGGAGTGGTACTATAAATTTGGAACTTTAACCCAGCTTTGTCAAATACTGATTGTAAGTTAGAATCTGTTCTCCAAGAAGAACTAACTATTACCTTACAGTCTGTTTTACTAACTATATCGTTGATGATATCAACACATTTTGGGTCGAAGTCACCTTGAGGATATACATGGTCTTTATTCCATTCTTCGTGATACCACTCGTCACTATTAAGAACTCCGTCTACGTCCAGAAATAAATATTTGTTAATCCTTTTCATAGAATGTTACTTGTCTAGAGAATCCATTCTCCAGTATATCCTTGTCTGGCGATACTTCATTCTCAACATCTGCCGAATATTCTTCTATGTACACTTCAGTATCAACATTCTGTATGGTACATCCAGCAACCCAAACACAATCACCCTTATCCATAATAACTTCATAAGGCAGTGCTGACCTGTAATCAGTATGATAAATTTTACCAGTTTGTCCAACTTCTGTATAAGCGGAGTCTAGGACTACTTTGACCTTAGTGCCTTTAGCTAAAGCATATCCCTTTCCTTCTAATACACAGACACTGGTGTCCAATTTATGTAGTTTGTAATTACTTAACTGTATTGCATACAATGAATGCTCTGATAAAGTCATGGAATACACACAAAGTAAATCACCATATTTGAGGTCTTTTGTATCCTCTCCTACATACTTGATACAATCGTCAAGGTATATTCGCGCAATAGGTTCAGGAGTCCAAATTTGGAAGTTTCCAGAAGGGTCTAGTAAGTCATTATAAACTGGAATGATGAGAGCATCTTCTAGCTCATTTCTGTATCTATAATCTGCTCTAATTGCTAACATACTATCCCAACGTACTTCTGACTCTCTTATGCCTGGATTGACTACAGTACCGTAAGCTCCTTCGACTATATGAGTATCTTTTGAAGAAACCATTCTAACTCTTGTTCCCTCAACAATTTTAAACTTTCCCTTTTTCAGATTCATGTTTCATAAATTCATCTGTTAATTCAACTCCTAATTGACATATCTCTTTAAATGACCTCTCATGTAAGAGGTCATTGTTATTGATTAATGCTAATGTAAATTCAAATCTCAATCTTTCATACTTTTCATGTTGCTCATTAGCTTCCTTTTGAGCTTCAGCTGCTTGCTGTGCAGCTTTAATACCCTCCAGGAACTCACCCCAATCTTTACTGTTGTTCATAAAAACTAGGGTTTAGATATTTCATAGTGTGCCTACGTAATATATTCTCTGCTGTACCAGAATCCCATTTAGATTTGCTTCTTATAAAGGCAATATCCTCACTTGAAGCATTGGTCATAGCAGAATCACGGTCTCTATCTGTCTCAAATCCACCTACATAATGTACAATAGGACAATCATCTATGGTATATGGGTCATCATCCTCGCATAAGTCTGCATTGAGCTCATCTACCATGTCAACATGATAAAAACCGTCTTGTCCAGCTACGCCTACTCTAAACCTAGGTTCAGAGAACATATGATAAATGCACAAAATACATGGAGGACACTCTGTATCATCTGTATTCTCCTTAATGTAATTTGCTATGAAATTAGCTGCCATTTCATCACAACCCCTACAATCTCCGACTACAAATTCACAGTCATCGTAATTATTGTTGCATGTATCTATCACATCAACAATTGCTGGAACGTAGAACTTCTCAAATTCTTCAGGAGTTATGTCTCTGTGTCCACTAATGAAGTATGTCATTCAGCAAATAAATCGTCTAAACCTTCTACTTCTTCATAATCTACATAAGTATAAAAGATGCCTTCAATGAGATGTCTATGATTAAACGCCCACTGATAGTTATCAAGGTCGGACATTTTAACCCACATGATAGCTTTTACTTCATTCTCTTCTCCACCCAGCTGTCCTTTGATAGCATTAGTAGAAATTCCAATATGGCTCTCGTCCACTACAGCCATGAACCTCATAGTGACATTCTGTCTGTTAGAGTCTTTCGGGTTATCGTTAACGCTACACATATAAAGAGCACTAGGTTCAATCTTAACTCCAGTTTCCTCGTAGATTTCCCTAGAGCAAGCTTCTGCTAATGTCTCATCAAAGTCCAAATAGCCACAAGGACAGTTCCAATATCCTTGAAAGTCTGGTGCTCCTTCACCTCTTTGATTGGCAAGAACACACCATTCATCGTTAATTTTACAGAATATAAATCCTGCAACAGCTATACTACGGTGAACCCAAACTGTCTCACCAGCGTGCTCACCAGTTTCAATTTTAATAGGATAATTCTTCATTAATAAAATTCTTCAGTTAATCCAGCTTTATACATATAATCTATATTGGTCAATAAATGCTTCTACAGTATCTTTTACAAATGGCTGGATATACACTCCAAGCTTTACTCTATTGCGAATGCAAGTAGAGCATATTGTTATTTGCGGAACATATACAACATGCACATTCTCCGGAAGGTCATGTGGGGTCTCCTCTCCACCTACCACCATGAGGAATTTATAGTCATACAATATTACAGACCCTTTATGCCATTCAGGAATATCCTTGTAGGTTTCTGGAGTAGTAATGATTACTAATTCATCTTCTGGCATTCTAGACTTTAATTCCTCTAATACAACGTATGTGGGTATACCTCTAGGATACGCAGGACCTGCTAAGTCTTTCTCTACATCACTTACATGCACAAAAGGTAAAGTGTCGAATTGCATACAACTCATAGCATACCTATATGAAAATTTAGAGCTATTTTCCTTCCATAAGTTTTGATATGCAGGAATTACTAATACTCTATCCACCTGATTGGAGTTAATAGCTCCCATTACCACATTCACATGCCCGATGTGAGGAGGGTCAAATGAGCCAAAGAATAATCCTACTCGCATTGCATTGCCTCCTTAACTGCTGCTTTAACTATACTATCAAGTTCATGCTTGCACTTCTTACAGTCTCCTGCGTGTGTAAACCAATAGGCTCTCCAGTAATACTCATGTCCATTAATCAACATCTTCTTAATGTCCCCATTGCGACAGGTTCCGACTGTTTCATAGCTATCTGTTACGTTATTACTGGGAGTACAACTAGAAAAGAGCCAAAGCAAGGCCAAGGCTCCATAATACAATTTCATTTTCATCTAAATCCAATTTTAGGTCTATCACTTTCAATTTGTTCACCACCATTGTCTGTGCCTAAGTTATAGACATCACACAATGCCATGTCTTCAGTTACAGGTTCAGTCTTACCAAGTTTAACAGCTAAGGTAGTAGCTTTATCTTTGGTAAGTTTACCAAATTCATATTTAACTTTCAATCTTCCTTTACGTAATAATGCTTTATCAATACTACTAATATCAGCATTAAAGGTACATATGAACTTAAGGTTTAAAGAGTCTCCGAGTATACCATCTGACAGGTTTAGTAAAGAGGATATTCTGTGATTTCCTTTAGTGTCCCTACTTACTAATAAGTCCTCGCAGTCTTCTACTACAAACACTGAATCTCTCTTATTAGTAAGAAGTTCAATAAATGAGGCATCTCCAATGTACTGAAATGTAGAAGCATCTAAGAACACAAACTTCTTACCTGGATTGTCTGCTATTAACTTTCTAATATAACTAGTCTTACCGCAACCCGGAACTCCATGTAGTATGGCAATTCCACTCTCCTTAGAATTTATCATGTCCGTTATTTGCTGATGTGGTAAGTCATCATTATAATTAGATTGTATGTCACAATCTTGCTCTTTTACCTTCATGAGTGTAGTTCTGAATCCTTGATTACTGTAGGTTACGTATTCCATAGTAGCTTTAGCCTCTTTATATACCAAGCAATCTACTATTTCTTTTGGAATATCATCAGTATTCAACATTAGAATTTCTAGGTCCTGAAGGTCTATAATATACTCATCAGTAAATAAGAAGTAATCATCTCCCCACCTTATATGAACTGCATCTGGAAACAACTTTAAAAGGTTGTGTTGAGTTGCCCAATAGTCTATAGGTTTACCCTTGGAAATGGATTCAATCTTTCCTTTAGATTCTGCATCTGACCATTCTCGTCCTTCTGGTAAGTCTACTGCATAATAATCTGACCTAAAAGTAGCCCTATGTGGAGCTCTTCCATGTATCTTCATAAATACAGCGGCTAATGCAGAACCTAACCCATAAGTTGGGGCTATGACTACATCATAACACTCTTTAATAGCTGTGTGAACTCTTCTTTCTAAATCATTCATATAATTCCCTAGATATATAAATTGGCGCTTTCTTACGTTTGAACTCTGATGCCAGATGTCTGCTCCATACCTTATTAACTACATCTTCTCCATGTCTAGCACATAATTGTGACCAGCAATCAGATTCTGCCATTTCATCGTGTGGATGCATGATTTGTCCAGCTGAGTCGTAGCTCTTTCTAAAATTCTCGAATGGAATGAATCTACTAAGAATATCATCCACAGTAGCGTAGTCCTTAGCACCTATCTGGTCTAAGTCACTATTACTAATACCAAGACCATCAGTGGGAACTAGCTTGCAAGAATTATATATAGCACATGACATTGCTTTATAATTATCGCAAGTTTCTTTATAATCATTACGAAGAGCTTCTAAAGCTTTACTTTTATAATGGTCTTGCAAATAGTTTGCCAGTCCGTAAACTTCAGTCTTCCACAGGTCTTGAATAGGGTCAAAGTCACCTACATCACCATGAATAGTCCAGAATCCAAGCTGATATTCAGTTTGATTATCTGTACTCATTACTAATCCCTTGCGAATAGATGCTATATCATAAAGATGTATCATTCTACATCTAGCTTGTATATTACCATTAGCAATAGGAGTTCTGTCAGCAAGCTCTTCTAAATCACTTACCCAATACCAGTCATAACCCTTACAATCTTTAATTAGTTCTGTATCAGCACAAAGGTCAAATAGAACTGATTTATAAGAACTGCTTAGATTGAATACTTTAAACTCATCACAGAAAGCCTCTCCAACAAGTTTAGATACATCAAACTCATCACTCTTATTCTTAATAGGAAGACTTCTACCTATAAGAGGAATACCAGTCTTCTTACTAACCTCATGGCAAATGGCAGCAACAACAGTGGAATCAATTCCCCCACTGATGCCAAGTACCATTGCCTTAAGGTTGTTCTTGGTAATGTATTTAGCTGTCTCCTCAACAAGAGTGTTGAAGACATGCTCATAATTTAATTTACTCATCTTTCTCGCCTATTAATTTAGGAGTTTCAAACATATAACCAGTTTCAAATAATATGTAGAGGTCAGATGGAACGAATCTCCTTTTCTCAAACCAATACACCTTATCTGTTAATAATATAGGAAGGGAATAATGTGAGACAGCTAAAGACTTAGCCTTATACTTCTTAAAGAAGTTATCAAACATTCTGACCATCCCAGCTTGATATTTGAGTCCAAACCCTCTGTCTGCCTCATCAAATACAAGTAGTGTCTTTTCATCCCATTCCTTTTTATTCTCTTCTATCCAGCGGGCTAATGTACTGAGATGCCTTTGTCCGTTAGATAGATTTTTAGTAGCAAATCCACCATGTTTGATTAATGCTTCTGCACTTGCACAGTTATCTAACGCACGAGGGTCATCGAACTCTGAGCTAATAAAATAAAACTTCTCAAAGTCAGTATCAATTTCAACTTTATCTTTGAAAGAATTAATACTCCCATACATTAGCTTCATGTCATAATCTGAACAGGTTCTATCGTCTACGTTATCACACTTAAAACTCCTGACAGTGTTTAACAATGTGGACTTACCACACCCATTATCACCAACAATAAGATGCCATCCCTTCTCAGAGAAGTCAAAGTTATATTCTTGATTGGCTTTAAGGGTGCGGAAATCCTCTTTAATTTTTATGTTTAAATACATAGTTCGTTCAAACAGTGTTCTACTTCTTGTTCTTGACCAGTATGTTTTCCCAAATCATCAGATAGCTTCACACAGTTAAATACAGGTTGATTCTTATTCATCTGGCAGGAAGTCAACTTCATAACAATATTGGATGGTTTATGTCCAGTATCATTAGTAAGGTTGGTTCCAATACCAAATGCACAACGGATACGCCCTCTACAATATTCTCGGATTTCAAGAGCCTTCTCGAACGTAAGAGCATTGCTAAAGATGATTGTCTTAGTAGTGGGGTCAATTCCAAGTTCTTTATAACGTGCAATAGCACTTGTTACAAACTTAAATTCATCTCCACTATCTTGACGTACACCATCAAACAGCTTAGCCTGTTTACGAGACAGATTCTTAAAGAATACAGCAGAAGTATAAGTATCACTCAATGCAATACCCAAGTCACCATCATATACCTCAACCCAGTCTTCCAATGCCATATAGTTGGCTTGTTTGTAGCCATACATAGCACCATGAAACATGAACCATTCGTGGGGATGAGTTCCCATCATAGGCATATCATATTTCATAGCTAGATAGCAGTTAGAAGTACCAGTACAGTATGTTGCACTATCCTTTAGACTCTTTACTATAGCTTCCTGGACATTATATGAATAACGTCTGCGGGTTCCGAACTCAGAGAAGTGCATCTGATTCTGATTAGAAAGAACAATCTTAGGTTCTAATCTAATAAGAACATCTGTCATGTTAATAGTATTATTCAACATTCTGTTTCTGAGTTCTGATACAATAGCCAAAATAGGCACTTCATACAGAGTTACTCTGTAAAGATAGTCCTTAGCTGTAATGTGAAGATGTTTATCTTCATCAAGCCATATAAATACCTTACCAGAGCTAAGTTTAATTCCACTCAACCATTCCCAATACATGGGAGGAATAAAACGACAATGAGTTGTCATATAGTCCTGTTCTTCTTGGGTTAAATGCAAGGAACAGAAATATACTATTTCCATTCTTAGTTGTTGTACAAACTCTTCTGTATATTCAGTGTTGTCCCTGTCAAAGAACTCAAACGTTCCTATTGCATGAGGGAACAGTTTCATGTAAGCATACGAAGTTGTAAACTTATACAAGTCCGTATCAAGAATTGATTTTACAATCATAGTTCAAATAATCTTGTATTATTACTTTCAATATAGTTGTTTAGTTTTATACCACCGTCTAGAGATGCTATGCCGTCAAGATATACCATAGGTTTAATTGGCTCCAGGTTCTTTAGAGTTTCAAGAACACAGTAATCACCTGCCAATCCGCATACTACTATCTGATTCTCTGGGTCAACATCTATACCTATAGAATTACTATAAATAGTATCATATTTAACCTTGGCAGCAGCAGGAGCAACCTTAACTCCATATTCTTCTGAACTAGGTAGTTCGCCCTTAATAAGCACTCTATAGGGTACTCCAGAACCGATACAACCATATAACAGTAAGTCGTGTATAGCTGCACCTTTAGAGAACTGCACACAGTGGTCGTTCCACTCACCACCATTCCTTTTAAAGGAACAGTGGTTAGCTGGATGCCAATCGGCAGTGAATATCACCTCACCAATTTTCTTGTTCTCAATCAAATGAGAAATGTTCCACAAAGCCCTATCGGACCCAGGAACGTAGAGTGGTGCTCCCAGTAGACAGAAGTCATACTGGAAGTCCACAACTACTAGAGTAATTTTCTTTTCCATGCTACGAATATTGCTATTAGGATTGATACTAAGAAGAATCCTGCCACTAATGCAAGAGGAATCCATAATGGAGCAAATACCCAGAACCATGTTATGTTAGCACCAAATAGTTTACAAACTAACAGTACTATAAACAACAATCCAGGGAATCCAACTCCTCCTTGTACTACAACTTTATTATTCGACATCGAGGTATAAAGGTTTAAAAGTTTCAGTGTAAGTTTCATCTACTAAAGACACATTAGCCATTTTCATATCATCAAAGGTTTGCAGTGTATGCTCACCACTATGAATATGTCCACAGAATGTATATCTAGGATGTTTACGAAGCATCTCATCAGCTAACCAAGGATTACCTGCATCCTCCCTGTCAAACCTTTGGTGAATAACACCAAGCCCACACAATTTGGGTGCATCGTGAGATATAACAATATCACAATACTGGGGCATAGATTCATATGCTTTAATCAATGTCTCTGGTTCATACATATATGCCCAGTTACCAAAGATTTTACAATATGGAGTTCCCCATATACTATATATCTTACCATCCTTACTAATGACGGATGTTTCTTCATTATCTAATAACTCAAGTTTACCATTAGTAGGATTACTCAATATTGAGCTAATCTTTAGAGGTTGCCTATACATATTAGCTAAGGCGAAGTCATGATTACCTCCTACCATGATAACTGATTCACAAGGGAGATTATTAACCCACTCAGCAAATGTAGTCTTTAACCACTTTTCACTCTGAGGAATGTTCCTCTGCATACGCAGTGGCATGATGTCTCCACATATCAATACTACTTCACAAGGTTCTTCTATTTTAGGTAGAATACCATGCAAGTCAGATGTTACACAAATTTTCAAACTTTCTTTGTCTTTAGTGATTGGTCAATTTTGTGGGCAAGTCCATAGACATTCTTAGTCCAGCCATTCATGTGTCCCTTATTGTTGCCTATTAAGCAACCTTTCTCGTTGTCTACTGCATAGACTTTATGAGTTACACATGAACCTCTTACTTTACAGAATACTACATCACCCACTTTACAATCTTCCCATTTAATAGGAGTAACCAAATGCTTCTCATTACTTTTATATAATGGAAGCATTGAGTTACCTGGTTCACTGGTAATGAATGATTCACCAGCTTCTAACCTTTTAATCTTCCTTAGAGTATTCGGGTTCATAACCTAATTCTATGTCCTCTCTATAGTCCTGAGCAGCATCTCTTAAGGCATCTTTGATGGTGCAAATAAGAAACGTTTGTCCATGCATTAGAGTACAGAATCCTTTAATTAGCTCCTCAGCAGTTGCATCATTGTAAGGCAACTCCATAGAGAATACTCGTCCGTCAATTTCTAAAGATATTTTAGTCACTTAGTTTATACACTTCGTCAGGAATGGTGTGTTCCTTAACAGATTTCTCTACTCCTTCATCTATTTGGTGCTGAATCTTCTCCTTTACCTCAGTCCAAGAGATTGGAGTATAGTTGTTGTTATCTACACCTACATCATATTGATAGGGGAATAGATGAACTAACCTATCACAATCCAATCCAGAACTAGTCGGACCAGAGTGAACATGACCGAATAACTGCCATACAGCATCAGCATCGTTACGATATGAACCACCATAGCACAGGAATGGGTAATGATTCAAATAGATACTTCTCTTCTCTATCTGGATTTGCATTTGTGGTAACACCCCAACAAACTTATCCATATAACCCTGTCTTAGATTCTTTCTATCATGATTACCTATAATCAAGTAGATTTGTCCATTCAGACGAGGGATGATGCTGTTCCATAGAGCACTTCCACCAAAGGCAAAATCTCCTAAGTGGAAGACTGTACCATCCTCTGGGACTACTCTATTCCAGTTCTCAACTAACTTTTCATTCATTTCCTCAACATCCTTAAATGGTCTATTGCACAATCTTATGATATTAGCATGACCAAAGTGAGTGTCAGAGGTAAAGAAAGTGTTCTTAGCACTAAATTCAAACTTCTGTTCTTTCATCTTTTACAATTATTAATCGTTATCATAATCTAAACCTTTAGTTAGATAATCAATAGCATCCAATTCACCACGAGTTAGTGGGATTACCTTATCATTTATAGTAATATCCCAACCTTCACCATTAGTCCATTCAGTAACTTCAATAAAGTCATCCTTCTTAGCTAAATGGTCATACTTGCGTAAATTATCATTTACTGATTTTCTATTAGCACGTTCCATATTCCGTCTCCTTATAAAATTCTATTTGATAGTTATACTGCTGCTTCAACGCCTGATTGATGTCAGTAAATACACTACTAGGCATCTTCTTACCAGTCCTAGCATAATATGCTGGATGATATACTTCGATTGTCTTTAAGCTATTCACTATATCATTCTTAAATAACCCAGCCTGGCTGCCAAATAAAACATAAATCATACCTCCATCTTTATAGCTCATGTTGTGAATCAACTTAGATACAAATGGTTTCCATATGTCAAAGTGTGCTCCAACTCTGCCTACCTCACAAGTAAGGGCTGTATTAATCATTAATATTCCCTGCTCAGCCCAAGACTCTAACGTATTGTCAAACTCTATAAGGTTATGAGGAATTTCATAATTAATAGCAGCTTCCTTAACTATTTTAAGTGAAGGAGATAGATAATCCTCTTGAGTATCTTCTGAATTACCAAATAGTATTCCAGTAGCTACTCCTCTTTGAGGGTAAGGGTCTTGCCCAAGAAAGACTACCTTACAGTCTTTAAATGAGCAAGCCCTAAATGCTCTAAAGATGTTCTTAGGAGAAGGACATAGGTCAGCTGAATTGACCTTATTAACCCAAGTTACCACTTTACGTAGTTCCTCTTTGTCAATAACATCAATCCAGTCACCAAAGTATTCATTTGCGGTCATATTCTATAGTACCTATATCCATGAGGATTAGAAAGTATTTTGTACCATTCCATAGGAATAACTTCTACACTTTTCCATTCCCTAATATAAATTTGAGGTGGGAGTGAATTATCCATAGGGTCTACGTACTCTACTAACACTCTTACTATCATTTTATATAGCCCCTCTTAATAAATTCTTCATGCAGTGGTTGTGCCAACTCTCTTGCTTGAGGGTGAGCATCCTTAGCATCTCTCAACTTGAAGAACCCTTCCCATTGTTTAATAGTGCCAGTCATAATTAACTCGGTCTTTAAGCTGTTAGGAAGTATAGCTCTAGCCTGTTGAGGTTTCCATCCATTCTGCAATAGGTAAAGGTACATATTTTCTGCCTCAACTAAAGCTGTCTGGAAAGCAACGAACCCATCCCTAGTTACACTACCCCAATCCCAACAAGGCTCAATGAAAGTCAATTCATTTCCAAACTTGTCCTTAGAATAGTTACAGTAACGAGTGCTTTCCTGTGCAAAGGAGAATACTCTATGCCTTACAAACTCATGACTAACTCCTCTATCACATACAAACTTAACAGTAACACGTTTAACGTGATGCTCTGAAGGCTCACATTGATATTTAAGGTCATCAAGCCAATCGTTTTGAAGTAGTACTCTATAGTTAGTGGTTATGTAGGCATATGTATGTCCATCGAACTTCTCTTTATATTCTGGAGTCTCATATCCATGTAGGGGTTCATTACCAACAGTCACTACAGAATACTTATTGAAATGATATTTATTGGGAAGGTTCATAGAACCATGCTCGATAATATCATACTTCAAATATACTGTACCATGTTCAACCATCGCAGTATGACCACGATTTACAAGCATATTGACAAATTTCTCTGCACTATCTTCTGTTATTTTGTCTTCTGACTTATAACAAGTTCTACCACATCTTTCTATATGTTGTAACAGCCCATCTACTCCAGGCTTTTGTTCAATTATTTCAAATGATGGTTTAATCAGCCTCATCAATCACTCTTTCATAAGTTTTCTCAAATATATCTGGCTTGCAAGGATAGAACTCCCCATTCACTCCTTTAATGATATAATCTCCAACAGAGGCTTTCATTATACCTTCAAGAGTCTCAATCTTCAAATAAGGATTATCCTTATCTTCGTAGTTTACTCTTATAGTATCACCTCCCATAAACTCATGAATTTCTATAATACGGTCTGAATTATCTTCAAACTGTATAGCTTCAATGATAACTGGTTTCTTCCTATACTTCATCCTTTTACTAATGAATCTCTCCAATCATCCCAGGCTTTAGCTTCAGCATATGACTTCTGAATAGCTTTCCAGGATGTCTTAGAGAGTGTAGAGTTATAATAAGTAGTATCTTGTGTTACTTCTTTACCTAACCATTGAGGTTTATCAAACTGTGTATCCTCTGATGGTAACTCTATCTCAGCAATTATTAAGCCTTCATCCTCTCCATGAAACTCGTCTACTTCCCATTTCAACATACCAGATGTTGCTGGAATAATATAACGAGTCTTATGAATAACTCTACCGCAGGTTCTTGTAAGTAATTCCTCTGCATCCTTCTTAGGAATAGGAATTTCATACTCCAATCTTGATAGTCTTTCGTTAGATTTGACTATAATCCATGCTTTCTCGTCTCTTATAGATACTCTAGCTTCTCCTTTACTTGTAGTCCCTATGTATCCTTGCTGTATATTCATAACCCTAACAGCCTGCTCTTTGAACAAGCTGTTAGTAGTTAGGAACTTTCTTTCAATTTCAGTCTGCATTAATGTATCCAATGGTCATTTCATTGAATCTAATTTAATTTTAAGGTTCTGTGTAAGTAATTCTAACTCTTCTAAGGTAGCGTTATTTTTAATAACATTTGCTTTATTAGAGATAACCCATATATTACCTCTGATGTAACCCTTAGATGAATCTATCCTATCCAGGGAGTATGAAGAATCAGAAGCCCTTCCAGGAGAGACTCCTAAAGTAATACCAAGAAGAGGACATACTTTTGGAAGCTCAATATCTTCGTATGTAATGTCAAACTCTAATCCCTTAGTAGAGGCTCTTTTCTTAGCAGCCCTTACCATTGCTTTTTTAATTGAGTCAATATTGGTATGCCTTGTTTCAGCATCTTTCATATTTCTCTCCTTTACATACTCAGGATTCTCTCTCCTTTGTTTTTCCAATTCTCTTCGTCTTGCTCTTCTCTCTGGTGTATTTTGCATCTTATGTTCACACTCTCTACACATAGCACGTCTACCGTACTTACCAGTGCAACACTTATTGAAGCATTCGAGTGGTAACTCCCTTCCACATTTAGTACAAATTCTTGATAAAACTTCCATATCATGTATTGATTAATACACAAAGATATAAAAATTTCACCAAACCTGGATACACTAATAAGTTAAATTATATTAATGGACCCAATAATTTGCAATCTCTACATCAGCACCTAAATGTGCTCTTGTACAGAATGGTTTACCTGCACTTACCATGCACTTAACTAATATATCTGCAACTTCTTGAGCAATCTCGTCTGGGGCTTCAAGATTAATTTCATCATGTACTGGAATACAATATTTAACCTTGAATAACAAGCCATTCTTTAATAGCCAGTTGAACAGCTTTATAGATGCTAACTTAAAACACAATGCACCAGCAGCCTGAATAGGATAATTAATAGACTGCTTCTCAGACTCTGCTTTACGTCTTGCTAAACGTCTAACACCTTGTACAGTGTCACAGTCAGGGTCTTCCTGCTTCATTTCTCTATAATATGCCCAGAACTCAGGGTCTTCTTGCTTATCCATCTGTCTTTTAAGTTCATCATAGTCATAGATATATGCCTTATGCCCAGTTATCTTACTTAATAAGATATAACCTTTACGCATAACATCTACCCTTCTGAAATCCTGATACTTCTTTAAGCCAGCAAAACCTGACATATAGTTCTCATAGATTTCTTTAGCTCTCTTGGCATCAAGACCATAATTCCTTATTAAGGTACTGTCTTGACCACCATAATTAAAACAGAACTCATAACCTTTGGCTTCTTGCCTTAGGTCTTTGAAGTTCTTCTTAATATCCTTTAGAGGCATATCCCTTGGGATTTGCTGGAATACCATCTTGGCGGTTAGACTGTGCAAGTCACCACTACCATTAGTGAGTTCTTCCAACATAGCTTCATCATTAGCCATAGATGCCATTAGATATGACTCTTGACCACTATAATCGGCTGAAATCCATTTGTTACCTGTATCGGAAACAAAGCACGCTCTAGTCTGAGCATCATGTGGTAGATTCTGTAGATTAGGTTCTGTTGAACTTAACCTACCAGTATCAGTTCCTAACTGGTTGAAATTAGCATGGATTCTACCAGTTACAGGATTTATCAAGTTTAAGAACTTTTGACCAAAGGTATTAACAATGATAGCAGCTTTCTTATACTTTATATATATTGGAATTAGAGGACTCTTAGATGCTTGTGGTTCTACCACTTTAATATCCACAGACTTCTTATAATGCTTGGTCTTCTTGTCTAATACTCTCAGATTCAATCCCAATTCTTCAAACAATGGGATTACTTGTTGGGAACTAGTCCAGTTTATATGACATCTTGGCTTAGTATCAAAACCACTAAACAAATCACCCTGCATATTTACAGAACAATAGTTACCAGTTTGCTTAATGACATAAGCTTCACTGTCATGACTCGCTCCAGTAGAATCAAACTCTGGTGCTCTAACAGCATTAAGAGGTAATTTAGCTCTCTCTTCTTTGAGTACATCCTCAGACTTATACCATTTATCAATATGGATAACTTGATTGATAGTATAACCCTTATCACCATATTCATGGCAATAACGCTCTACCCAATCATTTAGCTCTGCTTCATATCTCTCAAGGTTATTAAGGTCAGTAGTCATTTTGATTTTCCACTTACCTACGTCTAACTTAGCTCCACAATATTCTATATATGCTAAACACTTAACAAACTCATTTTCAAAGTCAATAGCCTTTAATAAGCCTTTAGCTTCGAGTTGTTCAAGTTGCTTATCTCTAATCTTACCCAGATAAGAGACATCACCAGCAGCATACACAATAACATCTTCTGTTAATCCAGCCTGTATAATCTTACCTCGTACAGACTTATCCATATCTACTCCTAGATAATTGATACTAGCAGCTTTCAAACTCATCTCATGCATACCTGCTGGATAACCTAGCCAAAGTAACTTCTCGGCTAGATAACCATCATAAACCCTCATAGGAATGATTCTCTGATGATATAGGAATTTCAAGTCAAACTTAATATTCCAACCTAAGAACATCCTTTGTGGATTCTCCATATACTCCTTAAATAGGTGTATATCAACAGATGTACAATCAATAACTACCTGGAAGTCTGCACAACCAAGTTGAACAGTTAATAGTTCCTTAGTATACGGGTCTAAACCCATAGTTTCAGTATCCAGCTCTACTACACTGAGAGGTGCCAATAGTTCTAAAGCCTCTTCAGCACTAATGACTTTATATCTGTCAGAAGCCCAAAGAGACTGTTGCTTGGTTACTAGATATATCATTAATATATAGCTATGTCTACATCATTAATATCAATATCTCCAAGCTGCGATAAAGCTGCTGTAAGACGTTGCTTAATAGTCTCCTTAGCTTCATCAATGTCTAAATAGCCATAGTATTCATACCATGCTATACCTTTAACACCCAAGTCAAATTTGAACGTCTCTTCTTGAACGTTGTACGGAGCAAAAGGGTCATTCTCTGCTCCTAATGGTAAATTACTCATTGTGTTTTGCTTTTATAAATCCTAACGAGTAATCTAATACAGCACTTATTTCTAAGCCTTAAACAGTTGCATAATACAACAAAGTAGGATTATCCTTCTGAATATCAATTGGGTCCATGTTCTTAATAGCTAGCTTTTGGTTAAACTGCTGAACATCGAATCCAATAGTTATTAGATGATAACCATGTAGTGTAGGAATTTGATACCTTACCTTATTCTCCTCAGCACCTCTACATTCATTGACTAGTTCAATAACTGTCTTTAAATATTCTGGGTCTTTGGAGTCTACATCAACCACCCACAATGGTTTATAGCCTCTAGCTCTATTTCCGCCACATGCACTGTCCCATACTCTATAACCCTGATAAGAGTTACCTTCTGAAACTAATTTGGCATATTGTTGGATTGAAGCCAATGCTACCTCTTGAGCATTCCTTCTATTAAGATGGATGTATGCTCTGGCATTATTCTTGAGGCATAGTTCTTTAATCTTCTCTTTCTTGGTTAAGAACTGGTCTTTACTAAAGATATAGTAAGTCTTGATAGTTCTATAACCATTGTTTCCAATTTGAGTCACATTGCCATCTTTCTTACGTTGGATAATCTGTAGAAAGTAGAACTCATCTTGGTTATTAAATTCCAAGATATTCTCAATCATATCAAAGTTATCCACTATAGTAAGATTACTTAGGCATTGTTCGCAGAAGTCATAACCACTATGCTCCTTACGATACTTATCAAATGGAATATTCTGTTCCATAATGACACTACATTCATCGCAGACTACAGCGCCATTTCCCCCATTAAACTTATACATTATTAATCTGCATTTGAATACAACAATTTATCATCTTTAGCTGAATAGATTTCTTGTGTGGCACGACCTTCATTGTTTGCAGGAGTTAGGAAATAGTCAGCATCATAGAACTCCTCCATGTCAGTACTATCCACCTCCCCATCTCTAACCAGCTCAACAGCTTCCTCTAATGTTTCAGCTTCTACTTCGTAAGAGTATCTACGCCAAGTACATACCTTTACGTCTTCGTACAAATTGAATTTCATATTAGAATCCTGTTTGTGTAGTAAAGAAGTTAACACTACCTACTCCGATGATGTGAGCATCATCTTCATTATCAACATAGTAGTTTACTTCACCATCAAAGTCTTTGATTAGTGTAGTAGTCCACTCTCTGTTAATATGATAATCGAAGTCGGAATTATATTTCAATACTTCGTCCAATAGGAACACAGCCACCATGCCAGTATCAGCACAGAAGTGTCCAATCTTCTCGATGTTTAAAGATGCATCAGCTATCTTATCATCGTAGATTTTAGCTTGAACTGAGTCTTCTCCATACTGCTTCATAAGTTCCCATCTTGCTCTTCCTAAAGTATTAAGCTCTTCTAACTGTGCTTCCGCATCTTTACGAGGTGTAGACCAGGTAGAACAACTCCAATCACCATAAAGAGTAGATTCAGAGATATAGGTTGTAAGACCCAGTACTCTCATGTTCTCACCCCAACCACACTTACTCCAATCATCAGAGTCTTCTTTAATTATATAACATGGGTCTGTTATGATAATATCACCCTTGAATTTCATTTGATTTGTTCATTAGTTTCTCATATTCCAAATCTCTTTGATATACTACACTAAGTGGACTCATACCAGCTTCAAGAGTTTCAATAAGTTTGAAACCATTCTCAGGAGTTATTAATGATTCCTTCTCAGATACACAGCCAGTATATTTCTGACCATAGTCCCCTTCAATCTTCTTAGTTGCAGGATTAATATCTCCCCAATCTGCTGGGTGTCCATTACCTATAGGTTCAATATAATACTTCTTACCAGTAGTTAGTGATTTAACAATAAACCTACCAGTTTCATCAGTATTAGTTAAGAACCTCTTATCCAAATCAGTCACGTGGAATTACGTCTAAGTCTGTTAAGTAAAATGAATGATTATCTTGGTCTTTTTGTATGAAATAGCCATTTACTTCAACATTCTCCCCTTTAAGAGTGTGTATTACCACTTCTCTATCAGGGTCGAATTGTTTCAGTATTTCAATTAGCTGTCCTACTAATATTGCCATTAGAACTTTCCTTCATTAGGTTGTAAGCACACTAATCCTTGTTCTCTCCACATCTTGACACACTTATAATTGTCTTCAAGGACGAATTGAACATTGTACTTGCCTTTGATATTATCTTCATAGATTTTCTTCTTGCAATCAGCTCCAGGACTGTAATCCTTAACTGGACGGCTATTTCATCTAACTCAAGTTCACTCTCAGCTTCTGCTCTGAAAGTGTTATC